>JGI20189J14885_1000391_pt1 | contig 16202 bp, 15 predicted proteins | sample NGESurdeep072012_10_FD_14885 | JGI IMG/M metagenome (IMG submission 14885) | reverse complement strand
AGGGATTGGCCGCCAGAGTGCACAAGCCAATGCGAGTTGTGTTCTGTGACTTCGGGGATGGCCTTGAAGGAATGAGACCACCCAATTAAAGATTTTCCAATACAGGGGGATTTATGAGACGAGTGGTTTTGATGGCTTTATTGGCTTTGGCACTGCCTATGGCGGCCTTTGCCGACAGCATTTCTTTCACCGACAGCGGTACCCTCGGCACTGGGGGAAATGTCACCGCGGTGGGATCCATATCGGGAGGCAACAGCTACACAATAAGCGTTCCTCTCACCCAGTTTACGGATAATGGCGTGACTACAGCAACGGCAGGTTCGGTAACGCTGAGCACTGGAAGCCTGACTGCGCTGGGCAGCGGTCAGTTCTCTTTCACCGGCACAGTAACTGTCAAGGACAGCTCGAGTTCGGTACTCTTCACTTCGAGCGTAACTGACGGCACCGTCAGTCGTCAGTCGAATGGCAGCATCAGCATTAACGGCTTACTGGTGGACGGCGGAGTAAATAACATCCTGGCCAAGGCAGGAACGAATGGAAGCCGTTCAGTTGTCGGAAGTGGAACTGCGGACCCCGGCCCGAGCACCAGCGTGGTCCCTGAGCCTGGCACCCTCGGCCTGTTGGGAACCGGACTGGTGGGCATTGCCGGCTTAATTCGCCGGAAGACACGAGTCGGATAATATTTTCCGCTAACTGCTCAGCTATATTTTAGCAGCACACAGCAAACCACTCCAACTCAAGCCCCCGCTCATAGCGGGGGCTCATTTTTTAATTCTTGCGCCAGATTCGAAGCGTCGAGCCGTCCCGTCCCCCTCTCAAGCATTACTCCGGTAATCTCGCAATGACCCAATCCGGTTGACCCATCCGATCCTTCTCTTTACATTCACCTCAGGGGGCGCCATGAAGGATATTCACGAGGTCTTGCGCAACAAGCAAGCCAAGTACGCACAGTTGGGAAAGCAAATCGAGATGTTGCAGCAAGCTGCGGAGAAGCTGCGAGAAATAGCACCGCTTCTGGCTGAAAGCGATGAGGACGACAGCAGCGTCCTTTCCGAAGTGGACGAACCTAACAGCATGGCTGCATCGGCGGGAGTTGGGGCTGGATCGAATCTGGGTACCCCAGCGAAGTCTCGCGGAGTCGCTCCGCGCTGGCCGTAGGCTGCTGATAACGCACCCAAGTGGTCTGAATTTATGGTTCTCCGGGCTCTCCTTGTTTCCGCTGACGATGGCGCAATCGCCATTCTGAATTCAGTTCTTTCCGAGTTCGCCGTGACAGTCCAACACTGCGTCCATTCTTCGGAAATATTTTGCCTGCCGGAATATAAGCTGGATGCACTAGTGATTGACTTTGACGATCCGGATCAAGCGATTTCGATTGTTCAAAGCATCCAAAGCTCGCCGTTCCCTCCGCTCATCGTCGCAATCCTAAAAGACCAGGGTTCGGTGCGGAGTGCTTTTGCCGCAGGCGCAAACTTCGCCATGTACAAACCCGTTTCAGAGGACAAGGCCCGCGCGACTCTACAAGCGGCCATAGCGTTAATCAAACGCGAGAGACGCCGTTGCTTTCGGGTTCCGGTTCAGGTCCCCGTGCAGCTTCAAGTCGAAAACGCTAAGGAAACAGAAGGCATTATATTGGATATCAGCGAGGATGGCATTGACATCCTCACGGCCGAACCGATTTGCCCGTCTTCGAAAGTTCGCGCACGGTTTACCGTGCCCAATTGCGCCGATGGCGTCGAAATCTGTGGTGAAGTTGCGTGGGCAAACCCAAACGGTCAGTCGGGAATGCGCTTCGTCGAAGTTTCGGAAAGTCTGCGAGACACATTTAGAGAATTCATCACCAGCCATGCTCCTGAGCTGCCCGTCGAGGATCCATGGCAGGATTCAGGATGCAAATTAACCGATCTCAGCCTGGGCGGCTGTTACGTGGAGACCGCATCTCCGTTTCCAGAACGCTCGGTTATTGACCTCTGCCTCAACGTGAACGAGACCGAAGTGTGCGCCGAAGGTACGGTACAGGTCATGCATCCGGAAGTTGGAATGGGAATTGAGTTTGCGTCGGGAACACCCGCACAATGTGAGGAAGTTCAAAACCTGCTCAATCTGTTGACTTCTTGTCCTGGCACTCTCCCGAAATTGAGAATCGCACCTCGCGCTCTTTCTGCATTCGAGAAATTTAAGAATGAAGGAGCCAGCGGATTCGACGATCCCTTGCTTGAACTTCTGCGGAACCACGAATCCTTAAGCCAGGAGCAGTTCTTGCATGAACTCCAACGACAGCGGAGTCCGCAGGAAGCAGTTACCGCATAAATCCTTCGCTAACTAAAGACACAGACGTCATCCTGAGGCGCGCCTAGCGCCGAAGGATCTCGCGCGTACCATTACAATCTCGACCAGGCCCATCCGGATCACGCAGATCGCTCAGCATGACTGCTCAGATTAAATTTCACCGTGCCGGCGGAGTCCACTTGTTAAGGAATGCCAGCAAATCTTCGGGGCCAAGAGCCCGGGCGTTCTCGAACTCACCGTTTTTCTGACTGGTGAGCAATTTACCGTCGGAATCCAGAATTGCCAGTCCTGGGATTCCCTTTTTCATCGGTACCTGGTACTGCTCCATCAAATCCTGGTTCTTGTCGCCTCTTCCGACATCCACGTGCACGACTTCGTAGTTCCGCGCCAGAACCGACGCTAAATCCTGGCGGTGGAATGCCGAGTCGAGGACATGGCAGTCATAGCACCAGTTCGCTCCGAACACCACGATGATCCGCCGATGCAGTCGAGAAGCCTCTTCCAGCGCGTGTTTGATCTCGGCGTGCGCGTCACTTCCCGGGGAATAAATATTGTTGCTTACAGAAAGCGGTTGCTCCAGCCTCGTGGCATCCGACCGCACGAGCGCGATCATTCGCCACGCGTCCCCCTGGTGCTGCCAGACTTCTCCGGCGGAAACATACAAAACATGGCCAGCCGGCGATCCGCCTGAATGGATTTCGATCTTCAAGACCAACCGGCGCAAGTCCGGCTGCGGCGAATCGGATTGCGAGATATCAATGTTGACATCGCGCGCGTTGAGGCCCGTCCAGAACGCCGCGTCGGCAGCGGCATCGAGTTCTCCCTTGGGAGAGCTAATTCGTGCGACTGGATTGGTGCTGTATAGCGATTTCAGTGCATCAGCGTCGTGTCCGCTAACGGCAGACTTCCACTGATCGAGCGGAGCAAAGGATTTGTCCTGTGCCGAAGCCGTCTGTCCGAAGCACACCGGCAACGCTAACCCCATGCACAAAATGAGAAGACTGGCCGCGGACTGAGTGCTCCTGAACTTCACAGAATTGTTTTCTCCATTTCGAGGGCGAATGGATCAGTATAACTCCGCCCTGTCAACCGGAGGGGCTGCGTCTGTCTGATGGTGATCCCGATCTTCTGGATACCTGCGATCGGTCTCCAGCTCCCCAAACGTGGAGATTCAGTGCCAGGTGCTATCATCACCAATGTTTTTTTGGGTCGAGCAAGAAGGTTTGAAGATCGGACATCGGCGTGAACCATTTACTCCGCGCTTCGGAAACAATAGCGCCGCCGGCAACCAGCTGGGGCCGCTGAAGGATTCATGAAATACCAACACCGCGTGCTCGGCATGCTGTCGCTGCTCTCGGTGATCACCTATCTGGACCGCATCTGCATCGGCGTGGCTGGTCCGCGCATGCAGGACGCCTTACACATCAGCCCTCAAGCCTGGGGCTGGGTCACCAGCGTTTTCTTTCTTTCGTACGCCTGAACCTCCGATGTTTTTCGCTTTTGCGAGATACTAATAGGGCTTCCAACGAGGATCAGTCCTGAGCCGCGCCATTGTCGAAAATCAACCCGCCGATCCCGATGCGGACTCTACATCCGAATCGTCTTTGTTGGGCTGGCCGATTGTCTTCATCATGGCTGCCGCTTTGGCCGTGGTACTTCCATTTATTTTTTGGGGAAATGCTTCGGGTCATGACTTTGAATTCCACATGAACTCGTGGATGGAAGTGCTGCGCCAATGGAAGCAGGGAGTGATTTATCCAGGATGGGCCGGGCTCGCCCATTACGGATACGGCGAAGCCCGATTCATCTTCTATCCGCCGATTTCCTGGACGCTCGGCGCGAGCTTAGGTGTGGTGTTGCCATGGCCGACTGTTCCCGCAGCATATATATGGATCGCGCTCACGCTGTCGGGATGCACCATGTTCTTCTTGAGTCGCACCTGGCTCAGCCGGAATGATGCAATTTGTGCCGCAGTCTTTTACGCCGTTAATCCCTATTATCTCGTGATCGTTTATTGGCGAAGCGCCTTTGCGGAATTGCTGGCGGGTGCATTGCTTCCATTGCTGGCAATGTTGGTATGGCAGTCCGCAAAAGGGCGCAGAGCGGTCATTCCGCTCGCTTTGATTGTCGCTGCGATTTGGCTCACGAACATTCCCGCGGCAGTTATGGCGACTTATTCGGTGGGGCTGCTTGTGTTGATCGTTGCGGTTGGAACGCGGTCGCCGGGGACGGCTGGAAGAGGCTTATTAGCGGTAGCGTTGGGCCTGACTCTGGCAGGGTTTTATCTGCTGCCAGCCCTTTATGAACAGAAGTGGATCAACATTGCGCAGGTGCTTGCACCGGGCGTTCGACCTGCTGATAATTTTCTATTCACTTACATTCACGATGCTGACCATGACCGTTTCAATCTGCTTATTTCGCTCGTTGCATTTTCGGAAATAACGGCGATCGCGGGCGCCATCATTCTATGGCGATGGAGAAAACTTTCGCAGTCAGCGTGGTCATATTTCGTTTTGTGGAGTTTAGCTTCCGTGCTGATTATGTTTCCGTTTACTCTTTTTGCGTGGAAACATTTTCCGGAACTTAAATTTGTCCAGCTTCCGTGGCGTTGGTTACTGTGCCTCAATGTGCCGCTCGCGCTGCTCTTCCCTCGTGCCTGGCGGCGCTGGACCCCACGCATTCTGATGTGCGGAGTTTTTTTATTGATGCTTGCTTTCGTTGCCCATCGCGTCCAGCAACCCTGGTGGGACAATGCCTCCGATGTTGCTGAGATGCTCGATAATCAACAAAGCGGGCAAGGCTACGAAGGCACCGACGAATACGTCCCTGCGGGTACGGATGGGTACGACATTTCGCAGGATGCTCCGCTCGTAACTGGAAAAGATGCGACACCGGTGCAAATCAATATCGAGCAATGGAATGCGCAATCGAAACTGTTTACCGCCGAGGCTGCCCGTCCATCTAAACTCGACCTGCGCTTATTTAACTATCCGGCGTGGAAAGTTAAGATAAATGGAAACGTGACTCCCCCCGAAACCAACAGAGTAACAGGACAGATGATTATCCCCGTTCACGCGGGGGTGAACCATGTGCGCGTCATATTTGCGAGAACGTGGGACCGCACCATTGGATGGCTAATTTCTCTGCTGACGGCATTTATACTGGTTATGTTTGCCTGGCGTCAGCGACGGCATCGCAACTCGGTGATCGTCTAAGAGATGATCCCGCGCATTCTCATTGCTACTTCCAACCAAGGCAAACTTCGCGATTTCGTGGCAGCTGCCGCATCCTCAGGTTTGGAAATCGCCACGATTCCGAATTTCACGTCCCTCCCCGCTGTTATGGAAGATGGCCTTACGTTCGAAGCCAATGCGCGCAAGAAAGCAGAGATTTACAGCAGTTATGTTCACGGCGAGCTGGTCCTCGCCGATGATTCTGGCTTGGAAGTGGACGCACTCGATGGGAATCCAGGCGTCCATTCAGCACGCTATGCCGCAGACAATCCACAATCGGCAGAAAGCAATACCGATGACAAGGCGAACAATCGAAAGCTCATTCGAGCGCTGGCTGCCATTCCCCCGGATAAACGCGCTGGACGGTTTGTGTGTGTGATCGCCGCCGCCCGCGACAGAAAAACGCTGGCAACATTTTCCGGTACGGCAGAGGGCATTATCCTCGACCATCCCCGCGGCTCGAATGGGTTCGGTTACGATCCCTTATTTTATTTCCCGCAGACTAAGAAAACTTTTGCAGAATTATCACTGGAAGAAAAAGCAGCTTATAGCCATCGCGGCTCGGCCTTCCGGCAATTCTTGAAATGGCACACTTCGCCGGATGCGTCTCATGAAGATTAACCAGGCACTTTCAGGCGACATTGATAGGTCGAGCGGGCCGAACGCGTCTCGATTCGATTCGTTGCAATATCCATAACAGGAAAAGCAAACCTGCCAGAGCTATGAGAAAAAAAACGATTCCGCCCTCGTGATGCAGTCGTCCATATAGAAATCCGGGATTCACATACATTCCCAGCATTGACAGAGTGAAAATCCGAATTGCATTCTTGATCACGGAAAGCGGCACAATGAAGAGAACAAATATAACTTTGCTCCAGAACGACTGGAGGAACAGATGTGCCAGGATGAGCCCTGTCAACAGAAGCATTATGCTCGAGCGGATTCCACTGCATTCCTTTGCCACTTCAATTTGCAGAGTTGGGAAAGTCAATAGGAAGCCGTTTTTCAATACAGGCAAACCCGTAGGCTTAAAGAGTTCGAACGTAGCTTCAGTGGAGGCCGTTTGAAGGAAAACAATCGCCTTGTCAAGTAAGAGTGTTGGCGGAGGAACTAAAAGAAAAAGAAATAAGAGCGGAAACAGTAAAGACCAAAAGATGCTTCTGCCATAAAAGCCAACAACACACGCCATCCAGAACGTCACCAGCGCAAAGATTGCGACGGACAAAGAAGCGCCTTCACTGAAGCGATGAGCATGCATCTCACCCGCTATACCAATCGCTATTGCAAGCAGTCCCAGCAGTGCGCCAGCTACCGGAGCATATTGGACGTCACCTCTGAGCTTACCCCGCTCTAAATAAATGAGGGACAAGCTCACGGGCAGAATCAGGAGAATATGAGTGTACTCATCCACGTGCCAGGCCATATGTAAGACGGCGGCAATTTGCCGCCACAAAACTAAGACCGATATCCCGATCAACGCGCAAAACAGCACGTCCCTGGCTTGAATCGAGGCAGGTCGAGCGCCGGTAATATTATGCTCAGCAGGGGGCATTGAGGATAAACAGACAGCGACAATACTAGCAGTGCTCCGCGCTGTCAGCACCCCAATGGCCTTTGAGGACCTTACGATGGTCACAAATCCGATTCACATCCTCTAGCTTTTGACGCGCGGGTAGTGAGTCGGTTTGAACAAATCCCTCGACGTCATCCTGAGGGACTTCAGTCCCGAAGGATCTCGCGTGAAGCGCAGTTGCTCTTGTTTAGCACGTTTCCGCTACACGCGAGATCCCTCGCAAGCTCGGGATGACGCCTTAGATTAAGGCAGAAATTCAAACTGAGCCATTACCGACGCGCGAGGATAATTGGCGGAGAAACTCGGATGCCACGCTGGAACCGAAAATGGAGAGCTGGCGAAACGGATGGACGGAGGCAGAGTGGGGAGCGTAGTGAGATCAGTTTGCGATTCTCCGCGCTAAGATAGCGTCAATTCTCCCGCACGTGCCAGCGTGCGCTGAAACATTCGGGTGCGCTAAATCAGCGGACGAGAATATATTGTATGCACTAATTGGCCGTTGCGATATAACTTCACCTTGCAAATGGATTGCGCGGCAACTTCTTGATTGGAGAGCGAGGATGTGGACTGGAAAGCGAATACGCAATACTGCTATTGGTTGGCTGATCATAGCTGGAATCTGTTCTGCAAGCTTCGCAGCTTCAACCCCGGGCGCGCTCAGCGCTCGCAAGATGCCGCCGCTGATTGAGCAATTCGAGGCTGACCGCGCAAGTCTTGACGGTGCTTATCCCGTCGCTATTTCGTCCCCTCACATCGCGCGCTTTGAAAAGTTTTACAACGATGAGTTGGCGATGCTTTCATCTCTTGATTTCGATCAACTTCCCGAAGACGACAGAGTGGACTATTTGTTGTTACGAAACCTTATTACCAGAGAGCAACACCGGCTTGCGATCCGGAAGAAACAAGTTGAAGAGATGCAATCGCTGCTTCCCTTTTCGAGCATGATCGAAGATCTGCTGGATCAACAGCGACTGAAGCAACGTCCGGATGCTGAGAAGGCAGCTGCCGCGCTGGCGGAAATAGTCAAGCAGATCGCCGCACTGCAAAAGCAGCTTGAGTCTGATCCGCATCCATCGTCTTCCGACACAAAACAAACGGAAGAGGCTGGCGAACACCGAACCAACCACGAGGCGCATAAGTCGGTGCAAAAATCAAAGATCAACCCGGTGATTGCGAATCGAGCCGTTTTGGCAACCCATCGGCTTACTGATGATTTGCGCGATTGGTTTAACCAGTACAACGGCTATGATCCGATCTTTACATGGTGGGTTGCGCAACCCTACAAAGACGCCGACAAGGCGCTCACCGGCTACGTCTCCTTCCTCAAGGAGAAAGTTATCGGAATCGCACCTGATGATAAGACCACCATAATCGGCGATCCGGTCGGACGAGAGGCACTGATGGATGCCCTGGCCGACAACATGATTCCGTACTCACCGGAGGAACTGATAGCCATCGCGCAGACCGAGTATGACTGGTGCATGCGCGAAATGCTGACGGCATCCAACGAAATGGGATTCGGCAACGACTGGCACGCTGCTGTCGAAAAGGTAAAGCAGATGCACGTTCCCCCGGGCGAGCAGCCGGAACTCATTCGCAAACTCGTCGTCGAGGGCAGCGATTTCGTCAAGAATAACAACCTGGTCACCGTGCCGCCGTTGGCGGATGAAACCTGGCGCATGGTCATGATGACGCCGGAGCGGCAACTGGTGAATCCGTTTTTTACCGGTGGCGACGAAATTAGTGTGTCCTATCCTACCGACAGCATGACTTTCGAGCAGCGTGAAATGAGCATGCGCGGCAATAACATTCCGTTTGCGCACGCTACCGCATTTCACGAAATGATCCCTGGCCATTTTCTGCAAGGCTATATGTCGGCGCGCTACAAGCCATATCGGCGCGTATTCGAAACCCCGTTCTGGAGCGAAGGGAATGCATTGTGGTGGGAGATGCTTTTCTGGGACAAAGGATTTGAAAGGACTCCCGAGGAGCGGGTAGGCGCCCTGGTATGGCGCATGCATCGTTCCGCGCGCGTGATTTTCACTATGAACTTCCACTTGGGCAAGTGGACGCCGCAACAGTGCGTGCAGTTTCTTATAGACGACGTTGGTTTCGAGCCGGATAACTCGACCGCCGAGGTACGGCGCTCATTTGATGGATCGGTCGGGCCCCTCTACCAGAGCGCATACCTGATGGGAGCCCTGCAATTTCGTGCTCTCCATAAGGAATTGGTGGATTCAAAAAAGATGACGGATCGTGAGTTTCACGATGCCATCCTGCACGAAAATGAAATGCCAATTGAAATGTTGCGCGCGAACTTAGAGCGACAGAAGCTCACCAATGACTTTAGAACAACCTGGAAATTTTATGGCGACCACCCAAGTCACCCTTAGCGTGTCATCCACAATGGCCTGGCGAGAAACTCTCTCCACATTGTCATTCCGAACGGCTTTAGCCGTGAGGAATCTGCTGTTCTGTTGTTCCACGCAAAAAGCAGATTCCTCGCTCGTTCTCGCCGCTCGCGCACGGCTGCGAACGTTTCCCAAGACTATCCGCATGATGGCGGGTTGGCCCATCCCTGTAAGATTTGATTTTGACTTCGTAAGAATGATAACAACAAGGCTGCCCCACCTTGCGCGGTTTTCGCAAGGTGGGCATTCCGACTGTGTGCAGAGAAAGATTCTGATTCTTTAAGCAAAGGCACTCGAACTCGGCGGCGCGAATTCCCACTCGTCGAAAACCGCGACGAGTGGAGCAGCCTCATTCATTGTTAAGGAGATCAAAATCTCGATCAAAGGTGTGCCAGGCCGCCAAAATGCCATCAGCACCGCGAAGGTGGTAAGCGGTCGATCATATTCAACTTTTTGATTCCAGCAACTCAGAATCTGGCTACGATTCCTGTTGAAAAGCGGAAGTGATCCTGCGTGCTGTCGAAGAACTTCGTGTGCACTTCGTCTCCTTGCACCCGCCAGGCAAGTCCTTTAACTAGCTTGTAGTCAAGCCCACCGCCGATGGCAGTAGCAAACGAAGTGGCCCCGCCCCTGCCATTCACATGCCCAGCCCCAAAGAGTGCCTGAGCGAACGGCGTGAATTTGCCCACAGACACCGAAACACGTGGCCCGAATAAAAAAGTGTATATATTCCCATTCACAGTTTGCGGAGAGGTAGAACACTGTGGACTGCCCGTGTTGCAAACAACGTTAAAATTCCGCGACGCATAGTGTCCGCTCAAATCTGTAACGATTCCGATCCACGGCAGGAGCTTGCCTTCCAGCGAGCCCTCCCATCCATTGAAATTGGCGCTGCGACTGGGGGGCTGTAAAAAGGCACCGGATGGAGCACCGGGCTGCGGACCCGCGAACACATCCCCGCCCGAATAAGAATACCCGGCAAAAATGTTTCCTGATGGAACTTGCGCATTGGCCAAGGCGGCCGTAGTGATCACCGCGAAGGCGAGTGCAATAGTCTTGAACACAAACATTCTCCTTTTGACAGTGTTCTTAAGGATTCTCGATACGATCAAAGAAGAGTCGGATGTCTCCCGTCATAGGGGAAACTAGGGGACGAAACCAAGGGACAGACGGAACGTTCCCGGTATTCAGATTAGGCAGTAAGAGCGAGATCGCCCGACTTATCCTGAACCCGCTGAGAATCGGAATCCATCTTTTGCAACTCAACCTTGAAAATAAACAGGCCGCCCAAACGGGCGGCCTCAGATTTGCCAACGACCAACGGCGAAGGACCAACGACATTACTAATCCCCCGCGACCGCCTCGCCGACTTCAACCTCAGGCTTGGCATGACCATTGGAAGGACCAGTGAGCGCCCCCAACGGAATAAATCCGTTCTCCGCGACGACCGGCTTCTCCTTGAGCACAACTTCCCGGTAAAGCGAAGCCATCCGTGCGTTATATGCAGGATCGTTTTTCTGTTTCAAATCCCGAGCGCGTGTCTTTTCCTCGCGAGCATTCTTCGCGATACCAAGCTTATCCAGATCGCGCTGCTCTTCGTGGGTGACGATTTCATCTTTGAGCAGCAAACCGTGCTCGACGGACTCCATCTTCACATTTTTTCCGCCGGCAAAGATTTCGTGACGTCCATGCTCTTCATACCACTTGGTGAGCGTAGCCGTCATGTGCATCTTCTCGATAATGTTCCGCCAGCCAACGCCAGTGTTGTAAGCGCAGAACGAAATCTCGCCTTCCTGAGTCGCATACGGAATAATGCACTGCTCAGTCCGCCGGAAGTCGTAGTTAAACAGATCCTGGAACCACATCCCCGCGATGAACAGAAAATTCCACCGATCCTGACGCCGCTTCATAACGTCATCCATCGTGCGGTCCGGACCAACCTTGCCATAGTTCTTTCCGGTCGCATTAAAGTTCTTATCAAACTTCTTCAGCAAATCCATCAACTTGAAATGCCTCGGCGACTGAAACGGATCGTAATTCTTCATCAAACACAACGCCATCCCCACAATAGTAAGAAACTTGCCACGAGCCGCATCGTTGACCTTGGCAATATCCTTGGCAAGTTGATCGCCCTTCAAGAAAGCAGTAACCGGCACCGCCTCCTTAGTTTCCTTATCAATCATCAAAGCCATCCCCGTCCCACAATTAGGATGGCAGCCACATGAGAGTTGGCCCCAGTCGTTGTTTTGATCTTCTACGTGCATGAGGTCGGCCCAGTCGGAGAAGGTGCTCATGAAACTGATTGGGAACCAATCGCGGGCGGGCTCGCCTAATCCGGTTTGGGATTTTACGTCGTGAGCTAGGTGCGACAGCGTATAGCGCTGAGCTACTCGGCGGTCATCTGTTATAGCTTCATCGCGGCCTGTGAAGCTTACTGGTTGGAACGACAGGAATCCGATTTTCTTTGGATTGTCTAGCGCGAATTTTATGATGCGTCCTACTTGCTCGTTGTTGATGCCGTTTACGATTGTTACTACCGGGACGATTTCTACTCCGGCTTTATGCAGGTTGTCGATTGCTTTTAATTTGACGTCGAAAAGGTTGCCGACTTTTCTATGCGCGTTGGCGGCGTTGCCGATTCCGTCGAATTGCAAGTAGGCGTAACGCATTCCGGCTTCAGCGGCCTGTTGCGCGAATTCCAGACTCTTGGCGAATTCGATTCCGTTGGTTGCGGCCTGCACGCTGTTGTATCCCACTTTGCGGGCGTAGCGCACGGCATCCAGGAAATACGGAGAAAGCGTCGGCTCGCCTCCCGAGAATTGCACCGACATCTGACGCCGCGGCTTAATCGTGATCGCGTTGTCGAGCATCGTCTTGATGTCTTCCCAGCTCAGTTCGTGCACGAAGCCGACCTGGTTCGCGTCCATGAAGCAGGGATCGCACATCATGTTGCAGCGGTTGGTCAGATCAATCGTCAAAACCGAACCGCGCCCGTACTTCACAGTTGAAGACCCGTGATGATGCAGCTTCTCGTCGTTATGCGCGCGAATATCGCGTCCGGGAAACACTTCTTCGAGATGCTCGGAAAATTCGGTGTCAATGGACATCACATCTTCGAAGTGTCCGTGTATCGGACAATCTTTCACCATCAAAATCTTGCCGTCGCGCTCAACGATCTGCGCTTTGATCTCTCCCGCCTTTTCGTTCATCAGGATTTCGAGCGGCAGCTTGCCATCCAAAATCTGCTGGCGAATTTCCGGGACACACTTCGGGCACAGCGAGTCCGTCTGGCGCGGCCATCCCAGCGGCGGCTTCGATTTTTCATAAGACTTCAGCAGCGGCTTATCCGACCACTTCGGCTTGGGAGAAGGATTGGGCTTCACCCGGTTCATCCGCTCGAAAACTGCCCACGCTCCGCTGGCAGCCACGGTCACAGCTTTCTCGACATACTTCACTGGCTTGTGCATAGGCTTCTAGGTTATTGAAGACGTTAGGTAATTACACGAGTTACCCAACGAAAGGGGTGTTTTGCGGGTTTAGTGGTGAAGTTGTGCATTGTGCGGAGGTAAGTAGTTGAAAAGGAAGGTGGTGTAGGCGCAATTCCATGTCGTGATGGGGGCTTGACAGGATTTGGTCAAATGAGTTCAAGTGACTTACTCGCCTTGGGTCACACCTAGAGAGGTAAGCAAATGACAGAAGCGCTATCGCAATTGGAAAATGAGAGTTTCTATGAGAATGACTACGCCGAGGTCCCGCCGTCAGACATAGTTGCTTACAATGAGCTCCGCTCCTGCGCAGATTTATTCCGCATGAAGCAGCAAGGCATTCTTGAGATCCAGCCAGAGTTCCAACGCGATATTGTATGGAAGGGTCCGGACCAAACTCGCTTTATCGATTCTTTGATAAAGCAGCTTCCAATTCCAAGCATGTGCTTTGCGCTAGATCATAGGGCCCAGCGGTGGATTGTGATCGATGGACTACAGCGTATTTCGACAATAGTGCGGTTTTTAGAAGGAGGAGACTGGACTCTTTCGCCACTCGAGGATATTGAGGCCGAAATTGCTGGCAAGTCAGTCGCTGCGATCAAAACTTCAACTGGAAATCTTCACCAATATTACACCAGGGTCGAAAACTTATCGGTCCCCGTAACAGTCCTGCGGTGCGACTTTAAGAAGAAGAGCCATATGGATTACCTCTTTACGATTTTTCATCGGCTCAACACAGGGGGAATGAAGCTCAATAACCAGGAGATACGCAACTGTATCTACGGAGGTACGTTTAACAGTCTATTGAAAGAGCTGGACCAGTTCCCAAACTGGCGAAAGCTAAACAAGATGCGTCCTAAACAGTCCTACCGTTTTACTAAGCAGGAAGTCATTCTTCGTTTCTTTGCTTTTCACGATAGGACGTCTTCCTATGAGGGACACTTGGCTAAGTTTCTAAACACGTATATGTACGACAACAGGGACGCGTCCCCCCTTGTTTTGCAGCAAAAGAGGGAGCTTTTTAATAGCACCGTTGACTGCATATGGAACGTAATACTCCCGGGCGAGGCACCAGCGAAATTGTCTGTGACCCTTTTGGAGGCTCTGTTAGTGGGGGTTTCCAAGAACATTCGGGCGCTTACGGCGGAAACTGACGGCGTAGTCCGTAGCCGGTACAGGAAACTGGTAAATCACCCAGATTTTTCTGAGGCTGCGTTGAGGGAGGGTTTGTCGAAGAAGCAAAGGGTTATTGACCGACTAACGGCAGCCGTCAACGTTTTCGCGGGGAACTGAAGGTGATAGCGCAAGGTTACATAACAGACAATCTGCAGGCCATCAACCGGGGCTACCTAAAAGCGTCGTCACAGAGGGAATCGTTTTTCTTCTCGAAGCTTGCAATCCTTGAGCTTTGTGGGTGGATTGAGGAATCCATGGACGACATTGTAGTGAGATGCGCGATGCGGCATTTGAGGGAGCCTGTCAACCAAAAGTACTGCAAGGAGGTGTTTGTCAAAAGGTCATACGGCTTTGACTACGACAAAAACTTTCGGTTCATGCTCATCCAACTGCTCGGGCTTGTAAATGTTGAAAGCATTGAGGCCCGGGTGGATCGTAACAAGCGCGATACTATGACCGCCGCCCTTTCGTCGCTTACGGCTCAGCGAAACAAGGAAGCGCACACGCACCTAAAGGGAGCAACTCGGAGTATTAACGCCCCGTCTGTAACGATCGCCCATCTTCAGCCTTTGTATCAGGGTCTAGTGGAGTTTGATCGGGTTATTCGAAAAACAAAGTGGTAGCGTCGCGCTGCATCGCTGGGCCACCGCCCGGCGGAACAGAATGTGGCCATCGGCCGTCGATGACATCAAGCTTCGTGAGGGCCTAGTTGAGTAAGAGATTTCACTTCCATCTTTTCAAGGCCAGTGCTTGCTATCTGTCCCCCTACGATCCAGAGTGAGACAACAAAGTCAGCATGAACTCTGACATCATCCAGCTTATAGTCTTTTGGGTTGAAGGGCGGAGCTTTGGTAAACACGTAAGGGCCAATCGCAAACGTCGCGGTTCCCTCGTATTCAAGCTCAGCGTACTGAGAATCGGGGGCGAGGTTATAGAGCATGCCCTTCTTGAATTTCGGGCTCGCATCGCCCAAGGATGTGACCTCTGATCTCGAACGCCATCCGATTTCAAGATAAGATGCCACAGCCTTCTCTAATAAACTTTCGATTTCCGTTGTCAGGTTTGACGTCACGTACGTCCTTATCCAAGGATCTTCTATTGGTTCAGACGGTGAGGCAGCTTTGAAAAAATCTCCTATGCTCCTGTACACCTTAACCTCGACTCCTTCTCGTCTCGCTTCGTCTCCGAGTTGAGCGTGGAGGTTGTTAGAATTTTTTGACTCAAAAAAGTCCCCATCTTCGCTAATGAGAGCTACTTGTTGCCCCTTCTCTTTCCCATAATTCAACACCATGAGCCACAAGATTACGTCTCGAAATTCCTCTCCGCTACTGCTAGCGGGCTTTACGCGGTTTATTCCTCGTCTGGCCAATTCTTCTACTGTAATCGCGGAATAGTCGCCTGTGCTTATGGAAGACACGTATTGCCACTGCTTTGGTGCCACGCTGTTACCAGATACTTCTAGAATGTCGACAAGTGTAGGTGTAAGAAGGCGTGCCCGAAAAGCGGCCACTTCGGATTCAATCTCGACTACGGGTAGTTTGGGGAGTTGAGCACAGAAGCAAAGGCCCTTCAAGGCAGAGAGGGCAGAAACTAATTTTTGTTGTTGCTTCTGTACAAGCTCTGGATAACGCGCCAAGACTTCATCTTTCACTATTTTTGGAATGACAAAGCAAGACCCAGTGCGACGCAAGTATCGGAATAGAATCTGAAATTCCGTGCCTTCCATCCGGGGATCTCTGAGGATACGATTAGAATCTAGAATTACGTCCATACGTCCTTTTCGGTATTTGTAGTGCTGAACACTTGCCGATAAAGCTTAGCATTTGAAGCGAATTCAATTCCGCGAACGGGGTGGCCTGGCAAGAGGGCATCCCGCGATACGATCATGCCGATTTACCTACCTACGCGAGTCGTTCGTAATTGGTATCAATATGATGTCAGCTTTTCCCTTGAACTCATCGATAGTTTTGTCGACGGCGTCGAGAAGCAGGCCGCGGATTCTATTGTTAACTATAGAGAAAAGAGACGGAGTGAA
>JGI20189J14885_1000387_pt1 | contig 16248 bp, 15 predicted proteins | sample NGESurdeep072012_10_FD_14885 | JGI IMG/M metagenome (IMG submission 14885) | reverse complement strand
AGGCGCTGAAGGGCGAATCGATCACGGTCTATGGCGAAGGCAACCAGACAAGGGCCTTCTGCTATGTCGACGATCTGATCGACGGCTTCGTGCGGCTGATGGCGGCGCCCGACAGCGTCACCGGGCCGATCAATCTCGGCAATCCGGTCGAGACCACGGTGCGCGAGTTGGCGGAGAAGATCATCGCCATGACCGACTCGCGCTCCAAGCTTGAGTTCCGGCCGCTGCCGGTCGACGATCCCGTCCAGCGCTGCCCGGACATCACCCGCGCCAAGGAAGTGCTCGGCTGGCAGCCGCGCGTGCCGCTCGAGAACGGGTTGCAGAAGACCATCGCCTATTTCGACCGCCTCTTGACCGAGGGCGGCGAGAAGAAAAGCCCGATGTTTCGCGTCGTCAGCTAAAGGCGCGGCGGAATTTTTTGAATGCCTGAACAGCTCGAATGTCTTGCCGCAAAGCTACCGCCTCTTTTTATAATAAGGCCGGCGGCGATGCGTTTCAGGAGCCGCCCTTCTGATATGACGCCTGATTCCCGGCATCGGTCGCTAGAAGGAAAGGCGGTGCTCCGGTCTCTCCCTGAATCCCCGCCCACCATCCCGCCAAGGCGATGCGGAAACACCGGACCGAGCGCATGCGTAGCAGATGCTCCGAGGTCTGCCCCAGGGACAAGAAGGCGAGCAGCCACCACCATCGGCGGTATCTTTTACGCGCGAGCAAGATGCGATTTCGTTCTATTAGATAAAGATTGAACCGCGATCGATCTCGCTTGCGTCCCGAGGAACCCGACTTCGCGCCGTGGATATGCCGGATGACGGAGTCATGCGCATAGCCCAAGCGGAAGGAGCCGCGCCGGATACACCAGTCGACGTCTTCGTCATAAACGAAGAAATCTTCATCCATGACGCCTATGTTCTCGATATAGGAGCGAGAGACAAACATCGATGCCCCGCTGATGAAGCTGAAGCGGCTCTCAATCGCGGGGATATTCGGTAGGGTGTCCCGTGGCTGGTTATGCCCGAACAGCCTTCCGCGGCCAAGCCATGGCCGCCATTCGATGCCGCCCCAGGTCTGGACCAAACCGCTTGAGGTGAAGACCAGCCGGCTTCCGACAATTCCGTAATTGCCCTCCCGTTGCCGCCGGACCAGGGCGCCGAGAGCATCTGGTTCCGGGAAAGTATCGGGATTGAGAACCCAAATGGCGTGCCAATCTTCAGAAGCGACGGACGCGATGCACGCATTGACCCCTCCGGCATAACCGAGGTTACGAGGAGCGCGTAAGATCGCGATCGACGGTCCGTTGTCGACAAAAGCATAGCGGCGGTAGCCATGGGACCACTGCAGGCGAACGCCATCCCGCCCGTCGCCGGCGAGAGGCCGTACAAGCCCAAGCGCCTCGATTGCCTTCGTGGTGCGCTGAAACCCTTCCTCGCGGCCATTCTCGCATATCACGACATGAAAATTGCGGTAAGTCGAAGCGGCAAGGGAAGTCAAACATCCTATGATGTTTTGCGCCTCATTCGTCGAGACGATCGCGATGACCACGAGCGACGATCCCGAATCAACGTTATGCGCGTTGGGAGAAACCATTTCGCTCGTCACCAAGTTCAAATCCCACTCATCGCTCGGCTATATGGCGCCCACGAATAACCGGCAATGGCCCATTCAAGATTTGGCCTGGCGTAGCAGCCCGAATTGTGAGAGCTCTGCCATGGCCGAATCCACTTTATCGAGTACGACCTGACTGCGGAAACCGTCGACCAGCTCACCAACACCTTCCTTGAGCGACTGTGACGGCTGGTAGTTGATCAGCTTCTGGGCGAGGCGGATATCAGGAAAGAAATGACGTACGTCGCCCGGCCGCGCGACATTTAGCATCTTCGGTTCTATCGACGTGCCGGCCTGCTGTTGTAACCAACCCAGCACGGTCAGAAGCGAATAATGTTTCCCCGCTCCGATATTCATGCACACCGGCACTGGAAATTCCGTCTCGATACAATCCGCCACGGCGCGTGCGACGTCGCGGACGTAAACGAAGTCGCGCAACTGTTGCCCGTCCTCGAAAACGAGCGCCGGATGGCCTGAGGCGATCCGCGAATAAAATATCGCCAACACGCCGGTATAAGGGTTCGTCAGCGACTGGCGTGGCCCGAAGACATTTGCAAAGCGAAGGGCCGCCACCGACAAGCCGAAATGGCTGCCGGTCAAGAGGGCTGCTTCCTCGGTGAACCGCTTGGTGAGACCATAGATAGAACCCGGGCGGAGCGGAAGAGACTCGGGAGTAGGCATCGGTTCGGTGGTTGTCCCATCGGTCTCGTCAATTGGCTCCCACCGGCCCGCGCTGAGGTCTTTCTCGGTACGAATCGGATTGACCATCACCTTGCGAATGGGGTTCCAGCCTGCACCTTCGCCGTAATTGCTGATCGAGGAAGCAACGACCAATCGCCGGCCCTCGCGCCGCTGCGCGATGAGCGCCTCCAGCACGGTCGCCGTGCCGACCGCGTTGCTTTCGGTATAGAGGCGTGGGTTATAGGCAGATTGTCCGACACCGACGGCGGCAGCCAGGTGAATGATCGCATCGCAATCCGCCGACAGTCTGCCGACCACCGCCGCATCTTCGACTCTGCCATGGACGAACTCGATCCGACCCGAAGCGACCTGACGCTCGACATAGGGAGGGAGCTTTCCTGCCGGGCCGTGGACTTGGGGGTCGAGACAATCGAGAACGGTCACGCCATGACCGCGCTCCACCAGCAGATCCACCGTGTGAGAGCCAATGAATCCGGCGCCCCCCGTTACCAATACTTTCATGAAATCTCCCGTTGACGAACGCACCAGTCGCGAGGATCACGAGAACGCGCCCATCGACGTCGCATAGTAAATCGAAGCGAAGGGATTGCCGGCCAACGATGCCAAATCAACATTCCCCATCTGAACCCCGGTTCCGAGCGTCAGAGTAGCCATCTGGGCTCCCTATGGCAATCTGAAGCGCGGTAAATAGCGCTATGAATACAGCGAAGTGATAAAGATCTTCGAATATGGTCTGTTGCCGCTCTGACAGCAATCACATCTAGGCTCGGCTATTTGGCTAAAAACTCTGCCGGCGCTCCATTTTTCTTCTTTTCCCGAGCCCGTTGAAAATCCGCAACGCCGTCGGAAATCGCCGTGTTGCAGCGAGAGGGAAAAGGGCTTTCCAACCAAGGGCGTACACTGGCGGGCTCCTCTCCGATAGGCGCGAATCGCCGCGCCAATGTGACCCGGATGAACAGAAACGAATATCGGTCCAAAGGATACATTCGCGATCGCATACTTTTATCTGAAGGTTGATTGCAGAGTTTACCTAGGGTTCCGTCATCGTGCTGAGGGACCGATTAGCACTTCAAGACTTGCATACCGGACGTGTTATTGCGAATCTGGGCGAGTCTATATAATGTCAATGAGATACATGAGCCGTCCCACTCAAACAGGCTCGCGATATCGCCGTTGCCTCTACGAGTGAGAATATGCACCGCTTTCACGTTTACTCAGTGGCGAATGATGCGAAAATTTTGCGACGCGATCTTGAAAGTTCTCCCGAAATCGCAAACCGCCAAGTAAGTCTATCGGTATTGTGGAATGAGCGGAGCGCGTCTTCTGCCTACGCGAGAGAGTTCGAAACCGCGGAGGCGGAATTTCTGATCTTTGTCCATCAGGATATTTACCTACCGCGCGGCTGGTTTAGCGTCATTTATAAGGCAATCGAACATCTACAAAAAATCGACGACAAATGGGCTGTCATTGGCGTACTTGGAGTTACGCATGGGGGAACTCCTGTTGGTCATATCTGGGACTCAGGACTAGGCTGCGTTTGTGGAGAGCCATTCAGAGACCCCGTTCGGATCGCAAGTCTTGATGAGATCGTGTTAATCGTTCGTCGTACGTCAAAAGCAAGGTTCGATCCTGCTCTGCCGTCCTTTCACCTTTATGGTACGGACATCGTTTTAAATGCCGAAACACTCGGTGAATCTGCATACGTTGTCGACGCGCCGGTCATTCATAATTCCAAGCCCGTGCGACGGCTTGGCTTGGATTACATGGCAGCTTATCGTTTCATGGTCCGTAAATGGGCGGCTCGGCTGCCCTGGCCAACGGTTATTCATCCGCTGATGAAAAATCCGTTCCCGCTCGCCTTTCGGCGAATGCGCATACGATATAAGGCGATTTTCAGATCATCGACGCTGTTTGATCAGCTTTCAGACCCGGCCGGTAAAGCACGTGAACTGGGATTTGAAGCCTTTTAGATCTGACCGCACGGGCCTTACGACTTATCTGTTTAGATAGGTGATATAGGAGGTTTGATGCCGGGCGGGTTGTTTGAGGCGTATAGCAAAAAGGATGGGGCTTATTTTCACGTTGCACGCCAAGACATCGTCGAGGACCTAAAGCGGAGGCCGGCAGCGAGAGTGCTGGAAATTGGGTGCGGATCGGGAGCGACCGGTGCGGGTAGAGCAATCCCATACTAGTCGGGCCATATACCTACGAGAACCGCAATGAAGTATCCATTATGCCAATCGCTGTTCTTTCCGCTAACTGGCGCGTAGGAGTTGTCTTGCGTGGTGCGGATTTCAATAGAGGATGTGATGGAATACCCGAGCAGCTGACGGCCGGAGGGCTATTGAGTTAAGGCCCCGAGTTCTGAAGGGCGTGAAGCCCGCAGACCTGTCGTCCAGCCATCCAAGTTCGAACTGGTCATCAATCTCAAGGCCGCGAAGGCACTTGACCTCGAAGTGCCCGGGCGAAGATGCTCGCGCTGGCCGACGAGGTGAGAGTAAGCCATTCGCTGCATGTCAGCTACAGGTCAAAGTGCGAAGTTATAGCCTCGGATGCTCTATGTGTCCGGATAAGCCTCAACGCGATCATCTTATCTGGCATTTCCGTCGGTTCGGACGCCTTGATCGCTGCTCCGCTCGAAAGTATGTAGTGGGAGTTACCGGACGATGTGTTGGAGAAACTGGATCCAACGACGGGAGTAGTGCGCCTTGATGACGGAAAACAGAGAGCCGTGTTGAACGTGCCAAAGAAAATTGTCTGGAATGAATATTCGGCGCAGTTGCCAAAGCAGACTGTCCGTGAGGAATACGCGATCGACTGGTATTCGGCCAAATAACGTATCGGGCATGCTCGAATAGTTATCGGCACAGTGCCAGATTTGACATCCTGGGACTGGTCTTCCGTCGTGGAGGGGAATTACGTAGCGTGAGGGCAAATCCCTGGGAATACGCTCCCATGTTAATCCCATCGCAGCGCGCTCGCGAACACCCCAGCTAGAAATACGCCCAGAATTATCAATATCAAACGACGCGCTTAAAGCATATTCGTCGGCCGCAGCTTTATCTACGATGAAACCGGCCCAATAAGGATTGTGCGGCGCTACATAAACCTCGTCCCCAATGATTCGAGTATTTCTCTTGCCGAGTGCTTGTTGGGCGACAAGATCGACAGATCGTCTACCGCCATCAGCATCAATCTCGTAGCGAAGAAAACTCGGAATCAGTCCGTGTGGCGCTAGCTTTTGAAGGTAATCGACGAAATAGCGAATATTATCTCCGTCGATGACGATGTCGTCTTCAATGTAAACAAAATAATCCCGGGCAGGCACCGCTTTGCTATGCCACTCCGGAATATAACGTTTGTGCCACCAGGTCAGATGATACGGATGTTCGAGGCCGTGAGCGATTTTTACCTCTAGGCTCCCTCCACGAGCCGATAGGTTCGCACGCGCGATAGCAATTGCAGCCTCCTCACCAATGGCGAAGTCGTTACTCACGATGACGACATCGACCCGGGCCATCGGCCAGCGCTCAATTCCTTCCAATACTCGCGCTAAATATCGGATTCGGTCCGGGACATAATGAGCGCAAATATATACCGTTGCGGTTAAATCGGCGCGCAAAGCTGCTCCTATAAAATCTTTGGTCGATGCCGGATATGATTCATACACACTCTCAACTTCCTTCGCTGAAACGAAATCCAAACGATGCCATCATGCTGGATGAATTGGTCCTACAGTCGGCGACGCACCATAACAAATTAAAAGTACGGTTTCGGAATTATCGCGCACGTTTGAATTCTTGATCAAAGAGGTTTTTCGCTAGCGACAACATTGGGTCATCCTTGTTACGGTTATCAATTCTGTTCCAGCGTCTAAGGGCCACCAAGTAAGCGAGCCAATACAAATGTCAATTCGGCGCAACATAGCGGCAAGCTTCGTGGGCCAATTCTATCAATTGGCGATCCGCCTTTTCATGACGCCAGTCTATCTTGCCCTTATGGGGCCAGAGGGATATGGACTCGTTGGTATTTATATCCTCTTCATTGGCGTCATCCAGCTCTTTAATGTTGGCCTCAATGCCAGCATGTTGCGCGAGATCGCGCGCATGCGCGGTGGCGCAACGGGCGCTGTGCTAGTTCGCCGTCGGCTTTTCCATCTTTCCGTTGTCCTATGCATCATCGCCGGCACCTTCGTTTTCGTCGTGGTGGTAGCTGCTCCGGTCATTGCCACTCGCTGGCTATCGAACGTAACGCTGCCTCATAATGAGGTAGTGGCGTGTCTTCGGCTCCTATCGGCAGCTGCCGCGATCAATTTCGTCACTAGGCTCTACAGCGCGGGCCTCCTTGGCCTTGACGAACAAATCCGGCTCAATACGCTCGGGGTTGCGACGGCGACGCTGCGCTTCGTCGGAGTTTTTATTGTTCTTCGGTTCATCTCGGGACGGCCCATCGCCTTCAGCCTATTTCAAGTCGCGGCGGGCGGAATTGAAATAATTGTTACGATCGTGATCTTTTATCGCTGCCTTCCCACTGCTGAGCCAAAAGGTGCGCCAGTCGAGGAAGCGTCTCCTGTAGGGTTCCATCGCTTCGCCACAGGACTCGCCTTCCTCGACATTGTGTGGGTAGCGATGTTGCAGATCGATCGCATTGTCCTGTCGAAGGCGCTGCCGCTAGTGGATTTCGCATTTTTTACCGTCACTGTAACGGCGGCCTCTGGTGTTATCCTGCTCTTCGCACCAATCATGCAGACGCTGCAGCCCCGTTTCGCCGCGTTGGTAGCTAGAGGGCAGCTCGAGGAGCTGCGCGCGCTCTATTTCAAGGCATCGCATGGGGTAGCGGCGCTTTCCTTCAGTGCGGGTGCCGTGCTCGCTACTTTTCCCCGCGAGCTTGTCTATAGTTGGACCGGCAACGCTGCGGCCGCCGATTGGGCGGTGCATGTTCTACCACTCTATGCCATCGGAAATGCTTGCGTCGGCGTTGGCTCACTTCCATTCCTTCTGCAGTTCGCGCTCGGCAAGATCCGCCTGCACATCATCGGCCACGCGATTCTGGCGGTCATATATTTTCCCTCGGTGATCATCTTAGGCCTCGCCTGGGGCGGCTTCGGCACCGGACTCGTTTGGCTTATAGCCAACGTAGCCTTTCTCGCTATGTGGGTGCCGTTTATCCATGCGCAACTACTGCCTGCATTGCATAGTCGTTGGCTGCTGCGGCACATTCTGCTGCCTGTGGTGAGCGCATCAGTGGTTGTCTTTCTTGAACAGCTCTTGCCCTTTCCAGCGAACCGCCTCAGCGGAGGCATCACACTGGTGGTTTTCGGTAGCGTGGCACTCGGCGTGTCAATCTTGACTTCTGCGGCGTATCGGCACGAAATCTTCTCTCGAATCGCGGCTTTGCTTCACCGTCAATCCGCACAGTAAGGCTCCTATAAATGCCTGTCGGCCGCCCTGACCGATTCGCCCAAAGAGTCATTTAAAAGCATGCGGACCATCAAACAGCTTCGATAAGTGCGTATGCCGATAAGGCCAATTATCCCCATGAGCTTGGCGTGGAATCCGGGCAGGCGCGGGGTAAGCAGCGGGCGTACCCAATGAATTAGCGGCGAAACTGCGACTGCCGCCGTGTAGCCAATCCAGCGCAGACGCCAGCGCGGCTGCTCCCGCGACAAAAGTATTGTCTCGACGAGCACGCGGTCCCATTTCTGCGTGAGAGATCGCCATTCGCGTCTGGCAGCGTGCTCGACGATAGCTTTTTCAGCGTAGCCCAGTCGCATGTGCATCGCGTTCGCGCGCCGGCACCACTCCACATCCTCCGATACGCTACTCCGGAAAGGTCCCACCTGCTCGAAAACTCTTCTCGGCACGAACAAGTTTCCTGTACCGGAGAACTTATCCTTCTCGATGTATTTCTTGAAGTCGAAGGCGAATACGACCTCGTAGGCCTCGGCTGGCGTGATGCGCGTCTCCTTGTTGGCCACCGTAACGACGCGTCCCCCGACATAGTCGAAGTGGGTGAGAGCCTCGGCTCCCTCCGCCAACCAGTCCCGATCGGCGAAGCAATCGGAATCGAGGAACGCAAAAATCGCGCCGCGTGCAACCGCAACGCCCGCATTGCGCGCAAAGCCAGCACCCTGTTGGGGCGCCGATACAATTCGCGTATCAGCCGAAGCGATGCGCTCCACAGCCGCGATGCCGCCCTGCGAATTATTGTCGGCGACAATGATTTCGCGGGCATTTGCGGGCCAGCTTTGCAGGCGCACTAATTCAAGGCAGTGGCTCAGATTCTCGAAATCGTTGTAATGCGGAATGATGATCGAAACAAACGGCTTGGGCTCAGACATGGTGTCTTATGAGGGGCTTTTGCACAATGATACGCGGGTGGGACGCCCGGCTTCGCAGCGCAGGCCGGCGCACCGATTGCGCCATCCGGCAGCAAAAACGCGGAGGTTACTGCGGATGAGATAGTCGAAGGTGAGGCAGAACGTGACTAAAACCACCAGCGGATAGAGCAGGGGAAAATGTGCCCGTGTCAGCAGCAGCTTGTTGCGTTCGTCCGGATGAGCGATTGCGGATTGTTGCACAGGGTTCAGCTCGTAATACGTTCCTGGCTTCGGACCGTTCGAGCCAAGTCGCCATCGAATAAATTGCACCTTGAGCAATTAGCAACCATATCGGGACTACTCCAATAGTCAATGCTGGACCCTGGCGGGTTGCAAAATCTTGCGATTTACCGCGGAGACGGCAAATCCCTTGCCAGCAACACTCATCATAGGGCTTCATTCCGTTGGCGGGGCCGAAGTCCGAGCCGATATCGGTTCTAGTTTTAGTCGTTCCATAAATGAAGAGTATAGTTAACAATTCATTAAAGCCGCATCCAGCGTTTGGCAACTATGGTTTCATCCGCTTAAAAAAAAGCGTTAAGCCGCGGCGTGGACGTTCAGGTCTGCAGCGAGATCGCTTTGCATTAGCCTTTAAAATGACAAGACTTTTCCGATGACTCTCCCATGAAGCGCTTCCTGATCGGCCTAGCGGTGCTGGCCCTCACGGCTTTCTCCGGCAAGTCGCCCGCTCAGCAAACGGCGCAAGGCTACCAAGTCGCCTCGCTGTCAGGCTTGCTCGCGACCGAACAGACCGCGGCAGGAGGCAGATCTACCTGCACCACGAACGGCAGCGACGGTTATGCGCTCGCGCCAGGCGGTCCACCTCAGTATCCGAATCTACTAAGCGGCTATCCGGTATCGCCGCACACGGACGCAAGCCCTTGGTGCGTCGCCGGTGTCGATTACGCGGTCGGCTATCCGACCGGGACCGTCCTCACGGATTGGCAGAAATTCCTCGTCAACAAGGGCTTTCCCGGCAGTTACCATACTTTCACTGTGACAGCCGCAGCTTCAGGGGGTGCCACAACGGTTACGCTTAGCCAGGTGGCTGGCCTCGCAAATGGCTGGGCTATCGCCATCGGACTCGACGATGGCACGACATTCTGGACGACAACGGTTGGCTCACCAACTGGCTCGGTAGTGACGATTGCTACGGGGCTCCCGAGTTCAGCAGGAACGACACATAAGAGCGGAGCGTATTATACTTATAGCAACCCCACGGTAATAACGAACCGGACAACAAACGGCTCATTTACTGCTTGGGATAAAGTTGACTTCTCCCTCCATGGCGGCGCGGTGCTTTCATTTATTGGGGTTCCAAACGGAAGCGTCACTAACTCCTATTTCGGCGGCTTGGGGGTGCAGACAGCTACCTATGTAATTAACGCAGATGGAAATTCTCCGGGGCTGCTTGTCAAAAACAACGTGATGGACGGCGGTGCGCTGGTCAAAAATCAGACCGTCACCATCAGCATCGCGTCGCCCGCCGTTGTCACGCTGCCTAACCACGGCCTTGTGGCGGGACAGATGCTCACGATATCGTCATCCACCGTTGTAACCGGGTCGATCTCTGGAACGACTCTAACGGTTTCCGCCGTAAGCCGTGGCGTCCTTTCAGTCGGGGATACTATTTCTAGCCCGCTGATTGCAGCAAGAACCACAATTCTTTCGCAACTTACTGGAACAACTGGCGGCATTGGCACTTACTCAGTCAGTATTTCGCAGAGTGTTGTTTCGGGCACCATCAGCGAACTCCCTACAGGGATTACGGCCTCGGTTTACTCCGCTGCAACGAAATCCTATTGGATTATTGCCGCCGGAATGACCACGAATACCTTTGAGATTTCAGCGACCGCGCCAGTTGACGGTGCTGATGGCTCGCCAGTCAACACGAGCGGGTCGCAGTCCGGCACGCAGACCATCGCATCAGGTGGAAGTAACAGCTCTCTTGTATACTCGTCAGGCGGCGGAACGGTCACCGTCGAATATAACTGGTTCAAGAATTGGGACTCGCATATTCTTGACCTCGCCGGCCCCAGCAGCGGATCGAACCTCGCGCTTACCTACAACTATAATCTGATAGACACCGGCAACATCACCATCGGCGCACACATGAATTGGATGCAAGAGGCTGGCGGCGTCTGGGTCTCTCCGGTCATCGCTTACAACACCTCGATACAGAATACCATTGGCGGAGCTGAAGGTTATAAGTGGAACGCCTATGGCGGCGCACTGTCTATCAGTTCTCCGACGTTGGCAAACAACGTGGAGATTGCACTGCCAAGCGGTGGTACAAATACAATGTCGTACATGAACCATGGTCCTGGTGTCTCAACAACAACTGTGGCCGGCATCCCTACCGCGAAGAATAACTACATCGATCCGACGGGGGCGTTTGGCGCATTTTACCCCGTCAGCTTCTTGGCTTATGCACCAAACAGCACTCCCGCATGGACCTTCTCGAACCAGTGGAACATGGCGACCGGCGTGGCGATCCCGAACACGCCGCCATGAGCAAGTACGACGTCAATACAATGGCTCCTGAGTATTTTCTCGGTATATCCGCGATACCTTATTCGGGCTACGCTTTGTCGGTCCCTATGAACAGTGATCGAAGTCGTCATGGAAGACCGATGACGCGACGCGCGCTGAAGCCCAAGATTAGGTAGTGAGACCGTTGACTTTGATTGACGTTAAATACTGGGGACAGCTTTTCCGGCGCCGGCGCATGCAGCTATTTATAAGCCTAGTCGATCAGGTTTTGACGCGCCAAGCCATCTGCCGGATTCTTGATCTTGGCGGTGTCCCGGAATATTGGGAGGTGATGGCCGATTTGCTCGGTTCGCGCCAGCGACACATAACGATTGTGAATCGGTCCGCATTTACCGTGCCTTCGGATTACTTCACCTCCATCGCTGGAGATGCGCGTCACCTTCCATTGTTGCCTGATATGAGCTTCGATCTCGTACATTCCAACTCGGTGATCGAGCATGTCGGTCGATGGAACGACATGAAAGCGATGGCAGGTGAAGTGCGGAGACTCGCGCCTGGGTACTTTCTGCAGACGCCTTACTTCTGGTTTCCAATTGAGCCACATTGCAGCACGGCGTTTTTCCATTGGATGCCGGAATCAATTCGGGTAACGATGCTCATGCGCCGTCATCGCGGCGCATGGGGAAAGGCCCCGGACATCGATACCGCGATGAGTCAAATCCAAAGTGCGATACTTTTGGATGTGCGTATGATGAGGACGTTGTTCCCGGATGCCGCCATCCATCGCGAACGGATCTTCGGATTGACAAAGTCCTTGATTGCGATACGCATTCCCGGCATAGAAAATCCTCGCTCGATCTGAACACTCACAACGTCTGATCGCCCAAGCTTCAGGCACCCGAACGCTAATGGAATGCGTCGCCAGCAGGGGCGACGCCGAGAGGAATCCTATAAAGGCGTACGCCGTATCCCGGGATCGAATCCTTTAGGACCCCGCTTTGGAACGGTACGGACCGGTTTTCGCCAAGCGCGGTCGCGATAGAATTGCTAAGCCCCGGAATTGTGAATTCAGCTGTCGTCGTCGCGTTCCGCATCACGACCGCGAAGATGTAAAGATAGCCGTCGTGCTTGCGCGTTATGATATTGACCGGGACCTCCGATAAAACGGCGACGGGCATTGATGCCGAAGGAGCGTTCAAGACCGGAGCCAGCTCGGCAATCGCGCGGTCAATGTCGGCGATTTCCCTCACGATCTCGGGGTGCCGGAAGACGCCGTCCTCGCGGAAACCGCCGGTCCATTCATGGACGAAATAGACGATGCCTGTCGCGCCGTGGATTAGCGCCATCCACACTTCGGTGCGAAGCTCATCCGGCGTGACCGGACGCTTTGGATCGAGCGCGGTGGTTTCCAAAATCGCCCAGACGCGTTGTTGCGGCGTCGCGCCCTTTACCAGGAAGTCGACACCGGACGCGACGTATTCCAGTTTTCCCTTCACATGCGTCGTATCGGAGCCGACGGGATAGATATCGAAAGACAGAATATCCGCACCCACCGCCGCCGCGGCGTAATATTCCTGGTCGCCCGTGCATCTGCCGCGACCCGGCCAGAATGGATCGGCGACCCCGCGACCGAAATTGATGAGGATCGGCCGCGTTGGGTCGCGCAGTCTGATCGCGTGCGATTTGGCGCTCACCTCGGCCGCCGATATACAGGGACCATAGCCCAAAAGCGAATGTTGAGCATTGTCGGGCTCGTCCGGCTGCATCCAAGACCGGATAACGTTACGGTTGACAGAGGTCAAGCCCACATCATTCTGCTCGGCGACGGCAAACATCCCGTTCTTAGCCAGCGCGGCAAGCTGTGCTTCCGTCGGACCTTTCCAAAGTCCCACAAACGTGTTGATGCCGAGTCGCTTATATTCAGGAGCGTTGTCGGGCGATTGCAGCCAAACGCCGATCGGGAAAAATCCGGGATCGGACGGGAATCCGCCTACGAATGGGCCGGCCGCGAGGACTGGACTGTCGAACGCCGCAACAGCAATCATAATCGATGCGATGATCGCGACTTCCAGGCTGCGAATGAGCCGCCGCGTCCGCTGCTCGTTTGTGGACATCGCCGCTTCTCTTCGGTTGTGCCTTTCGTATCTCTCAGAAGGGCAGGCGACTGGACCGTTATAAATTGTACTCGAACAAATCAACCTGACGGGACAGTCTCGGATGCTTTCTATCGCGCTCAGAGACAAGCGCATTCTCTCCGGTCACCGGCCAGTTGATTCGGATATCGGGATCGTCCCAGGCAATGCCCCTGTCATGTTCCGGGCTGTAAAAATCGGTCACCTTGTATTGCACTTCGGTGTCGTCTTCGAGCGTGCAATAGCCATGCGCGAAGCCGGGCGGAACCCATAACTGATACCAATTCTCCGCCGACAACACCGCCGCCGCATGCCGGCCGAAATTCGGCGACCCATGTCGAATGTCGATCGCAACGTCAAAGACGGCACCGCGCGTCACCCGCAACAGCTTTCCTTGCGCAGTCGGTGGAATTTGATAATGCAACCCGCGCAAAGTTCCCTTGAGCGGGCTACGTACATGATTGTCTTGGACGAACTGGACATCAATCCCGTTCGCCGCAAAGTCGCGCGTGCTCCACACCTCGGAAAAAAAGCCCCGCGAATCGCCCAAGCGTTGCGCCACCACGATTTTGACTTCGGGCAATGATGTTTCGATCAATTTCATATGGAATTATACCCTGTGCGTAGCTGCAATAAAAATGAGATAATTACGATTACCCCGCTACTTCGCGGACGTGGATGACGGTGTTATCGGCGGTCTTCATCGATTTCACCCGCGAGCGACAAATTTTCTCGAGCGCGACAAAAAGCCCAAGAAGCAAGAAAATATTGGTGAAGTTTTCAGTCTGGGATAACGCCGTACGTTGTACGAGAAAGGCGACGAACGCCGAGACAAGCGCGATAGCTTTCGCGGACGCTGGATTTGAATCTCTAAGGTAAAGGTTGACGCCGCGCCACAGGACAATGCCGAGTATCGCGTAAAACGCGATCAAGCCGAGCACCCCAGAATCCACGATCAGTGTTAACGGGTAGCTATCAACCGAAAATCCCCCAGCTCCGCTGCTTTTATAGCCAACAACCGTACCCGAATTACCCAGTCCCCACCCTGTAAGAGGACGGCTCAAGATCTTGGGCCACGCCATCGCCCATTGGATGAACCGCGCTTCCGTACTCAACTGACCGGCTCCGCTGCCAGTGATTTGCATAGTGAAGCGGTGAGACAAAAGCATCATCACAGGAACAATACTAAATATAATTGGCAGCAGACTTACGAGCCATACCCCTATCAAACTGCTCCTACGCTGAATGACGGCTTTTATTGTATAGAGCAGCACAAAAGCGCTGGAACCCATTAGTACACCGATGATGCCACCCCTCGAATTGGCGACGAATATACCCACCAACATCGCGAGGGCCCCGCATAGGCCAAGAATCCGGTCCCACGCGTTTTTGGAATACGCCAAAAAATACAGCGTCAAGGGCAAGATTAACGAACAATATTCGCTGAAGCTCAGTGGCACCAGGAAATGCGCTGAAGCGCGAAATCGGCCGTTTCGAAAGGGACTTCCAGACAACACGTTTGCAAAATCTGGATCTCTATCGATGATGCTCTGAGGCATAAGATGAACGAGCCAACGCTGTTGTGTTGCATATTCTATGCAAGCCAGTATGGCCGCGAAAGTCGCGCATAATATCAATACGCGTAGGAATTTCTCTTGGCGCCGATCAGAATCCATGACGAAAACGCTAGCAAAAAACGGAAACAGCCAATCGATGAGGAAATTAACAAAATGTTTTGTGGAATCGATCGGCGTTAGTGATGTTGGGATGGACAAGGCAAACGCGACGAACAGCGCGCAAATCGCGTAAGTCAGCGGCTTGTCCGCCGACAACGCGGCTTTCATGCGTTGGCGCACCTCGGCAGACCCGGCGACGGACATAAGGAACGGACAAGCCACTACGATCATCGCCAGTCTGACGACGGAAATAAAGGGCAGTCCCGGAGCTGTGATGGCGAAATAGATAGGTAGTGTCATCTCGACAATAACGAATGCAAAAAACGTCGGGGCGATCGCGCGGACAGGAACGCTCCGCATTTCTGGAAAGGTCAGGAAGGTCAGAACGAGCACGATGCCGATTATTGAGGCGGGTGCAAATATGTATTGAATTGGAAAAATGACCGCCATGCCGCCTACGATGGCGCCGAGCAATATGCCGGCGATGCAGAACATGACGGAAAATCGAGTCGGAACGACCGACCATATACCCGCCAGTATCTTGAGCCCGAGACGCAAAACCCGACGGAAGCCATGGTCGTCGATCGTCGGAACGAGTTCATAATCCCTGTTCAACACGCCTAATACGCTCCTAGGCGGATCTTATGCGGGCGCGTCTCACACGCGCGTCAACGGAGCGGATTTCAAGCCGATAAACCGGCCGCATCGACGTCAAACGCCCATGTCCTGAGCGAGTCTGCCGACGACGAATTGCCTATTCGGCGGCGCAATTGCGTGTAAAAGATCGCCAATGAACGCGTCTTGAGTTGCGAACGCGTGATCGAGGTTCGTCGAGATACTCGAGACCCGAACTAGCAAGCCATCGGGGATCTCTCGAACCAATCCCATGCGAAGCTTGGTGAGAAGCCGCTGGATTTGCGTCTGGGGAATGTCGTCCCCGACGCGTACCCAATACGTCACCGGTTCGGGTCGCCCTTCGCGATATGTCGCGAGTCGCGTGAGCGGCAAGGTATGGCCGCCAGCTAAAGGCAGCTTATATCCGTTTAGCGAGGTCACACGGAAGCCCTGCGCCGCATAGCAAATCTCTGGTTGGTGGACTTGCAAATATCCGCTTTGGCTAGGGCCATAAGCTATCAGGAGCATAATTACGGATCGATCTGGGTTTACATAGGATCGTGTCAATTCCTGGCTGTAAACTTCATGTTCGAGGTCGTCCGATGTGGTCGGTTGAATGATCTTGGCACTTGGTAGCGTCGTCCACGCA
>JGI20189J14885_1000384_pt1 | contig 16331 bp, 13 predicted proteins | sample NGESurdeep072012_10_FD_14885 | JGI IMG/M metagenome (IMG submission 14885) | reverse complement strand
AATCGGGTGAACTGGCTCATGGCCCATCCGCCCGCCAGACCCCCAGCTATTCCTGCCAGAATGGACTTCCGGGCTGAGTGGCCGCGGAAACCTTTGTAACTTTCTCGCCTCAAACTTACCTCACATGAACTCTGTTATATATCGTGTCACGATATATATCTACTTATCTTCCCCGTGCACAGTTACATGATTTACTGGATTACCTCAACTGCCGCGCCATTCTATGATGCTATTTACGGCGAATATCGCTATGTGCTTTTCCCGCAAGAGGCACTTGATAGCCCGCGTCGAAAAGTTCGTGAGCGATACCTTCTCAACACCGCTTTTTCGGTTGTGACTAATGTCCACAAAGCATCCCGCCAGCGGAACCACGAACGGCCCACGGATCGAAAAGATCGACGTTTCCGTCTTCACCGTGCCTACTGATTTTCCCGAATCTGACGGAACGCTGGAATGGGACAAGACGACCATCGTGATCGTGGAAGCAACTGCCGGTGGCGTCCGAAGCCTGGGATATACGTACGCCGACACAGCAACGGCAAAGCTCATCAAAGACCTGCTGTGTGGCATTGTCCAAGGCCGCAACGCAATGGATGTTCCGGGCGCGTGGTCCGCCATGGTTCACGCAATCCGTAACTTGGGGCGGCCGGGCATCGTTTCCATGGCCATTGCCGCCGTTGATTGTTCGCTGTGGGATCTAAAGGCCAGGCTTCTCGGCTTGCCGCTGGTAAAACTGCTCGGGGCGATCCGCGAAGCGGTTCCCATTTATGGCAGCGGCGGCTTCACTTCCTATACCAACGACCAGTTGCGTGATCAATTCGCCGGATGGGTTGCTTCCGGCATCTCAATGGTGAAGATGAAAATTGGGCGGAGTCCTGACGATGATCTTGATCGTGTGCGGGCCGCGAGAGAAGCGATTGGGCACAAGGCCGAACTATTCGTGGATGCCAACGGCGCTTACAGCCGGAAGCAGGCGCTGATGTTCGCAGAACAGTTTGTAGAATTCGGAGTGCGCTGGTTCGAAGAGCCTGTCACCTCTGATGACTTGGAAGGACTACGCCTCATACGGGATCGTGCCCCTGCCGGGATGGATATTGCCGCAGGCGAGTATGGATACGACGCGTGGTATTTTCGTCGAATGCTCGATTCCGGAGCAGTGGATGTGCTTCAGGCGGACGCCACCCGATGTGCCGGGATCACGGGATTCCTGAACGTGGCCGCTTTATGTTCCGCACATTCCATGCCTCTGTCAGCGCACACCGCTCCATCCATTCACGCGCATGTGTGCTGCGCGGTTGCCCCAGTGCGGCACCTTGAGTACTTCCACGACCACGTTCGTATTGAAAAGATGTTTTTCGAAGGAGCGATCAAGCCAGTAAGCGGGATGCTTCGCCCCGATCTGGCGAAGCCTGGATTGGGATTGGAATTCCGCAGGGCGGACGCACAGCGTTATGCGGTTACTTAGTCTGAGTTTTTCTATCGTGCAATTTTGGAGAGATCAATATTGGATAGATCAGTTTTGGAGAGATCATGAAAAAAACCGTAGCGGACTTGCTAATTGAGCGACTAATAAATTGGGGCGTTGACACAATCTTCGGATTCCCGGGAGACGGAATCAACGGCATCTTTGAGGCTCTCCGCACGCATCAGGAAAATATTAAGTTCATTCAGGTGCGGCACGAGGAAGCGGCTGCCTTCGCGGCGTGCGGCTATGCCAAATATACGGGTCGTCTCGGAGTATGCCTGGCAACCTCCGGCCCCGGCGGCATTCACCTCTTAAATGGTCTGTACGACGCCAAGTGCGACGGTCAACCCGTGCTGGCGATCACGGGCCACACCTTTCATGACTTGATCGGAACCCATTACCAGCAGGATGTTGACTTGGACAAGCTCTTCATGGACGTCAGCGAATACAACCAGCGCGTGATGGGACCCGCGCACGTGAACAATGTAGTGGACGAGGCGATTAAGACCTCGCTGGCACGTCGCGGCGTGAGTCACATCACGATCCCGAAGGACATTCAGGAGATGCCAGCCTCGGACAAGGAACGATCCTCTGCAAACATCTCGGGGCATAGCGCGGACCTGTTCGCGGCGGCTTATCCTCACCCACCGCAGGGTGCCCTAGAAGCTGCGGCCAAGTTGATCAACAGCGGATCGAAAGTGGCGATTCTCGCGGGGCGCGGTTGCCTGAATTGCCGGGATGAGGTTCTCCAATTGGCGGAGAAAGTTGCTGGGCCCATTATCAAACCGTTGTTGGGGAAAGCGGTGGTTCCAGACAACAGCCCATACACGACCGGTGGAATCGGATTGTTGGGCACGGCGCCGTCGCAGGATGCGCTCGAGGACTGCGACACTTTGATTATCGCGGGCAGCGGCTTTCCGTACATGGAGTTTTATCCAAAGCCCGGCCAGGCGAAGACAGTTCAAATAGACATTGATCCCACGCGAATCGGGCTGCGCCATTCCGTCGAGGTCGGACTCGTAGGCGAGTGCAGAGCAGTCCTGCGCTTGCTGTTGCCCATGATCCAGAGAAAAGAGAAGCGCGACTTTCTGGAGAAGGCTCAGAAAAACATGAAGAGCTGGAACAAGCTCATGGAGGAGCGTGGCAATCGGACCGACATGCCGATGAAACCTCAAGTCGTTACATGGCACCTGAACAAGCTTCTCAACGATGACGCAATCGTCTCTTCCGATAGCGGAACGATAGCGACATGGACCGCGCGCTACATCGAGATGCGCGGGACTATGCAGTTCTCGCTGTCCGGCTCGCTGGCAACCATGGCGAATGGACTGCCCTACAGCATCGGTGCCGCAGTCGCCTACCCAGGCCGGCAGGTTGTGTGCGTCGTCGGGGATGGCGGATTCACGATGTTGATGGGGGAAATGGCAACGCTTGTGAAATATAAGCTGCCGGTGAAAGTGATCATCATTAAGAACAATGTATTAGGCGAAATCAAATGGGAACAGATGGTGATGGATGGAAATCCGGAGTTTGGGGTCGAGTTGCAACCCATTGACTTTGCCGGGTATGCAAAGAACTGTGGCGCTGCCGGCTACACCATTGAGGAACCGGGACAGGCCGAAGCCGTGCTGCGCGAGGCACTCGCCCATCCTGGCCCTGCGGTGATACAAGCGGTCGTTGATCCCAACGAGCCACCTATGCCGGGAAAAATTTCCACGGAAATGGCGCTGCACTTTGGCGAGGCGTTAGCAAAAGGCGAACGCAACCGTTGGGACATTATCAAGACTGTGCTGAAGGACAAAGTGCGCGAAGTGATTTAAGCAAGTCATTTAAGCGATGATAAAGCCAGACATTCTGAGTAAGTTTCCGCGAAACCATCTCCTTCGCGGGGGCGGAGAGATCGCTGAACACGTTCGCGAGGGCCGGTTTCAGCGCAGCCTTGCGCTCATCGCCGGACTTTCCAGCATACTCAGCGGGCTTGAGGCGTCGTACGAGCACTACCGCGGCAGCTACAGCCGCCGGGTCATGTATACGCCGTTGATCGCCAGCGCTGCTCTGTTGGGTGCGGGAGTATGGGCTTTCAAGAGCAGAAAAGCGGCTCGCACAGTCTTGCCGGTAGTTTCGGTTTTAAGTCTGGCTGACGGCGTCATTGGCTTCTATTTTCATGTGCGGGGAATCCAGCGCAAACCCGGCGGATGGCGGCTGCCAATCGTCAACATGATTATGGGCCCGCCTGTCTTCGCGCCTCTGCTGTTTGGGATCAGCGCCTATTTGGGGATCGTTGCCTATTACCTTCGCCGAGAAGACGATCCTGAAGAACAGACGATGCCACGTCCGGCCCATGCCCATAGCTGGGCCAAATATCTTCCTGGAAAAATCGAACACGAGAACATCAGTTGGCGGCAGGACCTTCGGGAAGGGCGCTTTCAAAAGCACATGGCGGCGGCCACGGTTGTCTGGTCGTTCTTCAGTGGTTTCGAAGCATGGTATTCGCACTACAAAAACAATTTCCGCTACAAGATGCAATGGACCCCGGTGGTAATTGCGCCCATGTTGATGGCTGCCGGTGTGGGAGCAATCAAGAGCCGCAAAGTCGCGCACACTTGGTTGCCTGCGGTGTCCGCGTTGGCAATCGCCGACGGATCTCTCGGTTTTTACTATCACGCGCGCGGCGTGTTGCGACGACCTGGCGGAGCAAAGCTGGCTCTTTACAACATTATTTATGGACCTCCTGTTTTTGCGCCTCTATTGTTTGCCGCCTGTGGGTTTGTCGGATTACTGGCCAGCCTGCTGCGCAGAGAAAGCAGATGAGCAATTTAAAACTGGCGAGTGACCTGAAAGCTGCGAATTCTAAGTTGCCCATTGATCCGGCAACTGGCAAGCCGCTTCCACCGAAGGCCCATCCCGGTTATTATCCCGGATTCAGTACGCTCGGTCAGAAAGGCTTTTGGGACGACGCAACCCGCAAGCTGATAATCCAGCGCGTCGAAGAAGTGCCTCCCATCCGGTTTTTCCGCCCCGACGAAGTGGACTTGTTGAAGGCGGTGTGCGATCGCATCCTGCCCCAAGACGACCGCGACAATGCTCACAAAATTCCCATCGTTAATGGAATTGACCAGCGGCTCTATGACAATCGCATGGATGGGTATCGCTACGAAAAAATGCCGCCCGATGGCGAAGCGCACCGGCTGGGACTGCAAGCAATCGAGGCCATCGCACGTCAAATGTACGGCAAGCCGTTCGTCGAACTTGGCTCGCTTGAGCAAGACACCGTCCTAAAGACTTTGCACGACGGCAAGCCACCCGCCGGCCAGGATGTCTGGGCACGGATGCCCGTGAATCGCTACTGGATGTTGTTGGTACAGGATGTGCTCGAAGTGTATTACGCCCATCCATGGGCCTGGGACGAGATCGGATTCGGAGGCCCAGCGTATCCGCGCGCATATATTCGGCTGGAAAACGGAGAGCCCGAACCCTGGGAAGTAGATGAACAGCCGTATGCGTGGAAGGCCCCGGAAAACTCTTTATCTGGCAAGAACGAACTGATTTCGGGGACGTCGGAACACGGAGCAACGCCCGGCCAGGGGGGCACTCATTGAAGACACCTCTCTTCGGAGCGTTTGGCCCGCCGAAACCGAATCAACACACGCTGGGAGCAATGCAGCATGTGGATGTTCGCATGCGGCGGTATCGCACAGACGAAGAAGTGGATTACTGCATCGTCGGGGTGGGAGCGGCGGGCGGCGTGCTAATTCAGCGGCTTGCTCGCGCCGGTTTCAAAGTGGTCGGCCTCGAAGCCGGGCCGTTCTGGGACACCGAGCGTGACTGGGTAAGCGACGAAGCGGGATCGCACAAACTTTACTGGACTGAACCTCGAGTCATCGGCGGGCGCGACCCGCTCGCCTTAGGCGCGAACAACAGCGGACGCGGAGTTGGAGGCGGATCTGTTCACTGGGCCGCATTCACGCCGCGCTTTCATCCCTCCGATTTCCGGGTTCACTCCGAGGATGGCGTCGGAGTGGACTGGCCGATGAGTTATGACGAACTGAAGCCCTACTACGAATTGCTTGAACTGGAAATGCCGGTTGCCGGGCCAGCATACTTTCCCTGGGGACATCCCCATGGATATGCGTACGGTCCGCACCCGATGGGTGGTGTCGGTGACATCCTTATTAAAGGCTGCACCAAACTCGGAATACGAGTGAGCGCTGGAGGACCGGTCGCAATATTATCCGGATCGCACGGTGACCGTCCGCATTGCATCTACCGCGGCTTTTGCATACAGGGCTGTAAAGTCGGAGCCAAGCAGAGCACGCTCATTTCTCATGTTCCGGATGCAATTAAAAACGGCGCCGAGATTCGGGATAATTGCATGGTTGCCCGGGTCAACCTTGGCAAGAATGGCCGCGTGACTGGGGTGACTTATTTCGATCCGGCTGGCCGCGAATGTGAGCAGAAGTCCAAAGCGGTGATCGTATGCGGTTATGCCATCGAGACGCCTCGCCTCTTGCTGAATTCCGCCTGCCCCGGATTCGAGAAAGGATTAGCCAACTCCAGCGGCACACTCGGGCATTATCTGATGGCGCAGGCTGGCAACGTCATCCTGGGCCGGTTTGATGAATTAGTTCGCATGTATAAAGCTCCTCCGGCTCACGCTTTGACGGAGGAGTTCTATGAAACGGATTCCAAGCGTGATTTCGCTCGTGGGTTCGCAATCCAAACCGTAGGTCCTCTGCCCATTTCGTTCGCTAAACAGATGATGGTCGCGAAAGGCGCCTGGGGCTGGGGGATGCGCAAGGTGATGATGGATTACAACCATTGGGCGGCGCTCGGGTTGCTCGGCGAAATCCTGCCATGGCACGACAACCGCGTGGAGCTGTCAGAAGAAAAGGACAAGCATGGGATTCCAGTCGCGAAAGTCACGTTTAACTTGCACGACAATGACAAAAAGCTCATCGAATACGGGAAGAACAAGGTCATGGAGGTGATGTGGGCAGCGGGAGCTGAAGAAGTGGTTCAGGAACCGCGTTATGCGCACTTGGTGGGAGCATCTCGAATGGGCAGTGACCCCTCGAAGTCGGTCGTAGATAAGTTTGGCCGCACGCATGACATATCCAATCTATTTGTCTGCGACGGAAGCATTTTGCCTACTCAAGGTTCGGCGAATCCAGGTTTGACTATCCAAGCGCTGGCGGCGAGAACGGCGGATTACTTAATCTCGCAAGGCGATGACGTATTCACAAGCTCTTCCCGGTCAATGGAACGACCACCAGTGCGTAAAAATCTATCACCACCTGGCACATGGGGAAAGGGTGTACCTCGTTTGACATGAAGCATGCTCTGTTACCTCTAACCAGAGCCAGTTTCGAAGGGGGCCAAATATAAACAGTCACTATGAAGAAATTCGGAAGAAGCGGGCTGGGACCATAAAGAATGGCAAAGCTCAAATCGCAACGTGCGTTTGAATGATCGAATGACAATTAGGAGGTTTCAAATGTCACACCGTATTTTGATCGTAGTTCTTTTGCTTGGCGGTTTGGTTGTGCCTGCCCTTGCGGACTCGGACCGCAGCGACGATGCGGCCCGTGTACGCCAGGCTACTCGAGTCTTTGGCGAGATCATGGGCACGCCGGACAATGCCGTTCCTCAAGAACTGCTAGAGACAGCGAAATGCATTGCCATCATTCCGGGAGAAAAGAAAGCTGCCTTCATCTTTGGAGGTAATTATGGGAAAGGGCTGGCGACGTGCCGCACATCCCATGGCTGGAGTGCTCCGCTGTTCCTGGCTGTAGGCGGCGGAAGCGTTGGTTTTCAGATCGGAGGGTCGTCCACTGACGTGGTTATGCTCTTTATGAACGATCACGCTTTACAAAGCCTGCTCAGTGACAAGTTCAAGATCGGGGCGGATGCGACCGCGGCAGCCGGACCGGTCGGACGCCACGCAGCAGCCGGTACGGATGTGAAGCTTAATGCGGAAATCCTGACCTATTCGCGCAGCAAAGGCGCCTTTGCCGGAGTGAGTTTGGACGGCGCCGTCGTACAAGCTGACCATAGCGGGGACCGTGCGATTTACGGCGCCAAGATTAACCGCAAGGAAATTCTGGACGGAACCGTTGCCGTTCCAAGAGTTGCGCAACCGCTTGTGAAGGAGATTAAACAATACGCGACAGGAACCACGACGAGCAGCATGAAATGAACGAACGCGTTCCTGGGGGGCAAAGCTCCACCGTTTTTGGAGGTCTTGGTGGAGCTTTGTGTGTGGTTCTTCTCGGGCAAGATCCGCCTGGACAGAAGCGGGGTTGGCGTCGCTCTAAGGTGCGACCTCTGAACGCGCTCGGGACAGAGGTGCCAACGAGGCCCCTAAGTTGCGCGGGATCCAAGCCACAATTGTTCAGCGCTGGCGTAAAAACGCGTGAGCAACTCCGCTCCATTTTCATTGACTGCAACCACGTCACAATGGCGGACGCCGCCATAGCCAGCGATGTAAACTGCGGGTTCCACGTTAAACACCATTCCGGTCTCAAGCACATCTCGTGACTTGGGATGCAGCCGCGGCAGAGCATTGTGATCAACGGCCGAAAGCCCAACTCCATGTCCGGTTGCGTGACGAAATTCTTTCTTGAACCCATGAGTGGCGAGAACCTTGCGAGCCGCGTGATCCACTTCAGCGCCCGTAACGCCGGGGCGGATGGCTGCAAGAGCAGCCGCCCGTGCTTCAAAGATGGCCTCGTAAATTTTTCGTTTGCGGCGATCCGGTTCTCCCAGGAGATAAGTTCGGGTAATGTCCGTCCAGTAACCATCCACATGCGAATTGCAATGAACTAAGACCAAATCGTTTCGCTTAAGTATGCGCGAACGAGACTGAGCATAAGCGGCCGACGCCTCCGCTGAATTCGGCCCGGACATGCAGAAGGCTTCGCCACCGGCGCGATGCACGCTACGTATCTTCATGCCGTCAACCTTCAGCGGTGACGTAAATAAGGCTCCGACCTCCGTTTCCATCATTCCTGTCCGAATCTGATGAGCGCCTTGCTCAAATGCTAGCTGCGCAACTTTGCATGACAGGCGTAGGCGGGAAAGCTCTGAGCCGGTCAATACCGACCGCAAATGCCGTAGGGAACGCCGCGCGCTGGATAACTTCGCCTTCGGAACCGCGCCTTGGAGAACGCGGCGTATTGCACCCAGGTAAAAGTATTCAGCAACGTAGGACGCCGGTTCGAAGGCTGGACCAGTCTCAAATCCTATGCGTGCCCGCGTGAGTTCAAGCCCGCGCAATGTACTCTGCAACGGCTTTAAGACAGCCTTGGCAGCCGACGCAATTATTTTTAGAGAGCCTGGCTCGAACGTTGATACGCGATCCGCCCAGCCATAGTGCGCCAGTTGCTTCTCATCCGCCGGCACGATGAGATGAACTTGGCCCGCTTGCGTTACCACTGCCACAGATGTGCCCACCACGGGAAAATATCCGGAGAGCATCAATACGTGTTGGGGAAGAGAGCAGACTATTGCGTCAAGGTCCGCTCTTGCCAGTTCCGATTGAACCCAGCTAATGCGTTCGTTATCACGTTCCATACTTTTGCGATCCCGGCGCAGAGCGTGTTCAATCACGAGCTTCCCTTATACCGAAACATGCCAGCGTCGGGATACGTCATTTTCGTCCCGGTTTCTTTCGAGCGCTAGGAGGCGTCATGGGGATCTCCGGACAAGGGTCTTAGTATCTTCCGGATTGGCAGGGTGGGAGAGAAAAGATCGGAGTGATGCCGAGGGTGTAACAACTTGGAATTGGGTGTGCTGCGTTCCGGAGAGCGACCCGCTGGCTTGGCAGTCCTGAATCGAGGTTCCACCGTTGATGGCGATAATTGCCAGGGTCACCTGGAGCAGGTTTGGCGCCTTCAATCCTTGGGTTTCATCGCAATCTCCACGATCTTCATTAGAGCCGGTTTGCATGAGCGAATCAAGCGATAGACTATTTGTGCCACCAGGGACAAAGGCAAAACGTCACAGCACGGGGGGTTAACGCCGGCTAGTCATTGTGCTGATATAGTGTTTTCGACCAAGGGTAATCATTCATACGGATGAGCGATATTCCTATGCAAACTCCTGATATACAGTCGCTTTCCCAAATATCCCGCAGACAAGCCAAAGTGCTTGTGTGCCTCGTTGGCGTCTTGGTTGCCGCTATGGACTTCTCAGTTCCCGGCGACATCAACATCGCAATCTTCTACTGTTTGGCAATCGCGCTGTGCGTTTTGACTCGTTCATTGGCCTGGTTATGGAGTGCTACTTTCTTATTTATTGGGCTTACATTTGCTGGCTTCGGTATGGCCCCGCTACCCGTCGAGACGCATTCGCCCTGGGTTCATTGGACCAATCGCGCCATGACCGTCGGCGCATTGTTATTGATAGCCATTTTCATACATCTACGTATTCGTATGTTAGAACGACTGGAGCGGAATATTGCCGATCGGAAGCGGTCAGAGACGGCGCTCCGTCAGAGCGAAGCGCGCTTGCGACTTGCACAGACCGCGGCAAATATCGCCAGTTGGGAATGGAACCCCGTTGATCGGGCTTACAACTGGTCGGGAGAGAGTGCTGACATCTTTGGAGTTGATCCCTCTGAATCAGGTTTTGAGAAATGGCTGGCCAGAATCGATCCGGAGGATGTGATCATGGTAGAAGCTGGCATCCAGCACTGCGTCAAGCAAGGCGCCATGGAGCTTGAGTTCCGTTTTCGCCACCCAAGTCTCGGCTTGCGTTGGATTTACAGCAAGGCTCGAATGTTGGAGAGTGATTTAGGAATGCCCCGCATGTTTGGAATCTCCCAGGACATCACAAAGCGGAAGGAAGCGGATGAGATTCTCCTGCAATCCCATGCTACGTTAGAATCGCTGGTTGAGGAGCGCACCTCAACCCTCCGGCGTCTTTCGTCACGATTACTGCATGCTCAGGACGAAGAGCGCAGGAGGATCTCTCGCGAACTTCACGACAGCATCGGTCAGTGCCTCACAGCCCTGAAACTCAATGTGGAAATTGTAAGGCACACCGCACTGGATGCGGCAAGTAAGAAAGTTTTGGCGGAATCGTCAGCCCTGCTGGATGAAGCCTTAGTCGAAACCCGCACGATTTCTCACCTGCTTCATCCTCCATTGCTCGACGAAATCGGTTTTGCTTCTGCAGCTCGCTGGTACGCCGATGGATTCGCAAAGCGCAGCAGCGTCAAAGTCAATTTGGAGATTCCGGCGGAATTTGTACGCCTGCACGAATCTATCGAACTCTGCCTTTTCCGGGTGTTGCAAGAAAGCCTAACCAACGTGCATCAACGCTCACGAAGGAGGTAACGAATGAAAGCCATTTCGGTTGTGCCCGGAACCAAGACCGTCCGGTTAGTTGACCGCCCGGAACCATCAATCCCTGTACCCAGCGAAATAAAAGTCCGCGTGTTGCGGGTTGGCATCTGTGGCACTGATCGCGAGGAGGCTGCGGGTGGCCGCGCCCAAGCCCCACCTTCCCACAAAGATCTCGTGATAGGCCATGAAATGTTCGGTCAGGTGGTTGAAACTGGCCGCGGGGTGAAGCAGGTCAAGCCTGGTGATTATGCGGTGTTTACGGTCCGCCGGGGCTGTGGAAAGTGCCGTCCTTGTGCCATGAACCGTTCCGACATGTGCCNGACNGGACTCTACTTGGAGCGNGGCATCAAAGGCTTGGATGGATANCAGACGGAATACGTGGTAGACCACGAGCAATACATTGTGCGTGTACCCCCTGAACTGGAGGCGGTGGGAGTGCTCGCCGAGCCTTTTTCGGTGGCCGAGAAGGCGATCGCCGAAGCCATGCAGTTGCAACTCATCCGCCTGCCGGATTCTTCCGCCTCGCGGGATTGGGTATCCGGAAAGCGCTGCCTCGTCGCCGGACTGGGACCGATTGGCTTGCTTGCGGCATTGGCTTTGCGGCTGCGCGGCGCCGAGGTCTGGGGTTTGGACGTGGTGGACGCAAATACAGTCCGCCCGCGATGGTTACATTTGATTGGCGGCAATTACATGGATGGGCGTCAGATCACACCGGAGCACCTCATTGATCAGATGGAATTGTTCGACCTGGTCTTGGAAGCTACAGGGATCGCTAGTCTGGAATTCGATCTCATTGATGCATTGGCCATCAACGGAGTGTACGTAGTGACCGGCATCCCATCCGGGGACCGGCCGCTGAAAATAGATGGCGCGGAGTTTATGCGGCGCCTCGTGCTGCGTAACCAGATCGTCGTAGGCAGCGTCAATGCATCGCACGATCACTTCCAAATGGCAGTCAATGACCTCGCCCAGGCGCAAACCCGCTGGCACGAACATGTGGCAGACCTCATTACGAACCGGCACAACTACACCGAATTCGACGCCGCGTTTCAGCACCACGGCTCAGACGAAATCAAGGTCGTGCTGGAGTGGAGCGGTGATCGAGCGCCCTCCCAGGAGAAGGTCAACCAGTTGTCGTATCACGAAGCATAAGTAGCTGGAACGTTGTAGAGTGCTGGACTTTAAACCTAAGGTGGCGTGAGCCATGAAACTCGGTGTGTGTGTTTGCTGACGTGAACGAGTTCAGCCTTCGCGCGGCTGACGCGGTGGTCAGAACAATCAACGAGTCCGTGCAAAGCAATGGCAGTCTCCAGGTTTTCAATGCGAGCAGATTTAGAGACAGATAAACGAGACGGAAAGCGACACATGTCTTCGACCTGAAAGCTAAATGGACTGATTGCCGGGGTTCGATAAGAGTGTGAGACCGAAGGCCCTAGCGGGTTACAAGAGGTTCAGTCCCTTTGCTCACCATGTTGACATACCGTGAATAGGCGAAAATTCGATCTCTTTGTTTCCCGGAGATTTCCTTGACGATACCAAGTTGCACGAGGTGATTCAGAGCGTTTGTGACTGTCGGAATAGTCAGTTTCAGCGCTTTGGCTGCCGCTCCGATGCGAAGGAACGGATTCCGTTGCATGAGTTCTTGAATGCGCAATGCTGATGGGGCGCCCCGCCCAAGCCTTTGTATCTTTTCTCGATCTTTGACAAAGAGACTCAACGTTTGCTGCGCCGTGTCTGCTGCCTCCTGGGCTGCATCCGCGATTCCATCAAGAAAGAATGCAAGCCAATCCTCCCAAGCTCCTTCGGTTCGAACTCGCTGCAACAAATCGTAGTATTGGCTTCTGTGGGTTTTGAGGTAGAGACTGGGATACAGAAGTGGTTCACTTAGAGCTCCCTTTGCGCACAGCAGGAGTGTAATGAGCAATCGCCCAACCCTCCCGTTTCCGTCCAGGAATGGGTGAATAGATTCGAACTGGACATGCACGAGGCCCGCGTCCACAACAACAGGCAATCTGTGCCTATCATCGTGAAGGAAACGCTCAAGGCTGTCCAAGCATTCCATCAAGCGTTCGGGGGGTGGGGGAACGAATGACGCGTTCCCGGGGCGGCTTCCCCCGATCCAGTTCTGGGTCCGACGAAATTCGCCGGGCGTCTTGTTCGCGCCTCGTCCCCCTCTAAGCAGAATGGCGTGAATCTCCCGAATCAAGCGAAGTGACAGCGGGAATCCTGCCCTGAGGCGGCGCAGGCCATGTTGCATGGCAGCTACGTAGTTCGAGACTTCCTCAACGTCCTGAACGGGCACGTTTGTGGCTGCTTCATTCTCAAATAAGAGGAGGTCCGTAAAGGATGATTGCGTACCTTCGATTTGCGAGGAGACGATCGCCTCCTTGCGGACATATAAGTAAAGGAGGAATCGGACATCCGGGAGCAGTTTGGTCATGCCATTAAGGCGGCCAAGGCCCTGATTGGCACGATCAAGCTGCTGATGCAGTCCCCTGATTTCCAGCTCGGGGACCGGCGGCAACGGAGGCGGTATGAATGCCCGGACAGTCTCGCCTGCGACCGAACTTGTGAGATAGATCCCAAGCCGATTCTTCGATTGTGAGGCTCGCATGGGTAAAGCTATCCTTTAATAGTGAGTCGTGCTATTAAAGGATATACGCTCATCCTTTAATAGTCAAAACGCGATTCCTGCACGGCAACCAAATGAGCCGGTATGGCGGCACTCCGGGGAAATCGAGAATCGTTACCACACTACCTACGCGAGCAGGCTCAATCCTGAATATCTTTGGCGAAGAAGTTGGATTGATGGCGTGAATCGACTACATTGAAAGATCAAATTCGGTGTTGCCTACCGATCACGAAGCAATGTGCCATCACCCAGAAAGGGATTTGGCTCGTTTTCTGAACCCGGAGATTCCCATATGCGTTTTCTCGGATTACGAAATGCGGCGCGGAATGAGCAGAGATTATTTTCTCGTCGTCGCCCAGCCCGACTGCTCCCCGGCTCGTTCTTCTTCATTGCCTGGGCTCTGCTGTCGTTTTTGGTTCCGGCGGCTCTCGCGCAACAGGTACCTCCTGTATCCGTAACCGTGGACTTCGCGAAAACCGAGGGAGCACTTCCGCCGATCTGGAGCTTCTTCGGATATGACGAGCCAAACTATACCTACACTCCTCACGGGAAGAAGTTGCTCGGTGAATTGGCCTCGTTGAGTCCTGTGCCGGTTTACATTCGGACCCACAATCTGCTTACCAGTGGCGATGGCATCGCCTCCTTGAAATGGGGATCCACCAACGTTTATACCGAGGATGCCAGCGGCAATCCTGTTTATAGCTGGACCATCCTCGATAAGATTTTCGACGAATACCGCGACGCCGGAGTAAAGCCTCTCGTCGAACTTGGATTCATGCCTGAGGCGCTGTCCACGCATCCTGAGCCTTACAAGCATAGTTGGCCGAACGGCGAATTTGAAACCGGGTGGAGTTATCCTCCGAAAGATTACAAGAAGTGGGGTGACTTGATTTTTGCGCTCACGACTCATTTGCGCCAGCGATATGGTGCGGAGGTTAAAACCTGGCGGTGGGAAGTATGGAACGAGCCCGACGGTATTTACTGGAAGGGCAGCACCGATGATTACCTGAAACTATACGACTATGCCGTGGACGCGGTCGTGCGTGCTTTGCCATCGGCGAGAGTAGGAGGTCCCGATATCACCGGGCCGGGCAACGAACACGCCGCGGAATTCCTACGGAGATTTCTGGAACATTGCGCACACGAAAAGAATTTTGCGACCGGGCGAACGGGCGCGCCGCTCACATTCATTAGTATTCACCCAAAGGGCCGGCCGAAGATGCTCGATGGTCACGTTCGCATGGGAATGTCCAACCAATTGCGGGCAATTGATTCTGGTTTCAAGATTGTCGCGAGTTTCCCCGAGTGGAGAAATACGCCCATTATCCTCGGCGAAAGCGATCCTGAAGGATGCGCCGCCTGCTCAGCCAAGAATCATCCGGAGAATGCGTATCGCAACGGCCCGTTATTTCCGACCTACACGGCGGTAATGCTGAATTCGATCTTTGAATTGGCAAAACAAGAGAATGTGCACTGCGAAGGAGTCGTTACGTGGTCCTTCCAATTCGACGATCAACCGTACTTTGAAGGATTGCGTGAACTCGCAACGAATGGAGTAGACAAGCCGGTCCTGAATGCTTTTCGGATGTTTGGTCTTCTCGGGAGTACTCGGCTTTCGCTAACTAGCAGCGCAAACATTCCGGCAACTGAAATTCAGAATTCAGGAGTAACAGGGAAGCCGGATGTGAGCGGCCTCGCAGTGCGCCGTGAGCGGGAGGTGGATGTGCTGTTGTGGAATTATCACGACGACGATCTGCCCGCGCCGGACGCGAATATCAATCTCAGGCTTGCGCATCTTCCGCAGGGAGCGGAGAAAGTTCTAGTCGAGCACTATCGCATTGATCGCACTCATAGCAACTCTTTCACGGCATGGCAGCGGATGGGATCTCCTCAACAGCCATCCGCCGAGCAGTACAAGGAATTGGAGCAGGCAGGGCAGTTGCAACTTTTGGAGTCGCCGTCGTGGATGAGCGTCCGCGATGGCGCTCTGGATTTGAAGGTGTCTCTTCCTGGTCAGGCGCTTTCGTTGATTCGCATCAGTTTCATTAACTGGTTATCAGGAATAACTGAGTAAAGGAATAGAGCAGTCGCAGGCGGCAGTCCCCACAGCCCATGCTAGACTATCTTCGCAATGAGCGTGATTGACGAAGTTCTCGAAGCGAATGAGATTTACTCGCGAACGCATGAGTTGCGGAATCTGACTGCGCGGCCGGCTCGAAAGCTTGCCATTCTTACTTGCATGGACACGCGGCTTTCCATCCGCACACTCGGCCTGGCAACTGGCGACGCGCATATTATCCGCAACGCTGGCGGCATTGTGACCGACGATAGCCTGCGCTCGCTGCTGGTATCGCACTACCTCCTCGAAACCCAGGAATTCATGATCATCAATCACACCGACTGCGGGTTGATGCACGCCAGCGAGGAGGATTTGCGCACGCGAATCCAAAATCGAAGTGGGACTGCGGCAGTCTCTCCGGCATTCTTTTTTGCCTTTCAGAACATCGAAGAGAACGTGCGCCATCAGTTACAGAAACTGCGTACGCATCCGTGGGTTCCGAAATCGGTTTCGGTGCGAGGATTCGTCTACGACGTCAGCAATGGCCGCCTACGGGAGATTAAATAGTTTATAACCTATGCGGCTTTTTCAGCATTGACCTGGGGAAGCTTGGCGGCGATTAAGTCAATCTTCTCGATGGACGGCGGGCTAGACAAGAGATCCGAAGCCTTTTCTTTCAGTGCAGCGGCCACGCGTCCTGTTAAGTGCGCCTGCCTGCCCGCTTCGTTCGGAAAAGCGTCAAAGATTCCGAATGAAGTGGGGCTCATGCGAATGGCGAACCATGCGATTGTCGCCGGCTCCTGTTGAACAATGGCGAGGCCGCTTCGG
>JGI20189J14885_1000380_pt1 | contig 16421 bp, 10 predicted proteins | sample NGESurdeep072012_10_FD_14885 | JGI IMG/M metagenome (IMG submission 14885) | reverse complement strand
CGTGTAAGAGATCATGCTGCGCATGATCTCCTACCCTCGCCGCCCGAAAAGCGGACACTTCACGTGCTATCTCAACCGGACATATCATGTGCTAACGACACATTCTCCGAAAGGGGTTGACAAAGTGACTTTGCGAGGCTACAAGGTCTCACGGTATCAGTACCATATCTAATTCGGGATGCGCGTCTGGGAATAAGCATTAAGGAGGTAACAAAAATGGCAGCTAAGAATAAGAAGAAGTCTACTGACGGCAACGCGCCGATCAGAAAAGCTCTGGCTGGAATGGAAAAAGCTCAACGAGAGCTAGAACTGAATATTAGGAATCTAAAAGTGGCCATGGGCCACATCCACAAAGCGTCTGGTGGGACCGGTCAGGGGCACATCCATGCTGCTTCGGGAAAGGGACATGTGCACTCAGCGAAATCGGGCATGGCAAAGGGCCACGTGCACTCGGCAACATCAGGTAAGGCGAAGGGGCATGTGCACTCGGCGTAGAATTTGCCTGGCATGATTAGGTCCGGCCGTATACGGCGTGCGCGCGCAGTTCTGGTGGATTGGCGCGACGGAAGGCTAATCCTGTGCAATTATCAAACACAGGTGTCCGTCAGCGCCGAACCGGAAGCGGTCCGATTTCTGCATCTGCTCGACAATTGGACTCGCCCGCCGGACCTCTATGCTTCACTTCCGGAGTACACGCCAAAGAGTATTCGCGCCGGGTTGCGCGAATTGTTGAAGAATACGCTTGTGGTGTCGGAGGGTACGCCACAGGCAAAAAAAGACGCCGAACTGGCGAGCGTGTGGTCGGACTGGCTGCCGCATGGAAGTTTTCATTTCGCCACGAAAGATGTTGAATACCTTCAACCTCCTCCAAGCTTTTTCCGGCGCTACCTGGCGGAGTCTCCGCAGCCGCCGTTGCTGAAGAAATACAGCAAAGCTCCACGCATCCGACTGCCTCCCGAAAAGAAATCACAGAGCGAGTTTGCGCGAGCGCTGTTGGCCCGGAAGACACACCGGGAATTTTCGGAGGAGCAGATACCGCTAAGCGTAATCTCGACCCTGCTCTATTACACGTGGGGAGTTACCGGGAAGATCGCGGCGCCGCCTTTCGGACGTTTGTTTCACAAAACGAGCCCGTCGGGTGGGGCGCGTCACCCGGGCGAAGTGTATATGCTAGCCATGCGGGTCGGCGGCCTGCCACGGGGCCTGTATCACTACGATGGCCTGCATCACTCGCTGGCAAGAATCCTATCTGTGAAAGCAGTGAAGAAGGCGGTTGCCTACGCAGCGGGGCAGGAGTTCGTTGCAGATGCGTCCGCTTTGTTTGTTATGACCGCGGTTTTTCCACGCACGCAGTGGAAGTACCGGTTTGCCCGCACCTATCGAGTGGTATTGCTGGAAACTGGACATTTGTGTCAGACATTTTGCCTGGTGGCGACGTGGCTTGGTCTCGCTCCGTTTTGCACGGCAGCGTTTCAGGACACTTTGATCGAGACGGAACTTGGATTAGACGGAATCCGCGAGTCTGTTCTTTACCTCGCGGGCGTGGGCACGCTCCCAGCCGGCAAGCTTCGTAGCAATCGTTGAGCATCTTGATAAATTCCCACGTCAGCGTCGGCGTGGGTCCAATAGCCGAGAAACTTTTGCAGCTCGGTCCGCGCGTCGTCCCATCGCCCAAGCTTTTGGTAGAGGACACCGAGGCGGTAATGCGCGTCCACCGCCCGATGAAACGCGGGCTCATCGAAGCTCTCGGCGCGGGCGTCGTCCATCAATTCGTTTCCACGAGTGATCACAGTTTGGTACTGCTCGACTGCTTTCTCTTGCATTCCTGCCGCAGCGTAACAACGGGCAAGCGTCTCGATCGCGAAGACGGATTTCTGATAAGTGACGGCACTCTCTGCCTCCTTCACCGCATCGGGAAACCTCTTCTGCGCCAATGCGATTTCTGCGTTCACAAGGTTGCGCAATGCCTGGAGTGCAGGTGCGTCATGCTGATTTATCTGGGCATCAATGTCTCGCAGACTCCGCCTGGCGGGTTCGAGGCTGCCGGTCCAAGCATAGGTCCTCGCCAGGAGGAGCATGAGCGCGGGAGATTGCGGCGGCAGATTGACCTGACCGAGTTGCTGATTGGCCTGCAAATATAGACCTTTCTGTATTAACAACTCCGCCATCTCGATCTGGGCCTTTGCGGAAGCGATGCGATTGTGATTTCTCACCGCGGCTTGAATCGCGTTGCCGAGATCTTTTTCCGCTTCCCCATAAAGACCCGTCGCCAAATCCAAATCGGCAAGTGAGAGGTCAGCTTCGATTTCACCATCGGGGCCGGTGCGCACCATTCCAGAGAACGTCTGGCGTGCCAGTTCGAATCGGTTCAACGCGAGGTAAACGCGCCCCAGCACAACCTGAGCATACGGATTGTTGGGAAAATCCCTGGCAAACGGCTGTGCGACCTGAAAGGCTTTTTCCGTGTCTCCTTCCGAAAGCAATTGTGACGCGAGATTAATCCTGATATCCGACTGAGGCACTAACTTAAGAGCTTTCTCGGTGAACGATACAGCGGCTGCATAATCGCTATTTTCCGCATTGCAAACGCCAAGGTTCACGAAGGGAGCTGGGTCTGATGGTTGCAGTTCGGCGAGAAGCTGATAATTTTCGCACTCCTTTTGAAAATCCAACAACGTTGCGTAGTAAGCGGCCATGATCCGAAGCCGCTCCGGTTCCGAGGCGCGGTCGGCAAGCTTGGCTGCCTGACGTATTTCCCCGGCTCCCCGATCATATTGGTTCAGATAGTTGTAGCTTTGACCGAGATATTCATGGGCAACGGCAAAGTTGGGATCAAGTTCCAACGCCTTGGTGAACATCAGAACCGCCTGCGAAGGATCTCCTTTGTAAAGGCTGTCTTTCCCCGTGGTGAAGTAGCGCACCGCATCGAGGGAGGACGAACTTACCTGTGCCAGCGGAGCGGAATTATCTTTCAGCGATTGCAGAGATTCGCCGAGTTTATGGCGCACTGTCGCTGCAATTGCATCTACCTTTTTCGGAATATCGTCGGCGCTCGAAACGGTTTCGCTGTCGGTAACAATGTCAGACCCAGAGGGAGACTCAATGCGGACCACCAGATTATAAGTGTGCCCGAAGCGCGCGATTGAGCCGATTAAAAATGCCTTCAGGCCCTCGCGCAGACAAATTTCGCGCCCGGTATTCTCGTCAATGCGCTGACCCGGAGGAGCCCCCATACGCTGTAGAACGTCAACCAGACGGCTCGCCGGAAACACCTGCACTACTTGCGACTGTTCGAGACTGGAAGTAAACATTTCACGCAGCGTGTTGTCGAAAACCGGTTCGCCAGTTTTATTTTCGAAATCTCCAATCAGCAGCATCGGGCGCGGGCCGTTGGTCGCGCGCAACTGCAACCTGCGCGAAGCCAGCCATGCGGCGATGGCAAGAACGAGGACGCCGGCAACGGGTATAGCAATGCGAAACATTCGGCGCAGACGCCGCTGGGAAGCCTGCTGAACCGCAACCGGCACGGTGGCAGTGTGTAGCCGTTCCAGATCGGAAGCTAATTCCTGGGCAGACTGGTAGCGCAACTTCGGATCTTTCTCCAAAGCCTTGAGCGTGACGGCTTGCAGCGCCGGAGTCACGCTTCGATTCAGGTTAGAGGGAGGCGCGGGTTCCTGGTTCAGGATCGCGTTAATAAGAAGAGGCCCGTACTCCTGCGGGTGCGGACGTTTCCCCGTTTCCATTTCATAGAGGACTGATCCCGCCGCGTAGATATCCACTCGTGCGTCAATGTTCTCCCCGCGAAGCTGCTCGGGCGCCATATAGGCGAGGGTGCCCTTCGCCAGTCCGGCGCCGGTCATACTCATGGTGACGTCCATCGGGTCGGCCGTCAGGAGTTTTGCCAGGCCGAAGTCGAGAATCTTCACTCTGCCCTGGGCAGTCAAACCAAGGTTGCCGGGCTTGAGGTCGCGATGCAGGATGCCTTGGTGATGTGCGGCGGCCAGGCCTTCAGCTACCTGAATCCCATACTTTATGACTTGGTCTGGAGGCAGCGGACCGGCGCGCAGTTTGTCGGCCAGGGTCTGTCCCGTCAACAATTCCATCACCAGGAAGTCGGTCGTCCCCTCGCAATCGAAATCAAACACGGTCGCAATATTCGGATGGTTCAGCCGCGCGAGCGCCAGCGCTTCCTGCTTGAACCGCTTGCGCGTGTCTTCATCGGCGAGGCTTCCGGGAGGAAGAACCTTGACTGCGACATGCCGATTGAGCCGTTCGTCCTGGGCGCGATAAACCACACCCATGCCGCCCGCTCCAATTTGCTCGAGCAGACGATAGTGCCCGAGCAGTTCTCCGGCCAGAGGGTCGTGGGACATGGTTGGGAGCGATGGTAGTTTGCAGGGTGGGCTAAGTCAATTTAGGGGCGGGCGAAAGGCCAATTCGTTGACCACGAAGGACACTAAGGTACACGAAGGGACCAAATGTGGTCCTTAGGATCCTTCGCAGTTAAAATCGGCCCCGTGTCCGGTGCTAGACGTGCCGCCGCTGCCAGAACGGTTTATCGCTCCAGCGTACCTCGGAGCCATACCAATGAAAGAGGTGTTGTTGATAGACCGCGTAAACCTGATTTACGGTCTCCGAGTATTCGAGGAATGCATCCTCTGCGCCTGCCAAATGGCGGTCTGCCGCTTCGGCTGCGGCCAATCCTGTGAAGAGGGCGTTCAGAAGCCCCTGGGACGACAGCGGATCAAAACTACAAGCAGCATCGCCCGCCGCGAACCATGCTGGACCGGCAAAGGGCTGAAGGATAGCACTGTGCGCGGCGGAAAAGCCTGAGTGTTCGAGGACGAAGCCGGATTCGGCTAATACCGCGCCCAATTCGTCGCTTGTGGCGGCGCGTTCCAACAGTTTTTTCGGATCGGCGACTGCGCGCGCGTGGGCAGATCGGAATCAGTGTGAAACGCGAGTACTCGACGTCCACCGGCGAGCGGCGCGGCGTACCACCATCCATCCTCGGCGGCTTCGACATAAGTGAAGCCCGCGCTGCGATGAATCGGCCGCGCTTTTCCGGACACCCAACTACAGACGAGCTTATCCGCTAATTTGCGGCGCGCGCCCAAAGAACGAGCGACTGGGCTCGCACGTCCCCCGGCGTCAATCACCACTCGCGCGATTAGTTCGATGTCACCCTCGTCCGTTCCAGCTTTTGCACGCCAGCTTCGTCCATCCCATTCAATGGAATTCAGGCGGCCCGGCGAGAGAAATATCGCGCCGCGATCCACCGCGATACCGCGAAGCCACAGGTCGAATCGCGCCCGATCAATATGCCAGCCATGACCATCGGGGTCGCGGAGGAAATCCGTCTCGATGGGTTGCGCCGATCCCCATACGGAACGATTGCCGTAGCAGGGAGAATGTCCCTGAGACTGAAAAGATTCCCAGAGGCCCATGTCGTTGAAGAGTCGCCGAGCTGCGGGCGGTAACGATTCTCCAATCCTTGGACGAGAACTCGAATCCAGATCAGTCAGTGCAACCGTCCGCGTCGGGGCGAGACTCAGGGCGGCGGAGGCGCCAGCGGGTCCAGCGCCGACGATGAGGACATCAACCTCGCGCAACCTAGTCTTTGAGTCCATGGGGGAAGCGCCGAACCTTCTCGATGCCGGTCAAATCAATTTCATCCGCGGCATTCGGCGAACCACCGTCAGCAGCCAGCCGTTCAACTGTCGGCTGCGGCAAATTCTCCACTTCCAATGACGACGGAAAATTGGGATCGTCCGGGCCCGGACGCTGCTCGATCACGCCCATCTCCCAAAAATTATCAATCATGTTATTAATCTGCGAAGTGTATCCGCTGCTGCCCAAAGGTCGAGCCCACGATACGCGTTGCGCGAATGCCGTCAGCCGTTCGGCGAGGGGACGCTGCGCGTCCATCACAATCTTGTAGTTCGCGTCCGTCAGAATTTGGTTTGGAACGCGCGCCGGCCAGAACGTCGGCAGATACGGATCATAATTTTTGGTATATCCAGAACGGCAACTGGCGGTGTCAGTCTGCCATGGAAGTGCCATCCAGCGAGTGATTCCGCCCGGAACCTGTGGCCCCAAAGGCCCGTATGGAAGCAAGCCCAACATTTCGCTGGGATTCATCACCGCTCCGTACTGGGGTTCAACAAAATTTTGCGCCATTTGCGCAATTCGAAACGGCGCCATGTACAGGCTGGAATGGCGCATGGGCCAAGTCATTTCGCAGCCGGGATGAAAGGCGTCGGCGAGGCAAAATTCCAGCGAGGCGCGGTCGAGCATAGCCCCCCTCTCCGGCATCGGAACATCGTCAAGGCCCATCGGTTGCACTGGGACGTAATCCGAATCGAAATTACCATTCGCCCATTGTTGAAGCAGTTCAAGCTGAGTGTTACTCAGCGCCGAATTCTGTCGTGGCGAATGGGTCGGGGGAATGTTCATGGCATCGCCATACTGCCATGGCCACGGTTTTGGCGACCACGCATCCAGAGCGAAGTTGCGAAACTGAGTGGCGATGGTTCGCCTCATCTCTTCATCGTTCGGATTATTCTGGCTGAATCTGGCAAGCGATTCAGCGGACGCATAATTATTCGGGCCGCGCCATCCAAACGCCGCAGCAAAACCTGCATTCACCCATTGCAGTCGTGACAGCCGTTCGAAGATGGGCCGAATGTCAGTGTTGAATGATGCACGAGTCGGGGCAGGAATCATTTTCGCTTTGATCGCCGTGTCGCGCATCAAATCCCACATGGTGCGAACCGATTTTTGCGACGGCGCGTAGTTCGGAGGCGCGACCACAATCCATGCAGGATCAACCTTCAGTGCTTTTCCCTGGAAGTTGACTGTCGCTGTGACCGGTCCGTCTGATGTATCGTCGTACCAACCCTCGTTGTTGGCAAAGGTGAGCGCCAGACTATTGTTGTACGAAGCCGATTTGCCGCGGCCTCCAAAAACAAGCAAGCGTCCTTGGTCGTCGGTGCGGATTTCGCCAAGGTAAACCGGAATGCCCATGAACTTTCCGGTATCGAATGCATAATTTGGGCCTTGCGTGTTGATTCCGGTTATTTCGCGGCTGCCGGGATCAATGACTAGCCCATCACGATTGGAAATCGCAAGGTTGCGTATGTAGGAATGGGGCGCTGAATCCACCTCCGGAATATCCAACGCAATCTGGAACTGATACCACGCGGCTTTCTTGTTGGCGAGATGAACGCTCCACGTGATCTTAGCGTTGGACGGTGTGATCTCCGTCACAACCTGGCCTTCAGCATCAAGCCCGTAGATGCGAAATCGCGGCACTTGGCGCTTTAGTGCTCCGTTTCCGTCTCGATAAAATCCCGGCTCCTGAGGCGGGGAGGCCACAACTTCCGGTGCAAGACAATATTTATCCGGACTGTTCCCCAAACGCGCCACCCCAATGGCAGGATGAATCGCGGCCCGCACGATCGGATTTAACTGGCTGCGATTCGGTTCGTTTATTTGGCTGCTCAATTTACACCCGCGGCCAATTGACCGATGTGAACGATCTGGTTGGGAAGATTCCATCCCCGAATTCCTAGAGCAGGCGGACCGCTTGCCGATTTCGCCGGATACTCAATGTCGATTTCGTGACTCTCTCCTGGCAATATGGATATGTAGTTGTCGCTGTAATATGCAGGCAATATTCGCGATCCATCGGCCGACACGAGTGTGAGCTTATTGGATAGTGCGGCGGAGTTTCCGTTGTTGTGCAGATGTACTTGCACGCGAATATCCTCGCCATTGCGGACGGACTGAGCGGTCACGGACAACGCGGCGGCGGGCAGCCGGGCCAAACTTCGATAGGATTCACTCGTCGCTCCGAGCCAGTAAAAATTGTCGGACACGACCTGGCCAGCGGAATTCCTCAATTCCAGTTTTACCAGCGCAATTCCCTGTGATGCGAGCAACGGTGCGAGTTCAAGCTGGAACCCGTTGGTGAGCATATCGGCCGCAGCGTCTCGCTTCTCTTCCTGATGCAGCAGCAACTTATTCTCGAGCGAATAGACGTTTGCAGTGACCACTAATCCTGCAAGCGGTTCCGTGGTTGTGTTGACGACGCCGACATAATAGTTCGACAGATCAAGTTGCACGTGCACCGGCTCGCAAGCTTTCTTCACCGCGTAATAAGAAGATTGCGTATCGTAATCCGAGGTCATGATCTGCCATGTATTGCTCGGCCAAGCCGGTTGCGTCATCCATAGCATTCGTCCGCTATTGGGTGACCATAGATGCACGTTCATCCCTTCGAAAATTGCGCGATGATCCACGTAGTCCAGCATCTGCGCCTTGCGTTCAAAATCCTCGAGGCTTACTGGGGCGCCGAATTCGGCCTGCATCTGGGACATGAACGGGCCCATGTCTCCGTTGCCGCTCTGATGCCAATCGTGGTAGGCCCAGTCATCGCTGATCGGCCACTGATCTTCTTTCGGTATCCATGTACGGAAGGACTCCAGTGTTGAAAATGACGGCGTGCCAGTTTCGACCGAAAAACCGCGATTCAGCGCAGTGTAATAAAGGACCGGATCGGTGTACTTATATGGCCCGCTGTTTTGCAGATTGATCTGGTTCGAACTTGGCGAATAGTATCTCGTGCCGTCCAGCGATCGAATCAGTTCGATGAGTCCTGCGTTGATAATTGGTTGCGGTACACCTTCGTTGCGGCCGCACCATAAGACAATCGAAGGATGATTGCGAAACCGCACGATCGTGTCGCGAGCGTTATCCAGGAAGAGCGCCGGATCCTCGGCTTCGACGTTGTAGTTCTGAGTGGATTCCCAGAAATCGTTCCACACGAGCAGGCCATATTCATCGGCCAAGTCGTAAAAAACTTCTTCGGTGCTCTGCCCCACCCAGTTGCGGATGATGTTCAGATTCGCGTCGCGGTGCAGCCGGAAATAAGGTTCGAGTTTTTCGCGGGAGACGCGCTTGCGCGAATCATCCATGCCCCAACTCCCTCCGCGGCAGGCGATTCTCACACCATTCACTTTTATGACCAGATAATGTGCCATCTTCGTATCGTCGAGCATTCGAATCGAAGGCGAGGATTCGCCGTGAGGAGTTAACGATGCCGTCCACGACTTCCAACCTTCTTTCCATTCCGGCGGGAAGATGGAAGGGTAAGGTTCGGCGGCGGGAATCTGCCGAATGCCTTCGTGACGGACGTTGACGACTTCCTCATCTTTCATCCGGGCAACGGTTGGCGAATATTCCACACGTCGCACATGGCCCGAACTGTCCAGCAACCCTAGTTCATAGGTGATCTCGCGAATTCCGAATCGTAGTGTTTTGCGGTCGGAAACGATATTTCCTTCCGAAAACGTCAGCTTCAACGTATAGAGATCCGGCTTGCCGTAGCCGTTCGGCCACCAGAGTCGCGGGTGCTGTACGGTCAACTGCGGAAATTCAGAGGCTGCCAGTTTTACGGAGGTCTTGCCGGGAGGCAATGTGATCTGTTTTGTGAGGGAGGTTTCCCCGAATGAGGCTTCAAGATTCCCGCTAACTGAAGAGGTTGAAGAATTTTCCAGCGGCACTGTGATCTCGACATCCGCGCGAGTGGTATCGGGCAGCGGAAGCGAAGTAACGACCTGCGCGTCACCAACCTTCACGTTGCTGGTTGCTGTTATAGTCACGGGTTGCCATATGCCGGTATCGCGGTCGCGAATTGCGGGAACCCAATCCCACCCTTCGGTCGCGACGAACGTAGGGCCGTCCAGACACATCAATCCGCCGTTCTCGCCCGGGCCACCCTTAATGGACTGCTCTTGAGGAATTCCGGGATGAGGCGGAGGCGAAACCCGGACGGCCAGGACGTTTTGCCTAGGCTTTACAATCCCAGTCATATCAAACACGCCGCGAATGAATGCGCCTTTGATTGAACCGAGTGGCTTGCCATTCAGCCAAACCTCGGCAGCGTAGTTGATACCTTCAAAAGTGAGGGTCAGGCGACGGTCACGCGCGGACTGGGGCATGGAGAATTCGACGCGATACCAATAGTCTTGTTTGTTCAGGCTTTCGGGAATTGCCAGGTTATTCATTCCATAGTCGGGATCGGGATAAACACCGCGATCAATCATGGTCGTGAGCACGGTGCCAGGTACGGTTGCCGGCCACCAATCGCGATCGCTAAAATTAGATTGCGAGATCGCGGCCCCCTCGTCATTTACCTTAGGGGCGGGAGTCATCTTCCATCGGTTTGCGAGTATCCAGTTATCCTCGCCATTCGCTTGAAGAGCTTCTTGGGTTTTGGCCAGAGGTTTTGCTACTGGTTGCGAGAATGGCGCATTGCTATGGGGCATAGTCGCAGGATCTTGTGGAGCACGGTATCCTGCCTGCCCGCGCGTCTGTACCGGCCACGGCTTCGATCCTTCCTCGAATTCAACCAGCGAAAATTCATCCGGCTTCTGAGAGAGCTGTTTGATGGCGTCGCCGCTCAGTGCCGCTCGCGTCAAGGTTATATAAGCCAGCGTCCCGCCAAAATGTTTCCAATCCGGGGACGGCAAAAAAGCTGGCGCCATCTGCAAAACCGGACTCACGCTTCCAAGATCAAGTTTTCCGTTGGCTATTTGAATTCCGTCACTGTAAAGGCGGAACTGGTCTCGGTCGAAAGTTGCCGCCAGAAAATGCCATTTGCCGGGGCCGAGCAACGCCGCACCTGAGAGGCTGCTGTTCTTGCCCATCCGTAAAATTACGTTCTTGCCATCAAGCGCGATATACCTCGAAAACTCATCCTCGGGATCGCCGAAACCTGCAAGCAAGCGCGGAGCGTCGAGCGATTCGGTGAGCTTTACCCATCCGTATAAGGACCACGGCGAATCTGCGCGCAACACGGGGTCGTCTTTCGCGAGAGGTTTGCTAAGACCATCGCCCCCGGAGAGGAAAACCGCGTTGAATGGTCCATAGGAATCCGGCTCACTGACAGGTTGCGGTTTGCCCTGGGGGTAGCCGCGAGCCGCGCTTCCAATCAAACAAACACAGATGATTCCCGCCTGGATCAGGGATCGAATTCGAGGACCGTGCATCTTTATCAAGCCTCCGTGAAACTGCGAGAAATTAACGAACTACATTTGATTTATTTATTCCAGCCATACGAAGTCAACACGTCGCCGCTATCTGCAACAACGAGCATCTCGGCACGACCAGACTCTAGTGTGGTAGAGAAACTTTTTCCGCTGCGGTGGTCCTGAAAAGAGATGTCCGTCGTTTTCCCAGATTCCGATGTGACTACATACAGCGTGGCGTGCGGAAAGCGGGTCGGGCAAATCAGTATGCCTGGATCCTGCACGCTCGTGGAGTAACTGGATGTCACGCCGGCTTGCTTCGCTGCGTATTTGTACACGTTACCTATAGCCTCTAAGTTGTCATTCAATTCTAGCGGGAGGGCTGAGAAGATAATTTTCCCCTGGCCCAGCGTCTGGATGGAGAATGTCTTGCCATCAGAAAAAAATGCGCGGTCTAGGTAAGTTGTCTTGTCGCCTGAATAAATGAGACGAGCCTCGCCCTCAGGCCATGTCAAAGTGTTTTCTCTTGCGGTCAATGGTCCGGCGATGTAATTCAATCCAACTTCGTTCTGCCGCCCGGTTGCATGGAAGTGTGCATCTTCATCAAACCGTCCAGAGAGCAATAAGGTCGCGCCCGCCCGCACTTTATCAAGCACGACCTGCCATGCGTGGTCCGTCAGCTCAAACGGAGAGGGAATAATTATCAGCTTGGGATTGCCTATAGACTCAATCTGATATTCGCCAACGACATATGCCTCATCTCGCGCGTACTGATAAAGAGCACGGACACATTTCTGCTGGGCTTCGAGGGCGAATGCATTCCAAACTGAGATCTGAAGCGATTGCGGCAATACGATGGCGATCTCTGGCTCAGTCAGGCCGGTGGCCGAAGGCGCGGCTTTCTCGGCAAACTGTCCCATATAATGCATCATGGGCTCCCAACTTTTTGCCGAGCCATCACTTCGTTTCATGCCGAAATCCGGCTCCTGGTCCCAATCCCATTGCAATGCTCCACTGCTGCCCGCGGCAAAGCCGAGCGCCCATTTTCGTTCGAGCAATGGAAATCCTGTCATCTCGTCATAGCGCCAAGTACCGTTGGGATTCCAGACGGGTTGATACCCGGTTTCACCAGTGATATTGGGAATCCCTTGTACCTTCGCCGCAAGCGAGTCCCACAAAAGTGCGTCGTCCTGCCAGTAGGTGTGATTCGTCGTGAAGGAGACGCCTCCGGCGGCGGCGTAGAACTGATTCAACACCCGGTCTTTCACGCCGCCTTCATCCTGGCCAACGTCCACGAGTTGCTTGCTTCCGGTGTTTCGGATTGCGGTGACCATGGATCGAACCCAGTCGGCGAACATCTCCTGCGCGAATAAGCCGTAATCTACGGCTCGCACTTGCCTCGGATTGCCATAGCGGTCAAAAGTTAGATCGGCTTCACTCGGAAGCGGCACATTGTCGAAACTACTCAGCTCGTCCGGCGTAACCGCCCAAGCGATGCTCAAGCTGTCGAGAGTACTGTATTTCTGTTTGAGCCATTTATGCCAGGCTGCGAGTTCACTGCCGTCGCCGTTGGGCACGTTACCATGCCAGAGCCGACTGGGGTTTGAAAAACTCGGCTCATTAATCAAGTCCCAGCAGAGCCAAGGAACATTCCTGAAACGATTTACGACAGATAGGATGTAATCCTGTTCGGTTTCCACGCTTGCATAATCAATGTACGCGTTCGGTTCGGGCGGGGATACTCCTGACCCCGGCGGCGGCTCAAAGCGCATTGAGACTCGCGGAACAAAAGCGAAAAACGTGAAGTTCACAATAATGTTGTGGCGGCGCGCGCAAAGCAGGTAGGCTTCAAGGTTTCGCAAAAAACGCTCGTTCACCTGGTTGGTTGAAGGCTCTACAAATCTTTTGTAGGGCATCCAGACGCCGGTGCGGACAAAAGTGACGCCGTTCTGCGCCATCTCGGCGAAGTCCTTTTCCCAGTTCCATGCATTTCGTGGACCTGAAAAATCCCAGCCGTTTTCTTCGGTGCTGAAATAATTCGTTCCGACTGGAAAGAATGGTTTTCCGTCGCGGGTCAGGAAGTTTCCGTTGACTCCTAGAACGGGGCCGGAGGTCAACAGTGTTTCATCCTCAATCCAAAAACCATTCTGATAGAACTCGCGCGCTCGTCCACCATCCTCATAAATCGCGCGGACTGTGTAAAAGCCGATGGGCAGCACCTTCGGCATGTAGACCTCCGAATCCAACTTGCTGCCCGAGCAAGATACTTGAGCGGTCTCTACCACGGTATTACCGGAAAGCAACTCAACTCTGACTGCGCCAGTGAGTGGTTGCGCCAACCTCAAGCGGCGCGCGTTACGAAGATGAACGACGATTTGCGGATATTCTCCGGGCTTCAAGGTTGAGAAGAGCATTTCCAGCCAGAATGAAGTGGCACCCTGGCGTGCGTATTCGGCCGCTTGCGAGATCAGAGAGATTCCGTCCGGCGAATCCCAGTAGCCGGGCTGAGGATCAAAATCCAGGGCGACGATGCGCGATCCCGATAACCCGCTTCCGGGCCCGGTGTTGTCTGAAACGATGACAGGGGCGGCAATCTCCAGGCCATCGGAGTCCGTCATATAACCAAGACCATTAACATGACCTTCGACGGCGAAGAAGCGGCGTGCTCGAATTTTGGGCGCATGCAGAAACGAATATCCCGAACGCCAACTGAATTGGGTTCCATTCGATACAGGCACTTCGTAGCTGTGGCGAAAATCCAGCTCTCGCGAATAAGTATCCTGTGGAAGTGATTGGCTGAACCTGCCATCAGACGCGCCGACCGGCACTCGTAACGGCTGCCCGCCAAGAACCAGAAGGTTTCCACCAGCTTCCAGGTAAGCATGAATGCGGCGCCATGCGTCGGTGGGAATCGCCGACCCATAAGGCAGCACTAGAAGGTCAGATGAACTGAGGGTGGCAGGATCTTTTAGTTGATCGAGGTCAATAAAAACTGCGTCCATGCCTTCGAGCGACTTCACCAAAGTTTGGCGGCTAATCGGAACGCTGGCGATTGTAGGGAAGCCGTCCTGCCAGAACACAATCACTTTACCAAACCCAGAGGGAGCTGCGAGAAAAACGATGAGCGTTGCTGTAAGGAAGGAGCGCATGGACTCAGGCCGGAATAGTGTACTCAACCGCTACGCGGGCGCAAGTACCAGAAAATCTGGGAGGATCAGCGTCATCCATGGTTCCATAAGATCAGGTCCTTCCCTTCCGAAAATTGATTGCCCTATTCTTGTCGCTGTAGCAAACTGTACCCACGCAGGAGTTACTCTCGCACCCAGGGAATGGCGCCATCACTTGGAATTCACATATAGCATCGTGCTTCCGGCCTATAACGAAGACGCGCGCATTGGCGCGACTTTACAGCAAATCCTCACTTTCGCGGCTAAACAAGGGTGGAGTGCTGAGGTGATCGTCGTGAACGACGGTTCCACGGATAACACTGCTGAGATGGTACGGCAGCAAGCTATCCATAATCCGATGTTGCGTCTCATCGAGAACCCCGGCAATCGCGGCAAGGGTTACAGTGTGCGCAACGGAATGTTGCACGCACAAGGAGAGATATTGCTTTTCAGCGACGCCGATCTGTCTTCTCCAATCGACGAGGCACCAAAGCTCTTTGCCGCGATTCAGCAGGGAGCCGACATCGCCATTGGCTCTCGCTGGCTGCGGCCGGAACTTCAGACCACAAGACAGCCGCTCCGGCGTCAGATTTTTGGGCGCCTTTTCAATTTGGCGCTGCGGATAATTTTGGGACTGCATTTTGAAGACTCTCAGTGCGGCTTCAAGGCTTTCAACCGACGTGCCGTTGACCTCGTTTTCCCAATGCAGAGGATTGAGCGCTGGGGATTCGATCCTGAAATTCTCTTCCTCGCCAGGACATTTGGATTAAAGGTGGAAGAAGTTCCGGTAAGGTGGGCGCATCGGCCAGGCGGAAGCATTCACCCCGTGCGTGACGGCCTTCGGATGGTCGAAGAGATGATTAAGATTCGCTGGAACGCATTAACTGGAAAATATACCGCGACTCACGTGGAGTTGAAGTCCTACTCTCCGAAGCTCTAGGAAGCCATTGCAGAGATGGGCCTCAATGGCCGGACCGTAACGCCGACGCCTTTTTCCACAATTAGCGTCATCTCTGCCGAACAACTTTGACACAGCCAGAAGAATTCAACGCGTCGCGATGGCTTCTTCGCCTCAGCATCTATGCCTGAAGTCGAAAGCGATTCGCTTCCGCCTGGATCTATGTGAATGCGAAACAGCTTGCCCTCATGCAGGTAACGAAACGAAGTTGGGCAGCCCGGGTTGGCGCACTTTGAAAGCATTCGGCCCTTCCCGTGAAAACAAATATGTAGAAATTGTACTCTCGCGGGATGAGACGGTACCCAATAAATTTATTCGTCCCGAGAGTATGGAAATCCGAAATGGGTCAGCTTGCGACATTCTCTGTGCAGGCCGCAGCAACGCGAATCGCTTCCGCGATCTTTCCCCCAATCTCTTCGGTGGAAAGACAGCCATGGCCGTGCTTTGCGACATCGCGCGTGCGGTATCCAGCTGCCAGAACGCCGGCGACGCTTGATTCCACGCAGGAGGCTTCGCGCTTCAATTTAAATGAGTGGCGCAGGAGCATGGCCACTGAAAGAATTGCTCCCACGGGATTGGCAATATTCTGCCCAGCGATGTCTGGCGCGGAACCGTGGATGGGTTCGTAGAGCCCGACGGGACCACCAACACTTGCGGAGCCAAGCATCCCAAGAGAACCGACCACAGATGCCGCCTGGTCGGAAAGAATGTCGCCGAACATATTCTCAGTTAGCACAACGTCAAAGTCCGCCGGGTGGGACACCAGGGCCATGGCGGCAGAGTCCACATACATATGCGATGTCTTAACATCCACGTAATCCTGGGAAATGCGGGTGACCACGTCCCGCCACAGGCGGGAGCAATCGAGCACATTAGCTTTATCTACGGAAACCAGATTGCGCCGTCGAGATCTCGCAAGCTCGAAAGCTACGCGCGCCACGCGTTCGATTTCCTTTTCCGTGTAACGCATCGTGTCGGTCGCGCTCCGGTCACCTGTCGGGCCTTGAATCAGACGGGGCTCTCCGTAGTAAATTCCTCCCAGAAGTTCCCGGACAATCAGTATGTCAGTTCCTTTGACTATGTCGGCTCGCAGTGGGGAGCAATCTTCTAAAGATGGATAGCAGGTTGCCGGACGCAGATTAGCGAAAACGCCCAATTCGCGGCGCAATCGCAGCAGCCCACTTTCGGGGCGGAGATGACTGGGGAAACTATCAAAGGATGGGCCTCCCACGGCGCCAAGCAGCACCGCGCCGGACGAAAGAC
>JGI20189J14885_1000374_pt1 | contig 16620 bp, 16 predicted proteins | sample NGESurdeep072012_10_FD_14885 | JGI IMG/M metagenome (IMG submission 14885) | reverse complement strand
CCGCAACCTCCGCCACGCAAAGGCCGAATGGCGCTTCACAACAGACGCCGCGCGCATCAAGCTCAAACACCTATACCCCGTGCTTTAGATGAATCGGGCGAATAGTCGAAATGGCGAGCGTCACCTTTGAGCTGAACGCGGCGGAGCAAGCCGTGCTGAATGCCCCCATCGTCGGTCAAGGTGGTTTTCAAACCCTTGGCCGCCGACTTCAGGGAGAGCTGAAACCGGACGGATCGATCTTGATCGTCGATGCCGATCTGGGGGCGATTGTCCGGTGCATCGGATATTCGACCGGCGGCTTCGAGAGTCGTTTCCGCAGCGCCTTCGGCCGGTCGATCAAGGGCGCCCTGGTGTGAATCAGGCGCCACCAGCTTTGCAATCCGGGGATTGTACCCCGATCCGGGCGGCTCCATATTCGCTAGCGGCTGGCCGATTCGTCGGCGCGGGGGCGTTTGGAGTCTGGCATGGCGAAAGCGGCGTTGCGCGTCGATCCCTGGATGCAGTCCGAGCCGTCTGACCGATGGAGCGTCGGCCGCCAAGCCGTGATCCTGGGCGACTGTCTTGACGGAATGAGACACCTTCGCGCGGCGTCTGTCGATGTGGTCGTCACGTCGCCGCCCTACAACATTGGAGTGGCATATGGGAGCTACGATGATCGGCGTCCCCGCGAGGACTATCTCGCCTGGCTGACCGAGATCGGAACGGAGATTTCTCGCGTTCTCACGGCCGGCGGTTCTTTCTTCCTCAATGTCGGCGGGATCAATTCCGATCCGTGGATCACGATGGATGTGGCCGCAGCGTTCCGAACGACCTTCCGTCTCCAAAATCACATCCTGTGGGCGAAATCGCTCAGCGTCGGCGAGAACACCGTCGGGCACTTCAAGCCGATCAACAGCCGGCGCTTCCTGAACCACAACCATGAAGCGGTCTTCCACTTCACGAAGACAGGTGCGGTAGAACTCGACCGCCTGTCGGTTGGCGTGCCGTTCAAGGACAAGTCCAACATCGTCCGGTGGGGCCATGCGCGGGACCGTCGATGCGCCGGGAACGTCTGGTTCATCCCATACCGGACCGTGCGATCGAAGGCCCAGAAGTTCGATCACCCCGCCGGCTTCCCAGTCGAGTTGCCCGAGCGGTGCATCAAGCTCCATGGGATCGAAGACGCCGTGGTGCTTGACCCGTTCCTGGGCGCCGGCTCGACCCTCGTCGCGGCCCAGCGCCTCGGCTGCGAAGGCATCGGCTTCGAGGTCGATCGCACCTATGCCGAAGCGGCCCTGGTAAGGCTGCGCGCCGAGGCGGCATAGGTGGCGAAGCTCGCCCTGATGGTTCTAGAGACGGAGTTGTCAGCCGAAGTGATCACCGAGGCGCTACGCTTCGCGCCGGCGTGGCGTTCGCGCGACTTGATGGCTATACGCCCCGCACCAGACCCGCTCTTGCCGGGAGGGTCCTTTCGGCGAGGCGAGGCGGGTGTCGAAATCGGAGAAACCAATGGCAAAGGTGGTCGGCCTCGGCGGCGTGTTCGTGAAGACCATCGATCCCGGCGCGTGGAAGGGGTGGTACGCGCGGGTGCTCGGCATCGACTTCGGGGACTTCGGGTCGGCGGTGTTCGAACATCCCCAGATCGGCTGCGCCAACCTCACGCCTTTCGACGCCGGCGCGGACTATTTTCGGCCATCGGACGCGCCGTTCATGATCAACCTCATTGTCGATGATCTCGACGGGGTGCTGGCGCGAGCCGAGGCGGCCGGCGAGACGCCGCTTGGGCGCGAGGACGGTGACTACGGCTGCTTCGCCTGGCTACTCGATCCGGCCGGGGTGAAGGTCGAGCTCTGGCAGCCTCTGGGTCCGTCGCCGGTCTAGCCTACCTCTGCAATCCCGCGATCGCCTGCTTGCAGGCGAGCAGGGACTGGCCGGCGACCATGCCTTTCCAGTCGTCCTGGTCGCCGTAGAAGGCGTCGCGGATCTGGCTCTTGATCGCCCGGCCCCGGGGTGAGGCCGGGTCGCCGTGGGCGTGCAGCCAGGCGTCGGCGCGCAGGGCGAGCAGGGTCTGTGGCAAGCTCTGGACGCCGACCTCAAGGGCCATGCCGGTGACCTCGGCGTGCGAGAGCAGTTCGGGCGCGCCGGTCAGGCCATCGCCGGAGATCGGCGCCGAGGTCGAACCGCCGCCCGGTTCAGGCGAGGTGATCGCCGCGCCGTACCAGGCGGCGGCGCGCTGGAATCCGGGCGCGCCGCGCGCCTCGGTGATGATCTGCTCGCCATAGCCCCAGGGGCCGAGCCCGGTGTGATAGTCGATGATCGCGATCCGGCCAGCCTGGCGAAGATGGGCCTCGAAGATCGCCGTCTGGGCGCCGCGCGACCAGGTCGGCGCATCGCCGCCGTAGAACACGCCCTTGGGATGGCGATACTGGCCGCCGCTGACCGCCTGCTGGAAGGCCGCCGGCCCCCGCCGCGCGATGTAGGCGCCGATCGTCGCGGCGTTCGCCCGTTGGCTCTCCTCGGTCCATTCCGCCGGGCAGATAGCTTCGCTCAATTCGTCGTAGCCGGCGTTCACCGGCAGGGTCGAATTGAAATCGACCCAGTTGCGGTTGAGGTCGACGTTCTCCTGCGTCACCCGCCGCAGCCAGGCGAAGCCATAGGGGTTGATGGCGTGGATCATCAGCACGCCGAGGCCGTCGGGCAGGCGGCCGGCCTCGCCGCGACGCAGCCAGTCGACCTGGGCGCCGGAGCCGCAGAAGCCCTCGACGCCGTGGGTCGCCGAGATCATCACCAGCACCCTCTCCGCCGTTCGCGGCCCGAACCAGGCGATATCGGTGGAAAGATCGCCGCCGTCCGGCCCGCGCTCGGGATGGGCGAAGCTCTCGATCGCCCCCCCGGCGTCGCCCGCCTCGCCTCGGAACCTGGCGCGGGCCTCCTGGTAGTCGGCGCTGAAACTGTCGGCGGAGTTCATGACCGTCGGTCAGGCGGTCGGGATCGGCAGGCAGGGCATCACCTCGACCCCGTCGCCGGGGAAGATGGTGAACTGCGGATGGCCCTCGAACATCCGGGCGGCGGCCTCGTGATCCGCCGCCTCGACGACGACATAGCCGCCGATATCGTTCTGGCCGTCCGCTATGCCGGCGGGGGAGACCTTCTTGGTCTTGCCCAGCGGTCCGCCGCTATCGACGATGTGATCGGCGTGCCGCGCCATCCACTCGCCCCAGGCCTGCATGCCCTTGGCGACAGTGGCTTGATCGGGCCGGCCGGCCCCCGGCTTGCCGATGAAGATCGCCATGAACTTCGCCATCGTGTCCTCCTCCTTCTTGATCGCGCGCCGGACTTCGCTCGCGCGCGGGTCCGAATTCCATGATCGCCTTTGCCGGGCCTGTCGCGCAAGAGCGTGCTTGCGCGGCGCACCGCCGACGCGGCTCTGGATGGATCGCACCGTCGCGGAGATCATCACCAGTACCTTTTCGGCTGTCCGCGGTCCGAACCAGGCGATGTCCATCGACAGATCGCCGCCATCCGGGCTCGCTCGGGGTGACCGCCGCTTTCGAGGACCCCGTCGGTGGTCTCCGCCTCCGCACGGAACCTGGCGCGTGTCGCCTGGCAGTCGGCGCTGAAGCTGTCGGCGCATGGAGATTGGCGCCCCGAAAAAGGGTCGCGGATATCTTCAAACGCCCGGAGCCCCCCAATAGGGTGCGAACAACGGCGCCTCAAGCCATGCGACGGCGAAGTTGGGTAAACACGTCGATAGTCGCCGTGACGCCGGCAATGGAAAGAAGCCAAATCGCACCAACCAGGACCAAATCGAGCCGACCGCCCATCGCCGCGAACCCGATCGCCATCCCCGAAAAATAGACAAAGTAATAGCGGATCCTGAAGGCATTTCCCCGAAGTGTTAGAGAAAGGGGTATTTGCGCGAGCGCCGTGACGGCGACCATCACGATAGCCAATTGTCTGATTTCCGGAACCCGAAGTGAATAAGATACGAAACTACCGGATATGATGACCAGAGTTATAAGGAAGATAGACGGAACGTAGCGATTGAACTCGCGTAGCGTTAATTCCTCAGTCTCCAATAGCGACATGGCTCCGAGGCTGCACGCCACAATCCCGGCGCCCAATGCCACGCTCATCTGCACGAGGGCGCCCTTAGAAAAGCTCGAAGAAATGAACGCCCACCAGGCCACGAGCGGGGCCTGCCTCATGATCATTCGAATCGGCCAGGGAACGCCCGATTTTCGACGGTCAGGCTCACCGGTGATCGCCACCCATGCCCCGATGGCCAACGCAGTCACGGCTACTCCGACAGTTGCCGTCGATGAAGGCGGTAACAGGGCGGCGGCGATGGGCAATAGGAGGCTGCTTGGCGCCCAGCCCAGCCGCAGCCAGAGCGGCGCGCCGTGGGCCCAGCGTTCGTTCCAGAGCCGTCGTGGCCAAACGATTCCATAGAGATGGGTCAGCGCCAAGCATGCGAGGCAGACGAGGCTGAGTAGGTAGACGACCAGTCCGCGCAGCGCCGACGCTCGTCCAAGAACGATCCCCAGGACGATGGGAGCGACCAGCACTGCCCATATGGCAAGAGGGGAGAGCGCCGGACGGGTCAGGTACTCGCCCCACCAGCGCAAAGCCTGCGCATCGGTATCAACCAGCAAGCTCGGCCGTCTGATGCGGATAACGGCAAGCAGATTGCGAACTTTGCTCGGCACTCCCGGGGTCAGAAGTCGCAACCAATGGTCCGCACCGGACGGTGGTCGGGTCAAAGCGGCAAGGGCGGAACGATCAGGATGACGCCCGTCCCGAAGGCCCTCCAGGAAGCGAAGATCGGCCTGCCTGCTCAGCGCCATTTGCCGCGCGGCATCGTTGCGGTCGATGGGGACCCCGTCCCAATTGAACCGGGCTATGAGGGGGGCAAGCCAGGGATCGGAACGCGGCGTATTGGAGTTGACCAGCGACGCCAGCCATTTCTCCGTCCTTGCGTAAATGCCCACGTCGTCGAGCGCCCTGGAGGTCAAGATCGCCTTGAGCGCCTCGTTTGCTGCCTCTCCATCCGAGCTATCACCTGACGCGGCCAGTTGTTCCAACCGGGCGCACAGGGCTTCATGATTGTGCCTTTCGTCCGCAACCAGGGCCGACACAGCCGCCTGGCGCCCGGCCGCCGCGGCCGGCTCGGTCGTGGTCGCGGGGCCCGCCGCGCCTCCCCTCTGCCTGCGGGACTTGGCGACGAGGAGCGCCTGCTCGAAGGCCGATCTCAGAGTTTTGAATCGGCCGGGATCGTCTTCCGGGTTAGCGGATTTCAGCCGGCGAGCGTAGGCCCGACGAATCTCGCGCACATCGCGCGTGGGCCGAACGCCCAGAATTTGCCAAATGGTGGGGTCACTCAAAGGTAGGTTTCGCCTTCCAGAGCATCCAGCGCGGCGTGCAACTCGTTGCGTGATATTTCGGCGCTGCGAGGATCCTGGCTATCCAGGGTCTGTTCAAAGCGGGCCATGAGCGCCCCGATATGCTCACGCCTCTCGCCGATGAAATCTTCGAAGCACCTCTCGGCCCGGGCTAGAGCAGCCCGATTCGGCTCGTCATCCTTCGGGTGGACCTTTAGCGTTGCCAGGAATTTCCGGCGCTGTTCGAGGTTGATCCCCGAGGGATCGTCGTCGTCCACAATGACCAGCTGACGGCGCTCTTCCGTGTCCGGAACACGGATATCGACTTCGAGGAGTCCGTTGATGTCGTACGTAAAACGGCACTCGACCATGACCTCTCCAGCCCGTTTCGAAGGCACGGGAACTTCAATCCGTCCCAGATGAATGTTTCCGGACACGTTTCGGGACTCGCCCTGATAAATGTTGAACAAAACCTTCTGCTGCCCTGTCTCCAACGTATGGAAGGCTTTCACCCGGCTCACCGGAACCGTGGTGTTGCGTTCGATGACAGGCGAGAAGATCCCCCCGTGGATCGAGCCGTCTGGACGGCGCTCGGCGGAATCGACGCCCAAGGTGTACGGACAGACATCTGTGAGAACGACCTCCTTGAGAGCGGCGTCCCGCGCTTTCATGCCGGCTTGAATCGCCGCGCCGATCGCCACCGCTTCGTCCGGATGAACCGTCGTCTCCGGAAAACGACCAAACATGCGGGTGACGGCCCGGCGAACGCAGGGCATGCGTGTCGCCCCGCCGACCATGACGATCTTCTGCAAGAGTTCGAACTGAATCTCGCTGTCTCGCAGCGATCGGAGAACCGGTTCGCGCAGCCTCGCCAGGAGCGGCGTCACGAGTGCCTCGAACTCCGCTGATGTGATTTGGTAGTCGTACGCCTTGTCGCGCCAAACAAGTTGAACCTCGGCGACGGCCTCGTCGGTCAGAATGCGCCGCGCCCGTTCCGCAAGTACGCGCAGTCTGGGCGTCAGCTCCCGGTTCTCGATGACCTGCTTGCCCGCTGCTTTGAAGAGCTTCGCCCGCATGTCACGGACGATGGCTTCGTTGAAGTCTTCGCCGCCGAGGTGATTGTCGCCGGCCGTCGCGCGGACTTCAATGACGCCCTCGAAGATCTCCAGCACCGACACATCGAACGTGCCGCCTCCAAGATCGAAAACCAGAAAGCGGGTTTCGTCCGCCAGTTCGTGGATGCCGTAGGCAAGGGCGGCGGCCGTTGGCTCGTTGAGGAGTCGTTCAACGGTCAGACCCGCCAGTTCGCCGGCTCTGCGCGTCGCCTTGCGCTGCTTGTCGTTGAAATAGGCCGGGACCGTGATCACCGCTTCGGCGATCTTCTCGCCTAGATGGGCCTCGGCGTCGGACACCAACGCCCTCAGGACCAACGCCGACAGCTCCTCGGGCAGGAATGTTCTATGCCCCAGCGACGTACTTCGTTGAGTTCCCATGTAGCGCTTGAACGCAGTGGCGGTGAGTTCCGGGTGGCTGGATTGTCTCTCGCGCGCCGCCAGCCCCACGAGCAGACTATCGTCATCGTCAACTCCGACGGCCGATGGAGTGAGAACCTGCGCCAAACGGTTCGGAATCAGCTGTGCGCGTCCATCGCGCCAGACGCCGATCGCGCTGTTCGTGGTGCCCAGGTCGATGCCGACAATCATCCCGAACTCGGGTGCTCATGCCGTATCTGTCTGGCACTCCGAAAGCGGGGGTTCCGCCTCATCGCGGATACAGCTCCGCGAACTCGGCCTTCCTCGGGCCCATGTAGCCGAAGAGGAAGGCGGCGACCTTGCGCATCTGGATCTCTTCGGAGCCTTCGGTGATGCGGTAGCGGCGGTGGTGGCGATAGATGTGTTCGAAGGGCTTGTGGCGGGAATAGCCGATGCCGCCGTGCACCTGCATGGCCCGGTCGGCGGCCTCGCAGACCAGGCGGTTCGCCCAATAGTTGCACATCGAGACCTTGTCTGAGATCTGCCGCTCGACCTGCTTGTGCGGCATGGCGTCCATCTCCCAGGCGGTCTTGCGGATCAACAGGCGCAGCATCTCGCACTGGGTGGCCAGTTCTACGAGCGGGAACTGGATGGCCTGATTATCCGACAGGGGCTTGCCGAACGGCTTGCGCTGGCGGGCGTATTTCACGCTTTCCTCGACGCAGAACACCGCCGCGCCCAGGGATGAGGCGGCCTGGCGGATGCGGTTCTGGTGGACGAAACTCTGGCCGAGGCCCAGGCCCCGCCCGACCACCCCCCAGATCGCCTCGTCGGGAACCCAGACATTGGTGAAGCTGACCCGAGGGTGATCGGTGGGCATGTTGAAGGTCCACAGCCATTCCTCGATCTTCACGCCCGGATCCTTGGCCGGAACCAGGAAGACGGTGATCCCGCCGGCGTCGCCGTCCTCGCCGCTGGTTCGGGCGAAGACCATGCAGTGGGTCGCCACATGCATGCCGGTGGTCCACATCTTCTCGCCGTTGATCAGCCAGCCGGCCACCCCGCCGCGTTCCTCCGGGACCGCGCGGGTCTCCATGAAGGTCGCGTCGGAGCCGTGGTTGGGCTCGGTGAGGCCAAAGCCGGAGCGGATCTTGCCGGCCATCAGGTCGGCGCCGTAGCGCTCGAATTGCTCGGGCGTGGCGAACTCCTTGAACATCACCACGAAGGGGTTGTTGCCGACGATCGAGTGCTCGTTCTGCAGGTCGTTGTGGAGGCCCAGGCCCTTGGCCGCGAGGTGTTCGCGGATGACCGCCATGGCGAGGTTCGAGCCGCCCTTGCCGCCGTATTCCTTGGGCCAGGCGAAGCGCAGGTGGCCGGCGGCGTCGGCGAGCTTGCGCGCTTCGCCGAGCAGCGCCTCCCACTCGGGACGCGGCAGGCCGTTGTTGTCCCAGTCGGTGCGCGCGTGCTCGCGGCGATGGTCGAAGAAGCGGATGTTGTCGTCGCGTTGCTCGAGCGGCTTGATCTCCGCCTCGATGAAACGATCGAGTTCGGCCAGATAGGCGGTCAGTTCGGGATCGAGGGCGAAATCCATGGGGGTTTCCTTGTCTAGAACCAGCCTACACACATCACGACGGTCGGAGCGCGGGCTTCCAGCCCACTCTTGTCTTTTGCCAGTCGGGCTGGCGCCAACGCCAGCAAGAGCGGGCTGGACGCCCGCGCTCCGAACGATTCGAGGATCGTCATCCTTCCGCGCCCCTCTCGGCGAGGACCGCGCGATAGGCGGCGTAGGTCGGCTGGTCGACGGCGAGCTTGGCCAGGGTGGTGGCCCACAGATGGGCCTTCAGCCCGGGCGTGGCGAGGTCCATGTCCCCACGGGCGATGCGCGCGGCGAGTTCGCGGTTCAGGCTCATCAGGTCGCCGTCCATGGCCAGGAGCGCGCCGAGACGGCCCTGTTCGGCGGCGTCCTCTGCGACCGCCAGTTCGAGCTGACGGCGCATCATTTCCAGGGCGTTGGCGGCCACCCGGGCCTGAAACGCCACGGCGCCGCTCGTCTCGGCGACGACCACGGTCTTGAGGAAGGCGGCGACGGCGCCGATGATCTCCGAAGGCCTGGGTTCGTCCTGCATTCAGGCCGCCAGCAGTCGCAGCAGATCGAGTTCGTTTTCGGAGGTTCGCCTGGCGATCACCGCCCGCTCCACCGAAGGGTCCGCGGCGCGGAAGGCGGCGGCCATGCCGCCGCACATGACGCCCCAGCGCATCGAACCGAACACCTCCCAGAAATGGGCTTCTTGGCGCTGCACCGGCGCGCCGCCGGCCGCCTCGTAGCCGGCCCACAGGTCCTCGCGGTCGCCAAAGCCGCCCACCGGCTTGTCGATCACTCCGAACCGCCAGGGATGGGCGCAGATCCAGCCGAGATCCTCCATCGGATCGCCGATATGGGCGATCTCCCAGTCAAGCACCGCCCGAACGCCTTCGGCTCCGACCATCAGGTTGCCGTTGCGGAAGTCGCCATGCACCAGGGTCATCGCGCGCGGCGCCGGGCAATGCGCCTCAAGCCAGCGGAAAGCCACTTCGAACACCGGTCTTGGCCAATCGGTCGCCCGGTAGGCCTCCAAGTAGCGGGCGATGAGTTCGCCCGGCGTCGAGCGGGTCAGACCCGGAAACGCGGCTTCGTCCATGGCGTGAATACGGGCCAGGATCTCCCCACATTGCCGGGCGAGGAAGCCTCGCGTCTCGGCGAAGGTGTCTGACCGGGCGATCCGCCCGCCCAGCGTCTCGCCTTCGACGAAGCTCATGATGAAGCCGTGGCCGAGGCCCTCGTCCGCCGTCAGCACGTGGAGGATGGCGGGTTCGGGCACGCCGGCGGCGGCGGCCGCGATCATCAGTTCGGCCTCGGTCTCCAGGCCGACGGCCGAAGGGGACAAGCGCTCTCCACCCGGCGCTCGGCGCAGGATCAACGGCCTCGCCCCGACCCGCGTGACCAGGTCGAAGCGCCAGATCTCCTGGGTCGCGCCGGCCGTGAGACGGGCAAGGCCGGCGATCGCCTCACCGCCCAGCCGGCGCCGGGCGACCTCGCCAAGACCCTCGGCGAGGTCGATCACGGACGGATGACGCCGGCCGGCGAGGATTCGCGATAGAGGCCGGCGACCAGATCCTTGCGGCGTTCGAGGGTGGCGCGCTGATTGACGTAACCCTTGTCGGTGATCTCGCCGGCGTCGAGCGACGGCGGTTCGGCGAGGATCGTGAAGCGGCTGATCCGGCGCGACGAGCCGCCGGCGGCGGCGTTGAAAGCGGCGACGCGCTCGGTGAGCCGGGCGGTGAGCTTCTCCATCGGCGTGCCGGGTCCCGGCTCGGCCGCGACCGCCGCCAGGCCGGCCGGGGAGGGCCAGAGGAGGGCGCCGGCGAAGGGCTTGTCCTGGCCGGCGATGACCGCGTCGAAGATGTAGGGGCTGCACGCCGCCACCAGATCCGGCCGCAGGGTGCCGACCGAAACCCAGGTGCCCGAACTGAGCTTGAAGTCCTCGGTCACCCGGCCGTCGAAGACCAGACCCAGGGACGGATCGGCCGGATCGAGGAACCGGGCCGCGTCGCCGAGCTTGTAGAAGCCCTCCTCGTCGAAGGCCTCCGCCGTGCGCGCCGGATCGCCGACATAGCCGGTGGTCACCGTCGGACCCTTGACCCGCACCTCCAGCTTGTCGCCGTTGGGGATCAGCTTGAGGGTGATCCCCGGCAGCGGCAGGCCGACCAGACCCACCCGCTCCGTCTGCCAGTGGACGACCGTGATCCCTTGGGTTTCGGTGGCGCCGTACATGGTGATCAGCGGAATCCGGTGGCCGGTCTGCGCGATCGCCAGGGCCTGCATGCGTTCGTAGAGATCGTCCGAGAGCGTGGCCCCGCCGTAGGCCATGTAGCGCAGGTTCCTGAAGAAGGCGGCCCGCAGGACGCCGTCGCGCTCCATGGCCTCGGCCAGCATGGAAAAGGCGATTGGGGCCGAGCCGAACACCAGGGGTGAGATCTCGTAGAGGTTCTTGATCGTCGTCTCGAACAGGCCCGGTATCGGCTTGCCCTCGTCGAGATAGACTGTGCCGCCCGCCCACAGATTGCCGTTGAAGCCGATGTTGCCGGCCGAGATGTGGCTCCAGGGCATCCACTCCAGGCTCTGGGGCAAGGGCGCGTCGGGATCGACTTCGGCCTCCAGGCGCAGCCCCTCCTGCCCGGCGATGACGCCGGCCATCATGCCGTGGGTCTGGGGAACGCCCTTGGGCATGCCGGTGGATCCGGAGGTGAATAGATATTTGGCCACCGACGCGGCGTCGAGCGCGGCGCGGGCCTCCTCCACGGCCGGGGTCGGCGCCGTGGCCGTGAGAGTGTCGAGCAGGACGGCGCCGTCGCCCTTGCCGTCGGCGGTGACAAACAGGAGATCAGCCTGGAGCGCCCGGAGGGTCTCGAAGGCGCGAGCGAAGGCTTCCCCGCTCTCGGCGAACACCACCTTCGGCCGGATGGTTGCAAAGCAGTGCTTCAGCTTGGCGTGATCGCTGGAAAGCAGGGAATAGGCCGGGCTGATCGGCGCCACGGGCACGCCGGCGGTGTAGGCGCCCAGCATCACCAAGCCATGGGAGACCGAATTGGCCGACAGGACCATGACCGCGTCGGCGGCCCCCATCCCGCGATCGAGCAGCCACTGGGCGATCCCCTCGGCGGCTTTCAGCGCCTCGCCGTAGGTCACCCCACGCCAGGGTCCGTGCCCCGGCTCGCGCTGCATCAGCAGCGGCCGGTCCGGGTGCTCGCCGGCGCGGTCGGCGAACAGCCGGGCGACGGAGACGGGACCCTCGCCCGGCGCATGGTTGGAGGCGATGACGATCGCCCCATCGGCCCGATGCTCCACCCGCACGTCCGGACCCTTCATCGGCAGCGGCTTGAACGGCGGCGGGGCGGTCTCCTGTCGCGGCGCGGCGCCATCGGCCGGGGTCATGGCTTCCTCCGAGGTTTCTCTAAGTTGGCAAGAACCCTAGCCCGGTAAAGGCCGCCATCCAACGCCCAGGCGGCGATCGCCGGCAATGGCGCGCCAGGAAAAACCGTAGCGCGGACTTCCAGCCCGTCCTTGCCAGGGCTCGGCGATTGGGGCGCCGGGGACGACAGAGAGCAGGCTGGAAGCCCGCGCTACCGATTTTCAGAGCTCGCCCCGCGCCGCGTCGAACTCGGCCCACATCGGCGCGCAGTCGATCACGGCGCCTTCGGCCATCGCTTTGTCGATGGCCATCACCGTCAGTCCCGCCTCCATCGATTCGGCCGCCGTCACCGGGAACGGCGCTCGGCCCTCGAGGGTGGCGAGGAGATCGACAGCCATGGCCTGGTCGGCGCCGTTGTGGTTGTCGTCGGTACGACCCCCGAAATCCATGCGTTCCGGCTTTCCGCGGACCAGGGCGCGGCGGATCATCAGGCGGTTGCGGACGAGGTCGGCGATCAGGGTTCCCTCGGTCCCGGCCACATACCAGCGGCGCTCCTGGAGGGCGACGTGGCTGTTGGAGTGGAAGGCGAGCGCCATGCCGTCGGCATAGTGGACGATGGCGGTCTGGTGATCGGCGACATCCATGTCGGACTGGAAGGCGTCGTTCGCCCCGGCCCAGCCGGCGTCACGCAGGGCGTAGGCGGGCGCGCCGTCGTCGTAGAGGCGCGCGACGGCGCCGCGGTCGGCGCGGAAGATGCTTCGCCCACCGAAACTCGCCACCTTCACGGCCCGCGAGCCGGCGACGCGGCCGAAGATATCGAAGTCATGGCAGACCTTGTCGAGCAGGTAGGAGCCGCTCCACCGGGTCCGCCGCCGCCAGTTGCGGGCGAGATAGCCGCCGTGTTCGGGATGCAGGTGTTCGGTGGCGTCCATCGAAACCACCGCGCCCAGCTCGCCCCGATCGACCCGGGCGATCACCTCGCGGACGATCGGCATCGAGCGCATCACCAGGCCGACGTGGAGCGGCGGCGCGGCGATCTGTGCCAGGATGCGCGCCAGACGGAGGGTCTCCTCCACCGTCCGGACGATCGGCTTCTCGGCGAAGATCGGCCAGCCGGCGGTGAAGGTCGCTTCAAGGTGTTCGAGATGAAGATGATTGGGCGAGCCGATCATGATCAGATCGAAGGGGCCGGCGGCCAGCAATGCCCGCGGGGTATCGAAGGCGCGGCCGGCGTCGATGGCGGCCCCGGCGAGAATGGGCGCGCCCACTGGGGCAGGATCGACGTGGGCGGCGACCGCCAGGTCCCACCCCACCTCCTTCATCGCCGCCAGGACGTGCGCGATGCGCTGGCCCAGGCCGATGACGCCGATCCGCCAGGTTTTCATCGGCGCCCGGCCCGGTTGGACCGCGGCCGTCCCCGGCCGCGCGGGGGCGAGGACGCCCCCGGTCCAAGGCGAGGTCGCTTGGTCGCACAGTGTCTCCTCATCCCCGGACGATTGCACGATGGGCCGTCCCCTCCTAGGGTTCGCTTCTGAACGCCGATCACCAAGGTCGGGCGGCAAGGAGGATGGCCATGAAGTTCACCTGGTTCAACCTGATGCCGTGGCCGTACCTCCCCGATGACTTCCGCGAGAAGAACCGCTCGGTGTGGGTCGATATCGACCAGAACCTGTTCGATCCGGCCAGGAGCCACGAGGTCTACAACACCTACATCGACCTCCTGGAATACGCCGACACGCTGGGCTTCGACGGCATCGGGGTCAACGAGCACCACCAGAACGGCTATGGCATCATGCCCTCGCCGAACCTCATCGCCGCCGGCCTGGCGCGGCGGACCAAGGACGCCGCGATCGTCGTCCTCGGCAACTCCATCGCCCTCTATAATCCGCCGGTGCGGGTGGCCGAGGAGTTCGCCATGCTCGACTGCATCTCCGGCGGTCGCCTGGTGGCCGGCTTCCCGGTCGGCACCTCGATGGACACCAACTACTGCTACGGCCAGATCCCGGCCCTGACCCGGGAAAAGTACGCCGAGGCGCACGAACTGATCATCAAGGCCTGGACGACCCGCGAACCCTTCGCCTTCAACGGCCGCTACAACAAGCTGCGCCACGTCAACATCTGGCCCCGCCCGATCCAGCAGCCCCACCCGCCGGTCCACATCCCCGGCGGCGGCTCGGTGGAGACCTACGACTTCTGCATCGACAATACGTACTCCTACTCCTACCTCAGCTTCACCGGCTACATCCGGGCCAAGGCCCTGTTGCAGGGCTACTGGGACCGGGTGGCGGCGCGCAACGCGCCCGATACGTCGCCCTACCGGGCCGGCTTCGCCCAGACCATCTGCGTCGCCGACACCGACGCCGAAGCCGAACGGCTCTACGCCGAGCACCTGCACTATTTCTACAACCGCTGCCTGCACGTCTACCCGGGCTTCGCCGACGCGCCCGGCTATCGCACCATCAAGACCATCCAGGCCGGGGCTCTGTCGCAATACGCCCCGCCGAAAGGCTTCGGCGAGCTGACCTGGAAGGACCTCACCGAAGGCGGCCACGTGATCGCCGGCTCCCCCGAGACGGTCCGCCAGCGGATGGAGGAGATGATCAAGGGCCTCAACGTCGGCAACATCTTCTGCCTGATGCACGTGGGGAACATGCCGGCGGAAAAGTGCATGTATTCCTCGCGCCTGTTCGCCGAGAAGGTGATGCCGAAGCTGCGGGATGTTTTGCCCGAATGCGAGGGCGACGAACGTTTCTGGTGCCACCCGCTCGCCAAGCGGGCCACGCCGGGCTCCCTGCCCAAGGCCCTTTCGCCCCAGCGCGTCCCCGAGCCGGCCGAATAGCGGGTGATCGAAATGATGGAATCCAAGACCGTCGAGACCCGCCACGCGCCGGTCCGCTATCTGGAGGGCGGGGTGGGATCGCCGCTGGTCTATCTCCACGGGGCCGGCGGGATGACGGCGGAGGACCGGCTGCTCGGCGCCCTCGCCGCCCGACACCATGTGTTCGCGCCGTTCCTGCCCGGCTACGGCGAGACGACCGAGTGCGGCGAGCTGCGCGACATGCTGGACTTCACCCTGCACACCGCCGACGTGGTCGCGGCCCTGGGGCTGGAGGACCCGATCCTGGTCGGCCACTCGATGGGGGGCATGATCGCCGCCGAGATGGCCGCTATCGCGCCGAACGATGTCTCCCGCCTGGCCCTGATCGCGCCGGCCGGTCTGTGGCTGGATGACCATCCGATCCCGGACGTCTTCACCCTGCTGCCCTTCGAGATGCCAGCCTGGCTGTTTCACGATCCCGAGGCCGGCGCCAAGGCGATGACCGCCGGGCTCAACATGGACGACCCGAAGTTCCTGCAGGACTACCTGGTCCGCAACGCCCGACAGCTCGGCATGGCCGGCAAGATCCTCTTCCCGATCCCCGAGCGCGGCCTCATCGGCCGCCTCTATCGGGTGAAGGCCAGAACGGTGCTGATCTGGGGCGAGAGCGACCGCCTGATCCCGCCGGTGTATGGCCCTGCTTGGCGCGACGCGATCACCGGAGCGACGCTGGTGACGATCCCGGAGGCCGGCCACATGGTGGTTGTGGAAAAGTCGGACGCGGTGGCGCGGGCGGTGGAGAGCGTAGCGTAGGGTTACCCCTCTTCCCGTCATCACCGGGCGTAAGTCCCGGTGATCCAAGAACACCGACATTCGGCGTGGCCGCGCCCGGCGCGGCCATGGCACGTTTCGCGCGCTTGGATGGCCGGGACGAACGCCCGGCCATGGCGGTCTCTTTGGAATTGAACCTCACTGTCGCTTCATCCCTTGGCGGCGGACAATGCCTTCGACGAGGCCTGCCGCCGCCCCACCGCAACCAAACCGCCGGGCGCAGGTTGATGATCGGAGATCAACCCAGGAGACCACCGTGATCCTCTACTACTCGCCGGGGGCCTGCAGCCTCGCCGACCATATCGCCCTGCACGAAGCGAAGCTTTCGTTCGACCGGGTGAAGGTCGATCTGAAGACCCACACCACCGAGGACGGCCGCGACTTCGCGACGATCAATCCCAAGGGCTATGTGCCGGCGCTGGTTCTGGACGGCGGCGAACTGCTGACCGAGAACATCGCCATCCTCAGCTGGATCGCCGACCAGGCGCCGTCCCTGGCGCCGACAGGTCCGCTCGGCCGATACCGCCTGCTCGAAGCCCTCGCCTTCATCTCCACCGAAATCCACAAGAGCTTCAAGCCATTCTTCATGCCGGGCGCGAGCGACGCCGACAAAGCCAAGGCGAGCCAGGCGATCACCGGGCGCCTCGCCCTGTTGGCCGGACAGCTGGACGGCGCCTATCTCTTCGGTGAGAACGCCGGCGTCGCCGACGCGTATCTCTACGTCATGTTGACCTGGGCGAAGAAGAACCAAGTGGCGATCCCCGAACCGTTGGGGGCGTTCTTCGACCGGATGAGCGAACGGCCGGCGGTGAAGCTGGCGCTGCGGCATGAAGGGCTCGCCTGAGGCGGAGCAGGGAGGGCGGGAGTACACGCTGGCCATCTCCCAGCGCGATGATCAATCGAACCTCGCGGGTCACTTTGAGTGTAGAGGACTCGGCGCCGTTACCCCAGGAGCTGTCATTGAGCCGGCTCAGCAGGTGGACGATGGGCGCCTACGAAAGCTGCACGCCACCGATCATTTGGGACTCACCGCTACGTTCACTTGAGGCAAGAACGAATCCAGTCCAAAGAATTTGATCGGACGACCTGAGAGCCGGCCTGGGGAATCTGGACAGGGGGATAAGTGGAGTTTCTGCCTGACTGCGGCGATGATGCCGCTGAAGGGGAGAGACCATGACGAGACGGACGAG
>JGI20189J14885_1000368_pt1 | contig 16708 bp, 21 predicted proteins | sample NGESurdeep072012_10_FD_14885 | JGI IMG/M metagenome (IMG submission 14885) | reverse complement strand
CGGTCGTCTGCTCATCGTCTCTCCTGTGCGGCAGCCATCTTGGCCGCTGTCAGGCAGAAATTCCACTTATCGCCCTGTTCAGTTTCCCCGAGCCAGCTCTGTCATTTCAATCAAGGAAAATGGCGGGCTAATGGATGCCATCATTGTTCAGGGTGGCACCAATATCGTTCTTGAAGGCAACAGCCGGCTTGCCGCCTACCGAATTCTTGCCAAACAAGACCCAATAAAGTGGGGAAAGATTAAGGCGAAAGTATTGCCCCATAGCATCGGTGAAGGTGAAATCTTCTCGCTACTGGGCGAGTATCACATCATCGGTAAAAAGGACTGGGCTCCCTATGAGCAAGCAGGCTACCTATACAGAAGACACAAAACCCATGGAAAAACGATTGCGGATTTGGCCACAGAAATCAATTTAAGTAGCCGACACATTGGCCACTTAATAGACGTGTACCAGTTCATGGTTGATAATGAGGAGCATGACGTCAATCGGTGGAGCTACTACGACGAATATCTGAAATCCAACCTGATTAAAAAAGCGCGTGAGCAGTACCCTAAGCTCGATACTGTGGTCGTTAAGAAGATTCGGTCTGGCGATATACCACGTGCCGTAGATGTGCGTGATAATTTAAAAATCATTGCTGAAGCTGGTGGCAAAGTTCTTGAGAAATTTGCGGAGGGCAAAAGATCCTTTGAGGACAGCATAGAGCTCGCTATCCATAAGGGAGCTGGAGATCACAGTGTTAAACGTTTGAAAAAATTTAAGGAATGGCTCGCGATTAGTGATACTCAATACGAAATCGTGAATCACGAGGGAGAAACCAAAAAAGAGTGTATTTATGAACTAAAGAAAATTGAGGCAATCGTTTCGCGCTTGCTGAAAAGGCTAACAAAATTGTCATAGCAAGACAGCAAACTGTTTCAGTGGGCGTTTTTATCTTATCGGGTTTGTAGAACACTCGTAAATTAGCGCGAATAAATGCTCGTACATTTTGCGAACGTGAGGTCGCCACTGCCGAAGCCAAGACCCAAGATAGCCTCTAAGACCGAGAAGAGCCGTCCGGGCATGAAATCGCGGTGCGTTCGTTGCAGCGAACCCTTCTCATGCGACCCTGGCCCTGATTGCTGGTGTATGCAGGTTCCCTTTCTGCCGATGCCGAAAAAGGCTAACGGCTGTTTGTGCCCTTCCTGCCTAAGCGCGGTAGTTATCGAACAGGCAAAAACACCTCATTCAAGTTACGGTAAAATTTCATAACCTTTTTCTACGGAGGCATAAACATGGACGCATCGACGGTATCAGCATTCGCCGCAGCTTTCGCGGCTCTCGCTGCTGCTGCTGTGGGCGGCATTACGCTTTACGTAGGGATCAGACAGACTAAAGCGGATTTATTGTCCGCTAAGGCCGCGATGAAGGAAGCCCAAAGCGCTGGCCGTCATAGGATCGCGGCATTTCGCCAGACGTGGATCAATACTGTTATGGATACCATATGTGATCACCACGCGATTCTAATGACAGTGCCCATTAACGCGGCTCTGCCGTTAGCTGACGATAGGAAGTTGGCGGCATTGAGGACGAAGTTAGAGTTGCTTCTGAACCCTGATGAACCCGATAACGTGGCTCTAATTAAAATCACAGATGCCATACGTCAAAGTCAGATCGTGGCAATTCGTGAGACAAACGCAGCCAAAATGGTGAAGCTGGCACATGAGATTTTGAAGAAAGAATGGGTGCGGCTCAAGGCCGAACTAAAATAAAGGAGTTACGTAAATGGCTTCATCAAAGAAGAAAAAATCGACGATAGAAGCGGTCGATCATCCCACTCATTACGGTGGTGCGGACAATCCTTATGAGGCAATCAAGGTCTTGGAGGCGTGGAATCTCGATTTCTTTCTCGGAAATGTATTGAAATATATTTCGCGGGCCGGGAAGAAGGACGTCCTCATTGAGGATTTGAAAAAAGCGCGCTGGTATCTGGATCGAAAAATCACAAACTTGGAAAAAGCCAAAACGAAAAAATGATGGCTTTGATCGCGGCTAGGCCCATCTAATTGTATTGGGTTTTGAATCTCCGACCTTCAGGTTATGAGGCTTTGGCAGCGAGCAACGCCAGGGCCAATCTTCCCGTAATGTCGTCGGCCGCTTCGTGCAGCCGCGCTCGTTCGCAAGATGGGCATAAGCGCCTGCGTCATTGACGTTGTGGGTGATCATCTCTAAAGTGGTTTGGTGCATCGAGAGTAGGGCATCACGCCCTCGCCAACCTGCCTACCCAGGCAAGGTGGATCCGAAAGGGATGCGGCCGAATGGCAACCAAGTGGGATCCCAAGGCCACATCCTCTCGTCGACGCCTCGAATCGAGAGGAGAATCCGAAATGAGTTCACCTTCGCGAGCAAGCATTTCAGACACCGTCGATTACGGCGCTGCAAAGACACCTTACGTCCGGTCCATGATCGCCGCGACCTCTTGGAAACAGCGCGCCATCGTTGCGGATTTCTTACGCATAGAACGGTGTATCGAGCTACACAACGCCGGCCAGTTGCGTGGGTTCGCGGTGAATATGATGTTCCATTGGCTCCGGCAGACTTACGCACCACAAACGGAGGTCATCGCGACCGAGTTGGAACTCAAATCAATGCTCTCCCCTAAGGAGCGTTCAGCAATCATGGCCAAACATCGTCGTGAAGCCCAGACAAAGAATGAGGAACGGCGCAGAAAGTGCGAGATGGAAAAGCGCGATGAGCGCGCATCGTGGACATCCGCGCGCCGACGCCAATCGTAGCGCCGAAGTGACCTGACGGTTTTTTGTACCAGCGGCAGAGAGAAATTACTGCATAGGTATCCGCTCCTTTACTCCGCTGCCGTTCGCAATGCTTCCACATTGTCGGCCTGCGGCGCAAAGAGGTTACCGAGATAATGCGCCCATGACTCAAGTGCGTGCCGCTTCTCATCCAGGTACTCATACTTATCGTAGATGCCCGTAACACTTCGGTCCGCATGATTCAACATTCGCGCGATGACGAAGCGCGATATACCGAGTCGCCCGAGCCCCGTCGCGACCGTGCGCCGCAGATCGTGAATGGTCCAAGCCAGCAGCGGGTCTTGCTTCGCTTTGCTGCGCGCCTTCGCGATCGCCTTATCCAGATGAATCTTCGCTTTGCCATAGCCGCTGATCGGTCGCTCGCCATTCGTCGTGAAGACGTATGGTCCGAGCTTAGGCGGTTCGGTAGTAGCCGCATTTTTGATCTGCGGATCGTTTCTTTCTGTCAACAGCGCTTTCCGCTCTTCCTTCGCCTCGGCCAAGATGCCCATTGCCAGGGACGAGAGCGGTATGACATGCGTTCTGCCTGCCTTTGTCATCTCGCTGGGCAGTGTCCAGGCGCGCTCGCCTTCATTGACATCTGCCCAACGTATCCCGGCAATCTCGGAGCGCCGTTGCCCGGTGAGCAGCGCCAGCTTGAAAAACGGGCCGAAGGGATAGCCGAGACCATCGAACTCAGGCCATAGCGTCTTAAGTTCATCCGCAGCCAATGTTCGCTCGCGCTTCGTTTCCTCGCTCGGCTTCTCGATCATTGCAAAGGGTATCATCTCAATCATGTCGCGTTGGAGCGCCCAATTGAACAGCTTGCGAACGGCGGCAAGCGTCCTATTCGCCATCGTTGGCTTCCCTTCCTCCACAATGCGATCAAGCAACTCGATCAGATCGCGGCGCGTTATCGATTTGATATCGCGTCGGCGCCAACGCGGAATCACGTGATTGTCGAAGATGGCGCGCGTAGCATCGATGTAGCTTTGCGCGCGCTGCCTATGCTTGAGGTACTTGTCAACGAACTGGTCAATGACGTTCTCGATTGTGTCGGGTTTGCGCCGCGCGGCCAACTGCTGATCGTGCATTGGATCGCCGCCCTTTCGCACCAGTTCGTATAGATCGGCGGCGAGGCCACGCGCCTTCTCGGGCGTGAGGGGACCATGCACGCCGAGCACCATGCGGCGCTGCCTGCGGCCTTGCGTTCGATACTGGAAGATGTATTTCCGCCGCCCCGAGGGGAAGATGCGTACGCCGAAACCCGGCACCTTCGAGTCCCACAGGAAGAGTTGGCGGCCCGGCTCAGGGTGCGCTTTCTCGACGGCGATTTTGGTGAGTGCGTTGCGCTGTTTCACCATCGCGCCGCTCTCCAGGTGGAAGCACAGTGGAAGCAACTGGAAGCAAAGTATGGCGTAGGCAGACGCAAGAGAGCAAGCGTTCGATGAGAGAAAACAACATCAATTCAATGGTTTAATGAAGGTAGGCGAAATTGGGCGTAGACTGGAGGAGGCGTTGGACGTGACTGAAAATCACGGTGTCGGCGGTTCAATTCCGTCCCTGGCACCATCGCCCTCTGGGGAGAACGGTTCCGTCGCGTGAAACGCTCCCCCGGAGCGTTTCATCCCAGTCAAGCGCGAGCGTCGGCAGCACGAAGAGATTGACCGCCATCGAGGTTGGAAGGCCGCCCAGGATGGCGCGGCTCGGCACATTTGACCGGGTTCACGGATTTAATAGCATTGGCATGGCGTGAGACAGAGGAAGATCATGGTTCGCGAATTTAGCTACACCGCCGTGTTCGAGCCCGCCGAAGAGGGGGGGGGATTATGTCGTGATGTTTCCCGCAATCCCGGGGCTCGCGACGCAAGGAGAAACGCTCGAAGAGTCACGGGCGATGGCAATCTATTGCCTGCGTGCCTATCTCGAATCGCTCGAAAAGGATGGCGAGGAGCCGCCCTACGAGGCTCCAGACGCTCCCATTACCGAGCGGGTGAAGGTTGCGCTTCCGGCGGCATGAGCAATCTGCCATCCGTCAAACTAGACCGACTCCTCAAGGCACTTGAGCGAGCCGGTTTCTTTATCCATCACGTCAGCGGTAACCACTATGTCCTTAAGCATCCAGAGCGGCCACGGGTAGCGTCATTTGCCGCACGTTTTCTGTGACGCAGGGATGGCTTAAGAGCCGTCCATGGACATTTCACCGGAGCTCAGATCGGCAGATGCCTTGCGGCGTCGCTCGCGCATGTGGCGAAAGCCGACCGGTAGGAGGATCGAGCTCAACGAACGCGACATTGAAATCTTTTGGCTGCTCAATCGCTACCGCTACCTACGCAGCACCCATCTGTTCGCCCTCCGCTAGCTCCGGCGATGCCCGCAGACCCGTACTGCTATCCCGATTGAACCATCCTCAAGAATATTCCGGATATTTATAATCGAGCTTGTACCAAAGGGGGCGAACCTCGCGGGAATCCACTCTGAACACCATATGATTTGACGCCAATTTCAGCTTTTGATACTATGTGATAATCAGTAACACTCACCGTCTATATGACCATGTCCCGCACCACAGCCACATTCTCCGTCTCGCTCCCGCCTCAGATGGCCAAGGAGCTTGAGCGCGTCCGCAAGAATGAGCACCGCACCCGCTCGGAACTCGTGCGGGAAGCTCTACGGCACTACATTCGTCTGGTGAGCCTCCAGAGCATGAAAGCGCGAGTGGCAAAGCTTCCTGAGGAGGAACCGACCGCCGACGAGCGAGAAGCTATTGAGGAAGGAAGGGCGGAGTTTCGTGCCGGCAAACATCTAGCGTTCAGCGAACTCGGCCATGAACTTCACAGTACACGTAAGCAACCGCGCGCAAAGAAGTCTTAAGGGCATCCCCGCCAGCGGCCAGCGCCGGATCATGGCTGCCATTGGATTGATGGGTGAGGACCCGTTCTCGGGCGACGTTGTGAAGCTCAAAGGTACCGATGCTTTCCGTCGCCGTGTCGGTGACTACCGCATCATCTTCAGTATTGACTACCAGCGCCATGCCGTTGGAATCCTGGATGTTATGAGACGTACAACAACGACATATCGGTAACGATACCTCGCGCTATACCCGATCAATACAGAATGGCCCTGTCCCACCCGTTGCCAAGCGACGGTGAGCATGTCCGAGGTTGGCGGTGGCGCTTTTTCCAACGACGCCAGTGATGGCATCGTTTTGAAGAGTAGGTAGCTGCTGCCTTTGCCAGCCGTCAGCTCGCCGTCCACGCGTTCGACGAAAATACTCCGCAGTAGCCGAAGATAATGCCGGCAGATTTCCAGCCCCGCCTGATCAGCGTGAGCCGGGAAGCCGGCCCAAATTGCGATGCATGCGGCGGAGCGCGCGCTTGACCACCCGCAGGTCGCGTTGCGAAACGCCGGCGATCGCGACGGCTTCCAATCGGCGCGCGATCGGCACCAATTCGCCCATGAGCCTGCGGCCGGCGGGGGTGAGCTTGACCGCGACTTCGCGGTTGCTCGTTCGCGATCGGATTCGGACGACATAGCCGATCCGGATCAGCCGGGTCACCAGGCGGGACAAGGTCGATGCGTCGATGCTCGTCATCTTGCCGAGATCGACCTGCCGCTGATCGCCGTTGCTCGACAGCGCCGCCATGACGCGCCACATCGCGATGCTGAGCTTGCGGCGGCGGAGCGGATGCTCGCCGAAGCCGGTCGCCAGCGCGACGCCGACGCGATTGATCAGGTAGGGAAAATATTCGTCGAGATCAAGGCGGGGTTGCCGGGGCACGCAATCGCCGTTCTGTTACAATGAGCAGCGCCGCTTTTAGGGGGGCGCGGTCGCGCTGTCAAAGCCTAAGCCGGCGATGGTTCGCCGATGCTGTCCTATTATGCGTTTACAACAGTTGCACATGCATTTAATCTTCGCGGCAACGCGAAGAGCGCGGGCATCGCGCCGCGATCCGCGCATCGGGGAGGCGAACATGGAGTTCGGCTATTTCACGCTCAGCGACAACCACTACGCGAACAACGCGCGCAGCGCGAACCAGTTCGTCGCCGACATTCTCGACGAGGCGGTCTATGCCGAGACCCTCGGCTATCACTCGGCCTGGATCGGCGAGCATCACTTCAACGCGCTGGGCGTGCTGTCCTGCCCCGATCTTGTCCTGGCCAGCGTCGCGGCGCGCACCAAGCACATCCGGCTGGCGCCGGCGGTCACGGTGCTGCCGCTGCACCATCCGATCCGCGTCGCCGAGCAATGGGCGACGCTCGACCTATTGAGCAACGGCCGCGTCGATTTCGCCGCCGGCCGCGGCTACGACCGGCGCGAATACCAGCCCTTCAAGGTCGATTTCGCCGACAATCAGGGCATCTTCGAGGAAGGCATGGAGCTGGTGCGCCGGCTGTGGTCCGCCGAAGGGCGCATCTCGCATCAGGGCAAGTACTATCAATTCGAGGACGTGCGCATCACGCCGAAACCGGTGCAGAGTCCCCTGCCGGCCTATGTCGCGTCGTTCTCCAAGCCCTCGATCGAGCTGGCCGCGCGGCTCGGCTGCGGCCTGATCGTCGCGCCCTTCGCCGCGGCGATGAGCTATGGCGGCTTGAAGCAGGTGGCGGAGCTCTATCACGAGAGCTGCGCCAAGCTGGGCCGGAAGCCCGGCCGCCTGATGTGCAGCTACTTCGTCCATTTCGCCGACGACAAGGAGCAGGAGGACGCCGCTCGCGCGCGGCAAATCCGCTATTACAAGGAATGCGTCATTCCGTCCTTGCCCGGCGATCCGAAGACCGCGCCGCCGAGCTATCGCTACTTCGTCGATATGGTCGCACGGCTCCTCCAGGTGCGGCCGGAGGATCTGACCGAGAACTCGGTGCTGCTCGGCTCGGCGCGGCAGATCGCCGATACGCTGAAGAAGGTCGAAGCCGCCGGCTTCAACGAGGTGATCCTCTATTCCAATGTCGGGCTGAAGCCGCACCAGCAGGTGAAGGCCGAGATGGCCCGCTTCATGGAGCAGGTGGCGACGGAATTCGACGGCTCGCATAAGCGGCGCGCCGCCTAGCGCCGCTCAAGGCAGGCAATAGGCCTCAGGCGCGGATTTCGACGATCGTGCCGTCGTCGACGGCGTCCCAGATCTCGTCGATGGCGCGGTTGCTCACCGAAACGCAGCCATTGGTCCAATCCTTGACGAAGCGGATCGGGTCCATCCAGGCGAAGGGCTTGGGCAGGCCGTGGATGAAGATGGCGCCCCCCGGATCGGCCCGGGCTTCGGCGGCGCGCGCCCAATCCACCGGCTCGGGGTAGGAGATGTGGAGCGCGCGGTGATAGGGCGTGTCTTCCTTGCGCCAGTCGATGGTGTAGACGCCCTCGGGCGTGCGGCCGTCGCCTTGGCGCAGCTTGGGGCCGATCGGATGGCTGCCGAGCGCCACCGGATAGGATTTGATCACCTTGCCGTCGCGTAGCAGCAGGAGCTTGCGCCGCTTCTTGAAGATTCGGATGCGGTCGGCTTGGGTGGGAGAGAGCGGCGCGTCGGCCCGCGCCGGCGCGGCGAGCGTAACCGCCAATGCGGCGGAGCCCAGTCCCAATTCACGGCGGGATATCATCGGTGACGACGCGGCATGCCAAAAAAACCAAAAGCGCGACGCATTCTTTATCACCTTTTTGTCGTGGCAGGCCAGCGGAAAGCCCGCGCTGGACACCCTGCGCCCGGCCATGGCATAGCTCCGACGCAAGAGGAGTGGCGACATGGCGGTGCGTTCACGGATCGGGGCGTTGCTTGCCGTGCTGGCGATGCTGGCGCTCGCCGGCTGCAGCCATGTCGAGTTCGTTCCCGAAACGCGGGCCGATTATCGGCCGTGGTACGGGCTGGTGCAGGTGACCGACCGGTTCCCCGAGCGCTATGTCCGCATCGGCACCGTCATCGCGCACGGCGTCGCCGGCGACACCGACGCCTCGCTGATCGAGTTCTTGAAGGAGCGCGCGGCGGCCGCCGGCGCCAATATCATCGTCGTCAGCAGCGGGCGTGTCGTGTCGGGCCGCAGCCTCGTTTTGACGCCGGAATACGAGATGACCGCCATCGCCATCCGCAACGTCCGCTGACGCCGGGCCGGCGTTAACACTTTATTATCCCTGATCCACCTATCGTCGGGCGCGGCGCAGCCTCGCCTTCCGGCGCGGCTTTCGATCCGCGGAGGCAGGATGCGGTCCGTTTTGGCGATTCTCGTCGGTCGCCTAAAATACTGTGCGTGGCTCGACCGCCGGCGCGTCATCGCCTATGGCGCGATCCTGCTCGCCTGCGAGATCGCGACGTTTCTCTTCCTGATCGCCGGCACGCATGGCTGGATCGTGCCGCTCGACAAGCCGCTCACCACCGATTTCGCCAGCTTCTATGCCGCCGGCAGCTTGGCCGACGCGGGCACGCCGGCGCTGGCCTATGACCAGGCGGCGCATTACGCCGCCGAACAGCAGACGACCGCGCCCGGCATCCAGTACCAGTTCTTCTTCTATCCGCCGGTGTTCATCATGCTCTGCGCGCTCCTCGCGCGGCTGCCTTATCTCGTCGCCTTCGTCGCTTTCGAGGCGGCGGGTCTGCTGCTTTATCTTTTCGCCGTGCGCGGCATTCTCGGCGAGCGCGGCCTCGGGCCCAAGGGTTGGCGGCTCGAGGGCTGGAAATTCGTCATCCCGTTTCTCGCCTTTCCGGCGGTGTTCTGGACGCTCGGCCTCGGTCAGAACGCGCTGCTGACCGCCGCGCTGTTAGGCTTCGCCACGCTGCTGGTCGACCGCCGGCCGGTTCTATCCGGAATCCTGTTCGGACTGCTCTGTTATAAGCCGCATCTCGGCTTGCTCATCCCGGTGGCGCTCGCCGCCGGCCGGCGCTGGCCGGCCTTCGCCGCGGCATCCGCGTCCGCCGCGCTGCTGGTGCTCGCCTCTATCGGCGGGTTCGGCTGGGACACCTGGCAGGCCTATTTCGCCGCCGCCGGCGATTCGCATTCGACCTACGAATTCGGCCGCATCAACCTTGCCGGCATGATCAGCCCCTTCGCCGCGTTGCGGGTGCTGGGGCTCGGCGTGGCGCCGGCCTATGTCGTCCAGGCGCTGGCGACGCTCGCCGCGATGGCGCTGGTCGCCTATGTCTGGTGGCGCGACATGAGTATCGAGCTGCGCGGCGCCGCGCTGGCCGCCGCCACCCTGATCGCGGTGCCGGTCATCCTGCTCTATGACCTGATGCTCGCGGCGATCTCCGCGGCATGGCTCGTCCGCGCCGCGCGCGCGACCGGCTACCTGCCGTGGGAAAAAGCGGCGCTGGTCACCGTCTTCGCCGTGCCGTTGCTGGCGCTCAGCCTCGGCCAGGGCTGGCATGTGCCGGTGGCACCGCTTGCCGCGCTCCTGCTGCTCGGCCTGGTGATCCGCCGCGCCGCCGCGCCCTATGCGTCGAGCCAGATCTGGATATCGTCGCCGACGACACGCACCGGATAGGTCTTGAGGTCGTCGCTGATCGGTGGGCCGAGGCCCTTGCCGGTCTTTACCTCGAACCTTCCGCCATGCAGCGGGCATTCGATGATCTCGCCGTCGAGCCAGCCCTGGGTCAGCTGGGCGTAGGCGTGGGTGCAGAGGTTGTCGGTGGCGTAGATTTCGCCGTCGACGTTGTAGAGCGCGATCTCGCGCTCGCCCAGCGTCACCCCCAGCACGTCGCCGGGATTGATGCCCCCGCGCTGCGCCACCGTCAGCCATTTTTCATTATCGGCCATCAGACACTCTCCCGCGCCAAATCTTGAAGTTTCACGCTCATGTCGGCGAGCCGCGCCGGATCGACCGCGCGCCTCCGGGCGATCAGCTCGCGCGCGAAGCGCATGTCGCGCCCGTTGTTGATCGTGTTCGCCGCCACCGGCTTGGCCTTATCCATGTAGAAGACGGTAAAGGCTTTGTCGCCGGGTGTGCCGCGCCAGACGAGTCCGTCCCAGGATTCGGGCGCGCCGCACATCTGCAGGTTCATGTCGTATTGGTCGGTCCAGAACCACGGAATTTCACTATGGGCCGTTGTACCGCCGGCGATCACCTTGGCGACCGCCGCGGCCTGGTTCTGCGCGTTCTGCCAGGCTTCGAGCCGCAACCGGCGGCCGAGCAGCGGATTGTGATGCCGTGTCACATCGCCGGCGGCGAAGATCGCCGGATCGGAGGTCCGGCCCAACGCGTCGACGACGATGCCGTCCTCGACCGCAAGACCCGCGTCCTTTGCGATCTCGGCATTGGGCTGGGCGCCGATCCCGGCCAGGACGAAATCGGCGGGAATGCGATCGCCCGCATTGGTCACCACGCGCAGCGCATCGCCCTCGGCTTCGATGGAGGCGACGGCAATCCCGGTTCGCACATCGACCCCGTTGCGGCGGTGCAGATCGGCGACGAAGCGGCCGATTTCCGGCGCGGCGACGCGCAGCAGCGGCTCGCGCTGGAATTCGAGCACCGTGACCTGGGCGCCGTGCTTGCGCGCCGCGGCGGCGGCTTCGAGACCGATGAAGCCGGCGCCGATGATGACCAGCCGCGTGCCGGCGCCGAGCTTGTCGCGCAGCGCCAATGAATCGGCGATGTCGCGCAAATAAAGCACGCGTGGGTGATCGCTGCCGGGGAGCGACAGGCGCCGCGCCCGCGCGCCCAAGGTGACGAGCAGCGCGTCATAGGCGAGGGTATCGCCGCCGGCCAGGGTAACGCGTTGCGCCTTGCGGTCGATCTCGACGGCTCTCTCGCCGAGCCGCAAGGCGATGCCGGATTCGCCGTAGAAGGCGACGGGGCGCAGATAGGATTTCTCGACCGCGATCGAGCCGGCGAGCAACTCCTTCGAGAGCGGCGGGCGCTCGTATGGCGGATGGCTTTCCTCGCCGATCAGGGTGATCGGGCCGGCGAAGCCGCCCTGGCGCAGCGTCGCCGCGGCGACGCCGCCGGCATGGCCGGCGCCGAGAATCAGGACATGGCGGGTGTCGGCGTTCAATTCCGCTGTCCCGAATGCCTGGCGCCGATGTCAGGCTGATTTGTCGGGGGAGAAGGCCTTGTACGCCATGGTGGTGAAGGTGTCCTTGACCCCCGGCAGGCGCTGCAGGCGCTCGACGACGAAATGGCCGATATCCATCTCGTCGGCCAGATAGCATTTCATCATGAGATCGTATTGGCCCGAGACCGAGAAAACCTCGGAAACCTCGGAAACGGTCTCGACGGCATCTTCCGCCACCTTATAGGCGCGGCCGAGCTCGCATTTGACGCTGACGAAGATGGTCTTCATGGCCACCCCTTCGCCGGCTTTGTAGCCGTGCTAGCTCCGACGGGCAAGAAAAGCCGGAAGGTCGTCGCCGAACCCGACGATGCGGCGGTCGTCGTCCACCGTCGGCCGCTGTTCCTCGCGGGGCGCGGCGGGGCGATTCATGCCGTCCACGGTCACCGGGGCGAAGCGCTGCGGCGTCGGCTGGTGATTTTGGCGCGGCTGGTGCTGGCGCGGTTGCTGCGGCGGCTTCGGCCCGGATTCGGGTTGGCGCGGCTGGTCCCCGGGTCGGGTGTGCCGCGGCTGGGATTGGCGGGCGGCTTGCGGCGTCGGCGGAGCCGCCTTCGGCGGTGGCGGCGTATGCCGCGTCGCCGGGCTGCGGCCTCGGCCGCGTCCACGCCCACGTCCGGCGCCTTCTTCGTAGGACAGCGCGGCGGTGACGATGCCGGGGATTTCGACCGGCGGAATGGGCTTGCCGAGCAAGGTCTCGATCGCCTGGACAAAGCGGCCATCCTCCGGCGCGGCCAGCGTGAAGGCGCGGCCCACGTTACCGGCGCGGCCGGTGCGGCCGATGCGGTGAATGTAATCCTCGGCATGGATCGGCACGTCGAAATTGAAGACATGCGACATGCCCTGGATGTCGAGGCCGCGCGCCGCGACGTCGCTGGCGACCAGAAGCCGAATCTCGCCGTTGCGGAAACGCTCGAGCGTCTCGGTGCGCTTGGCCTGCGGCATGTCGCCGTGCAGAGCGGCGGTGTCGAGGCCATCCTTCTTGAGCGTGCGGTTGAGCGTGTCGACGTCGCGCTTGCGGTTGCAGAAGATGATCGCGTTCTTGACGTCCTCGCTCAGGATAAGTCGGCGGAGCGCATCGCGCTTGCGGTCGGGCTCGACCACGACGATGCCCTGGATCACCAATGTCGCCGGCGAGGCTGGCGGCGCCACGCTGATTTCCTTCGGGTTCATCAGGAACGCATCGGCGAGCCGGCGGATTTCCGGCGGCATGGTGGCGGAGAAGAACAGCGTCTGGCGGATGCGCGGCAGCATGCTGACGATGCGCTCGACATCCGGGATGAAGCCCATGTCGAGCATGCGGTCGGCTTCGTCGATGACCAGGAGCTTGGTGTCGGTCAGCAGGATCTTGCCGCGCTCGAACAGATCGATGAGGCGGCCGGGCGTCGCGATCAGCACGTCGACGCCGCGGTCGAGCTTGCGCTGCTGGTCGGTGAAGCTTTCGCCGCCGATGAGCAGCGCCCAGTCGAGCTTGTGATGCTTGCCGTAGACGGTGAAGGCTTCGGCGACTTGCGCGGCGAGCTCGCGCGTCGGCTCGATGATCAAGGAGCGCGGCATCCGCGCCCGGGCCCGGCCGGAGGCCAGGATATCGATCATGGGAAGGGTGAAGGAGGCGGTCTTGCCGGTGCCGGTTTGGGCGCAACCGAGAACGTCGCGGCCCATCAACACATAAGGAATGGCCTGTTCTTGGATCGGGGTCGGCTGCTTATAGCCGGCATCTTCGACCGCCTGCAGGACCTCTGGAGAGAGGCCGAGGTCGGAAAAACTCATGTAACTCGTATGTCTTTCTGTGGATCTTTGTTGTGGGGAACACCCCTTAATTGGGGTTGTAGCCTGGAAAGTCAAATTATTTGTTAGTTTTCCTCGGTTAAGGCCGCTTTTTTCGGGTTAACTTCTTCGCATGACGGCCAAAATGCCCCTGGTGCTGTTGCCCGGGCTGCTCTGCGATGCCGAGTTTAGATGTCCAGATCGCGCGCGAATTTGGCCTTTTCCTGGATGAAGGCATAACGCAGCTCCGGCTTGCGGCCCATCAGGCTCTCGACCAGCTTTACCGTCTGCTTATAGCCGCGCTCGCCCTTGGGCGGCAGGGTCACGCGCAGCAGCAGGCGCTTGGCCGGGTCCATCGTCGTGTCGCGCAGGAAGCGCGCCGGCATCTCGCCGAGGCCCTTGAACCGGCTGATCTCGATCTTCGACTTGCTCTTGGCGAGGATCGTCTTCATCAGCTTGTCCTTGTCGGCATCGTCGCGCGCATAGACGGTGGTATCGCCTTGCTGTAGCCGGTAGAGCGGCGGCACGGCGAGGAACAGCCTTCCGGTCTCGACCAGCGCCGCCATCTCGCGGAAGAAGAACGTCATCAGCAGCGAGGCGATATGCGCGCCGTCGACATCGGCGTCGGTCATGATGATGACGCGCTCGTAGCGCAGCTTCTCGGCCTGGAAGCGGTCGCCGGTGCCGCAGCCGAGCGCGAGAGTAAGGTCCGATAGTTCCTGGTTCTGCCGCAGCCGCTCGGCCCCGGCCGAGGCGACGTTGAGGATCTTGCCGCGCAGCGGCAGGATCGCCTGCGTCTCGCGCTCGCGCGCCTGCTTGGCCGAGCCTCCCGCGCTGTCGCCTTCGACGATGAAGATCTCGGTGCCGCCCGGCGACGAGCGCGAGCAATCGGTGAGCTTGCCCGGCAGGCGCAGCTTTCGGGTGGCGCTCTTGCGGTCGAGCTCCTTTTCCTGGCGCCGGCGCAGCCGGTCCTCGGCGCGCTCGACGATGGTGTCGAGCAGCGCTCGCGCCCCGGCCGGATCGTCCGACAGCCAATGATCGAAATGGTCCTTCAGCGCGGTCTCGACCAGGCGCTGCGCCTCGGGCGATGATAGCCGCTCCTTGGTTTGGCCCTGAAACTGCGGATTGCGCAGGAAGAGCGAAAGGATGATGACGGCGCCGTTGGCCGCATCCTCGCCGGTGACCTGCGCAGCACGGCGGTTGTTCGACAATTCGCCATAGGCCTTGAGGCCGCGCGTCAGCGCCGCGCGCATGCCCTGTTCGTGCGTGCCGCCTTCCGGCGTCGGCACCGTGTTGCAATAGGTCGCGCTGGCGCCGTCGCCGTCCTCAGGCCAGGCGATCGCCCATTCGACGCGGCCGTCGCCGCCGAGCTCGGCCTCGCCGGCGAAGGGGCGCGGCGTCACCGTCTCGCGCTCGCCGAGCTCCGCGCCGAGGTAATCGGACAATCCGTCGGGAAAATGCAGCTTGGCTTCCTGCGGCACGTCCTCCGGCCGTGGAATCTTCGGATCGCACCACCAGCGGATCTCGACGCCGCGGAAGAGATAGGCCTTCGCCTTCGCCAGCCGGTAGATGTTGGCGGGGCGGAAATGCGCCTCCTTGCCGAAAATCTCCGGGTCCGGGTGGAAGCGCACCAGCGTGCCGCGTCGGTTGGCGGTGCCGCCGCTCGATTTGAGCTTCGTCTTGGGCTTGCCGCGGCTGTATTCCTGAATCCACACCTTGCGGTCGCGCGCGACCTCGACGGTCAGCTTGTCGGATAGCGCATTGACCACGGAAATGCCGACGCCGTGCAAACCGCCGGAGGTCTTATAGGCGTTGCCGCCGAACTTGCCGCCGGAATGCAGCATGGTCAGAATCACTTCGAGCGCCGATTTGGTGCAGAACTTCGGGTGCGGATCGACCGGAATGCCGCGCCCGTTGTCGCCGACGGCGCAGCTGCCGTCGGCATGCAGCTCGATCTCGATGCGGCTGGCATGGCCGGCGACCGCCTCGTCCATGGCGTTGTCGAGCGCCTCGGAGACGAGGTGATGCATCGCGCGCTCGTCGGTGCCGCCGATATACATGCCGGGCCGGCGGCGTACCGGCTCAAGCCCCTCGAGAACCTCGATGTCCTTCGCGGAATAGCCGGCGCCGCGCTTGGCGGGCGCGTTCTCGAACAGATCGGGTGCTGCGCGCGGCTTCGGCTTGCGGATGGTCGCTGGCATTCTCACGCCGGAAAGCGGAAAGGATTCAGCGGCGATCACAACACCGCACGCCGCGCAACGCAAGCCTCCCCGCGAGTCGGAGATCGTTCTGGCCGCGCGGGCGGCGATGCGCAAAAATGCCGGCGGAGATCGCAGAGGGATCATGGCCGCACCATCCGACAGCGAATCGCCGCCGCGGGCCGAGCCGGCGTTGCGCGCCATCGCCATGCCGGCCGATTCGAACGCGCGCGGCGATATCTTCGGCGGCTGGCTTTTATCGCAGATGGATCTGGCCGGCGGCTCGGCGGCGATGCGGCGCGCCAAGGGCCGCGTCGCCACCATCGCCATCGCCTCGATGACGTTTCATCGGCCGGTGTTCATCGGCGACGAGGTGAGCTGCTATGCCGAGGTCATCAAGGTCGGCCGCACCTCGCTGACGGTGAAGATCGAAAGCTGGGTCCGCCGCTTCGCCAGCGAGGAGATCGCCAAGGTCACCGAGGGGGTCTTCACCTATGTGGCGATCGGCGCCGAGCGCGAGGCGCGGCCCGTGCCGGCCGCCTAATCTGAAAAATCTTTAACGCTGCGTTCGGTCACAGCGATCTCACAGTGTGACCGGGTTTGGTCACTTGCCCGCGCCAATTCGGATGCCCATCGTTGGCTATCAACAACAGTGGAGGCTCCGATGGCTGGCAATTACGACAAGGTGAAAGGCTCCGTGAAGGAGAACATCGGCAAGGCGACCGGCGACAAGAAGACCGAGGCCGAAGGCAAATTCGACAAGGCCAAGGGCTATGCCAAAGACGCCGCGCACGACCTCAAGCAGCACGTCAAGGAAGGCGCGGCCCTAGGTTCTGTACCCATAAAGAGGATTCCCTTTAGGGGCGGGATGTGATTCAAGCTTCCAAACGGTGCGGGAGCTTGGACGATGGCGCGATTTGATCTGAC
>JGI20189J14885_1000365_pt1 | contig 16858 bp, 19 predicted proteins | sample NGESurdeep072012_10_FD_14885 | JGI IMG/M metagenome (IMG submission 14885) | reverse complement strand
AATCGAGCCCGCCGCAAGCCCGGAGCCGTCCGCGAACGGCGCACTGGGACGAGCGGTGGGCCCAAAGTGAAGGGTTATCTACGTGTCTCGATCTGCATGGGCGTTGCTCGCGCTTGTGTCCGCCGTAGTGGGCGTGGCTTGGTGGTGGCTATCGCGCCGGCCCGAGCCCGAACCACGCGTCGAACCGCGCGCCGAACCTAGACCCGAACCACGCGCGGAACCCAGACCCGAACCGCCTCTTCGGCGTGCGCAAGGTCGCGACGCGATCAAGGCGACGATCGACCGGGCAAATGCCGAATGTCTCTCCGCCCTCGAGCGCGGCGACGCGCACGCGTACGCGCAACACTTCGCCGAGGACGGGATCTCGTTGCCAGGTCACGGACCGATGGTTGTAGGCCGGCCGGCGATTGAAGAAGCGATGTCCGACGCCTTCAGCCGCATTCGGTTCGAGCAAGCTGAGAGTCGCACGCTCGATACGCGCTACCAGGGAGAGACCGCGTACGAAACCGGCGCGTACAAGTTTGTCGTAAAACCGCTCGGGAAAGGCCGCAAGCAGGCGCAGACCGGCCGCTACTTCGTCGTTTGGAAACTCGTCGGCGGCCAATGGAAGATCGCCGTCGACGCCGCTCAGCCGGGTGCGCCGGCCGAGTAGAACGCGAAGCCGTTCTTGCCGGCCGCCTTTACCGAGTACAGCGCTAAGTCTGCGGCGTGAATTACGCCATCGGCTTGATCGGCGTCGAATGGATACAAAGCGACGCCGATGGAGCAGCGCAACCCGTCGCGACGCAACGCAGCCGAAAGTCGCCGAACGCACTGCCGCGCGAGACTCGCGTCCGTATCAATAAGCAACACTGCGAATTCGTCGCCGGCGATGCGCGCCACCACATCTATCTCGCGACATGACGTTCGAAGCGTCGCCGAGAGCTTGCGTAGCGTGCGATCCCCAAGCGAGTGGCCTCCGGCGTCGTTAACCTTCTTCAGATCATCGAGGTCTATTATTACGATCGCGAGCGGTTTCGAGTCGCGGCTGCTCGACTCGATCTCGCGCTGCACACGCTCGTCGAAGGCGCGTCGGTTCAAGAGGCCGGTGAGGAAGTCTCGGCTTGCGAGCTCCTGAGCTTGGCAGAAGAGAAGACCGTTCTGCAATGCCACCGTCGCTACGTCTGCCAGCAATTCGACGAGTTGCGCCTCCCAAACGCGTGGCGCAGGTGCCGCATGACCATCGGCGTACAGATATCCGAACGCGTCGTGTTCATTTGCTAGTTCTATAAAAACATACCAACCACGAACATCGACGACCGGTGCGCATAGATCTCCGGCGAGTCCTAGGAGCGCTTCGGGCGGCTCTCCCGACGGACGGCGCCGAGAGACTGCGTAGGCGCCTTCACCCTGCGAACTGGTTGGCTCGAGCGTATCGAGCCGGTCGATTTGCCAGCGCGCGACGAGAGAATGTTCGGAGCACGCGAAGTACACCGCTCGTTCAAACCCCAGCGGATCGAGAGCCGCGTGCAGCAGTTTCGCCACGATATCGTCGGGTTGGCGCGCAAGCATCACTCGAGTGAATGCTCTGGTGAGGTCGCTTAGAACGTGTGCACGAGACTGAGCTTCGTTGTACTTTCGTTCCAGATCCAAAATGCGCTGCAGCGCGTTCGCGAGCTCCACCGTAGGCTGGGAACGATCGATCACGCGCGGCGCTTTGCCTGAAGCGTAAGTTCGCGCAGCTCCTCAGGATACAACGTTTCCGCGCTAGCGATGTTAGCATCTATCTCCCCAGCTGCGACGAGTTCAGCCAGATGCGCTTCGAGCGTTTGTGCCCCGTCTTTGCGGGAGCTTGCTAGGGTCGAATGTAGTTGATGCGAGGCCCCATCTCGGATCAAGCGCCGGACGGCATCGGTCGCGAGCAATATCTCTGCCGCCGGTTGAAATCCGCCAGCCCGGGACGGGAGAAGACGCAGCGCGAGAATTGCGCGTAACGTCTCAGCGAGACGTGCGCGGATTCGCTCCTGCTCCTCAGTAGGGAATAATCCGACGATGCGGTTCACAGCATGGGTCGATTCCGATGGGGTGTGCAGAGCGGCGAGAACGAGATGTCCGGCTTCGGCCGCCCGCAAGGCTGCCGCGGTCGTATCGATGCCTTGCAAGTCTGCGATGAAAAGCAGGTCCGGGTCGGCTCGAAGCGCGCCCTGCACGCCAGCAGCGAATGTCGCCACATCGCGCCCGACCTCATATTGAGTCACGACGGACTTGTCCCAGCGGTGGCGATGTTCCACCGGAGCCTCGAGGGTGACGATGTGGCGCCGATCCGATTCGTTGACTCGCTGAATGAGTGCGGCCGCAGTTGTCGACTTTCCGCAGCCGGGTGGCCCCACGATGAGAACCAATCCCGATCGAAATCGGATGAAACTCTCGACGACAGCCGGAAGTCGAAGTGAGTCCAGGTCGGGCACCGACTTTGCCAGCAATCGGATCGCGAGACGAGAGCCATGGGAACCGCGGGACGCATGAATGCGGATCGCACCGACATCGCTATCCGCGTATGCGGCATCGGCGATTCCAATCTTTTCGAAGCGGGCGCGAGACAGACGATCGAGTGCCAGTTCCAAGAAGGCCTCGACGTCGCTCCCATCGATGCTTGCCGCTGCGATTCGCTCCATCGCGGTAAAGATTCGAAAGGCGACACCCTCGGCTGGATCGATGTGTACGTCCGAAGCGCATCGCGCGCGCGCCTGCGCGATACAATGGAGAATGCGTGCGCCCCCGCGCAAGGGATCGCTCACTCTAGGGCGCCGGCGAGCAAAGCCAAAATGGTCGTAAGGCGGCCTGCATCCATGTGCGGCGACAAGGACTCAACGAGGTCGCGCCGGCGGCGGCTAGCTGCGTACGCTAGGGCCGCCTTCGCTGCTAGCGCCTCGACGCGGTCATCGAATGCCACGATAAGGTCATGCCGACATGCGGACTGCACGAGCCCATCGATCGCAAGAGTGCGCTCCGCGTCGTTTTCGGCGCGTAAAGCTTGCCGAAAAACGTCCGGACCCTCCGGATAGTTGTCGGCGATGAATGCCCTGAGTACGGCTAGCCGCTGAGCCCCGTTTTCTTCCTTATAGGCGCGGGCCAGCAGAGGGCCGTACTCGATCTTCGAACTTGCCCGCAGCTCCTCGAGAAGACCCAAACGCTCCGCAGCCGAGCGTGCGCGCGAATTGCCATCGTACAAGGCGGGCCAGGTTATCGACTCCCGACGGCGCAGACGCTTTCGAGTCAGCGGAATGACGCGCTCGGCGTCCAGGTCAACGTGCGCGATGCCGAAGGAACTACCCCCTGCTGCGCTGGTTGGCGAGAGAGACTGGCCTACATCGGGAACGTTTGAACTATCTGTGTTTTGAGGGATTCCGGGCTGCGCCGACGCGGCGGGCGCCACATACGCGTCGATGAAAGGTGTTTCAGATTCTGCGGGATTGTCCGTGCTGCCCTCACTCGGAATGAGGATGCTCACATACTCAGCAAAGTGTTGATCGTTTGCGGCAGGGGCCTCCGGAGAGCCCAGAACTGCGCTCGCCGCTTTGAAGAGTTCCTCGAACCAGTCGCGCATCGGGACTGAATCCTACGCGACCGTGCGATCGTCGAACGCATCTTGCAACGCGCCGGCAAGGTTCCACAGGCGATCGTCGAGGACGTGGTTGGGAATTGTCATCTGCTTGAGACGAACGGATGTCGATGTCCTCGCTGTCTGTCCGAATAGTTCGAGGAGCGCGGAGCGATATTCACGCAGGCGTTGCGAGAGCACCTCATGCGTCGAACGCTGAGGTATCAGGAGTGGGATAAACGCGTCCGCGCCTTCGTTCCGAGCTGCTTGGTACTCGGCGAAGCGAATGGTGCCGACGAGTATATCCGGGGAATCGGGCTCGCCGAGCGTGCCCAGCTCCACAGTAATATGCGGCGCGACCGATTCGCGCACGCCAGCTAGAGCTTTCGCCAGCGTGGGCGTCTCGATCGACTCGAGCCACGAGGAATCGATAGCAAACTGCGGGACGAGTGCGGCCAAGAGTGGGCCACCCAGTGCTTCCGTGGCCGCACTACGAAGCGACGCGAGTTGCCTCCCGGCCTCCATGCCGATATCGGGGTCCGGTAGCACCAGTTCATCGGGGAGCAACATGCGCATTGCCAGCGAATGACGGTACCAACCGAGCCGGTCGACGGTAAAGAGCTTGTCGATGACTGCGACAAACCTGCGCGCAGCTTCGCCTGACCAGCGTGACCGTACAACGACCCCCCGAAGCTCTGTGGCCGCCAGGCCGCGAGGCGGGACCGGAATGGCGAAAGTTTCGCGAGTAGGAGGCGGATGGATTCGGACGAGTGCTGGATTCACGAACGAGAGGGTCAATATGTCGTCGGATTTGTATGCGCCCGCCGGCGAGACTATGGCTACGGAGATCGATTCCGGAACGAGGCCGGCAATTCGAAGCTCTGCTTGATGCGCGTCGCTTGGAGCGCCATGGCTGCAAGCCCGCCCGATGGTCGGGTCGGAAAAAGCGAGAGATAGGATCTGGCCCTCAGAGTATGGCCCGCCGGGGGTTAAGACGCGGATCAATACCAGATAGGGCACGTCGGGAACGCCACTCATGGTTCAGTTTCGAGCCGCGGTCGCGACGTCGACATCGGCGACAAGATGCGGCGTGATCAGGAAAACGATCTCGTCCTTTGCATTTGACCGCTGACGATTCTTGAAGACCTCGCCGACGAACGGAAGGTCGCCGAGAAATGGCACCTTGCTCACGCTGCTTGCGTCAACGTCTTGAAAGAGCCCCGCAATAACGATGGTTTCACCGTCTCTCACGCGCAATGTCGATTGTGCTTTGCGCGTCCCGATGACGGGAAAGTTGTTCACGAAGTTCACGATCGTGCTGTAGTCGGTTTCCAGTTCGGTCGTTATCGCGCCGTCGGCGCCGATCGTCGGTGAGACACTCAGATTGACGCCGACGTTTGCAAACTGAACCTGTTGAGTACCGGTCCTCGCGTCGAAATAAACCAGTGGAAATTGTTGTCCGACGAGTAGCGACGCCTGCACGTTATTCAGCGTGCTCAGACTAGGCTGCGCGAGGATCGAGGCGCGACCTTTAGTGACGAGAGCGTTGAGCGTCGCGTTTATGGCTACCGAACTATTGACGAATGCGGTACTAGCTTGACCGGGACTTGGCTGCCCGTTGATCGCCAAGCCACCGAAGAGTAAGCCGATGTTGCTCGTGTCGCTGGGAGAAATATCTGTGACACGCACTTCGTAGCGCACCTGCCGGCCGGGCCGGTCGATATTTTTCAGCAGGTCGTTGGCTTGGGCAATAAAGTCACTCGACCCGGCAACGATGATCGCATTTTGCTGATCGGCTGCGTATGCGCTGGACGGTGCGACTATGGCGAGCGTAGCCTGAAGAGCACGAAGTGCATCGCTAGCCTTAACATACCGCATTGGGAGCGCCGCACTTTGAAAATCCGCGGTTCGGTCGAGGGCTTGGATCAGATGCTCTGCGCGCGCGAGGACTGCGGGTGTTCCGGTGATCAGAATCGTTGAAGTGCGGCGGTCGCCGGCGATGATCGTTCCGCGCGGCAACGCGTCGGATAGCTCTTTCGCGAGCGTTTCGGCAGCCGCGTTTCTTAGCGCAAAGGCTCGCGTATGGCTCCCAATCGGCGAAACTTCAGGGTAGCGCCGGTTAATCGCGTCTGGTGTGCCGAGATATATGACGTTGCCGACCCGGACCGCTTCCAAATCGTTCATCTGCGCCAGAGTTGCCAGCGCTTCGTCGAAGCCAACTCGTTTGAGGCGGAGTGTTATCGGCCGGTGCTCGACCGACGCATCGATCACGAGATTGACCGATCCCTGCGTGCTCAGCAGGCGGACGGCGTCGTAGATATCGAGGTCTCGAATATCGAGCGAAAGCTGTGTTGCGGCTCGAGCCTCTAGGCATGGTCTCAGCATGAGGAAGAGCATAAGTGCGATTGTTACTAGCGAGCGCGGCATAGTGTAACTCCCATTCAACGCGGCGGATAGGGATATGGATATGGGAACGCGGTTGGAGCGGCGGGATCCGAGGTCGGGCGAGCGCCGAATGGATACGCCCCGGGCTTGACCGTTGGCAGGGGGCCGACGGTCGCGATGTTCATTGGCGTCGCGAGAACCGAATCGGTCCTCGCCTCGGGAGAGCTGCTAGCCTTGGGCATCGAGCGGGCGCGTCGCAGTGCGCCGCGCGGGACGGGAGAGATGCTAGGAATTCGGGTCGAACCGAGAGTGAGGCGGGAGGCGTCCGAAAGCGTAAGACCCAGGGCGTCGATTTCGACGATTCGCCGTTCACCCAATGTATCGCCGATGCGAACTATCCGTACGATCGAGCCGGCGGTGATGTATGCGACGGGCGTAGCGCCGACTATCGTCGCTTTCAAGGCGTAGTCGCTGTGCGGGGCCGCCGTTTCGCGAGGCGCTTCCGAATCGTCGTTTGGATCTGGAACGGTGAGCTCCGACAGGGTTGACGAGACATCGGGTCCCGGCGCGCCGGCGAAAGGATCGCGTCGAATTGCTTGCCCGATCGAAACGAATTGACCAGTCTCCGCCGGCGAAACGAAGACCGATCGATGCGGGGTTTGTGCCAGTGGCACGGCGCGAGCGAGGAAACACACGCCGGCTCCGGCAAGCAGAAGCGCGAGAAAAAAGCGCTGGCGTTTGATCACGAGCGGCTCCGGTGTGGACGTAACAACGTTATCGGAATCTCCGCATCGATCGAAGGCCCGTTAGTGCGTAGACTCGCGCCGTCAACTCGAATGAGGTCGGCGTTCCGTGTCACATCATCGATCGTCATTAGCAACCCTCGATAACTCCCGCGCAGCTCAACGGCTAGCCGAAGTTCGTCGAAGTCGGCCTGCCCTGGATGTGGTTGCCTGGAATCGAGGGGGGCGGACGCCGCCACACTGCCGGAGACGAATTCGACGCCGAATCGCTTGGAAGCAGTCGCCAATATTCTGAGCAACTGTGATTCCGTAGCGCCGTCGGCGCTCGCTCCGTAACGCGGTAGCAGTCGCTGCCTCTCGGCGATGAGGCGCGGTCGTGCGGCGAAGACAAGGGCATCTGAACGCAACCTGGAGCGCGCTTCGTCCAGCCGCGCCCGTGCTGCGTCCACGCCGGGCTCCAGGCGCCAGTACGCGAGCAGCGCAAACATTGCTGCGGCAGCGGCGATCAAGATTACGCGATTCATCGAGCACCGGTCGCAGCGGTGCTCAACCGGATCGTGAAGTGCACCGTCTTCCGCTGTGCGTCCCGGACGACGTTTACGAGGGAGATATGGGCGAGCCGCTGCGTTCGCGATAGCGAGTCAAAGGTATCTCCGACAGCGATGATCGTCCGGGCGGTTCCGGAGATTACGTATCCGTCAGGCTCTCGAACGATTCCATCAAGCCATGCCGAGGGCGGAATAGAATTGCCAATGACGGCGAACCCTGAGGCGGCGTCGTTCCCACTATGCCGCGCAATTCGGCCCGCGCGTTCGATATGCCGTAAGACGGTGACCTGCATCTCCAACTCGGACAGGGAGCGACGCGGAACCTCATTTGCGGCAAGTAGGGATTCGACAAACACCGCTTCGTCAACAAGCCGGTGAACGCGAAAAAACTGGATCGCGACCGTGCACGTTACAAACGTTACGATCGTGACCACGACGCTCAAAGCCCGGCGCAAGACTTCGAGATCCATCCCGACCCCAAATACGGTCACTGTCGTGCTTTGGCGAGGAAGCAAATTTGCTCGAATCATGCGACCCGCAATCCTTGCGGCGCCGTGGACCACATTGCCAGGCCGAGCGCCAAAGCCCATGGTGCTGCCTCCTCACCTCCCAGCCGAACAGGCTCAACTGCGTACCCGTCGCTGAGAAGCAATGGTTCGATTGCGACACGGCGCGCCGGCGGGCCGGCGATCGCCACGTGCTGAACGTCGGAGACGCCGTCACGCCTCGCCTGAATCAGGGTCGAGCGTACCTGCGCGACCAATCGTTCATCGACTAGTCGGGGAGCGAGCAATTCGACCAGTCCAATCGGTTTTCCAAAGATGATGAGCGCGGCGCGCTCGCTCCGGATATCTAGAACGGCATCGATCCGAGGAAGCGCCCGCTGCCAAGCGCACGCGGGCACGTCGACGGCGACGGGTAAAAGTCCCGCGAGCTGGGCAACGCCGACTCTACGCGCGATCGTGGCATTGCGTGCGATCGAGAGAAGCAGTTCGTTCGGCCGCCCCGGGATCGGATCGAGTGCCACAATTCGTTCGCCGGAAGGCCAGTTTGCGATGGCGTCCGCCTCTAGAGTGGCAGCTCGCGCGGCCTCGCTGCGCCCCATGCCTGGCGGCGCGCGGAACACGCGCGTCGTGACTTCGCCCAACGGCGCAGCGATAATGCAGCGCCGCTCCGTCGTTTTCATTTCGAGCAACAAGGCGCGAAGCGTCTCTCGAATCGCCGCCTCAACGTCTGGGCCCACACGCGGCACCGCGCGTGCAACGGCTTCAGTTACTTCGAGTCCCTTCGGCGTTATCGCGGTGGCGACGATCGAAATCTCGTCGGGTCCGAGATCTACTCCAAGCGGCAGACGAGCGGTCTTGCGAAAAAATAACACGTTCAGTCTCCAATAAGGGCGCGCAAGGGTCTGGCAGCAATCAGCGCAGTCAACGCGCCAACCGCCAGATGCGGAACGAACGGCATGCGCGGCAGACAGGCGCGTCCCCGCCGCGTCTGTGCGAACGCCAGCCCGCTAATGCAGGCCACGAACAGGGCGAGGCACGATTCGAATGGGCCGAATGCGAGTGACAACGAAAACGCGGCTTTGACGTCCCCCCAGCCAAGCCAAGACGATGCGGCGAGGAGAGCTAGGGGCGCCACGATCGCCAACGCGCCGATCGACGGTCGACCGTCTCCGGTCGCGCCCATTGCGAAAACGATGGCGACGACGGCGGCCGGAAGTGTCACTGAATCGAAGACGTAGCCGGTCCGAGCGTCTGCGATCGCGCCGACGGTGAGCGCGACGAGAACCGCGCCGCGCGCCAGCGCTTCTCGCGGCTCGCGCACCGCGCAGGCAGTCGCTCCGAGCGGGGCCGCAAGCGCGAAAGAGATGCAGAGAGAGCTGGCTCCCGTCAACGATCTCTCAGCTCGCGCCGCGAGAGCCGAGAGCAGTGCAGCCCAGCCGATCAGGGACGCGCTGCAAATAAACGCGCTCGTCACGTATTCGTACCGTAGATTCCGTAGCGGGGATCGTAGTGGAGACGCGTGCAGTTGTCGGTATCGCCGCAGACTCGCTGAACGTCGGTCGCGGCTGGGCCGAGCGAGACGTTGATGATACTGGCGGAATCGTACGCCTGGGGATCCTCGATGTCGTAAGATGGTGGCGCAGAAGTTCCCCCGGAGTACGTATATACGTAATCTTGGCGAGCGTTCGATGGCGTTGAGTTAAGATATGAATTGTTTGCTCCCCCGAAGAGCGCGGCGCTAACGCTGACGTGACTGCCCGCCGGGTAATCTTGGTGATCGGCAAAATACAGTTCGAGAGCGGTGCCTATCTGTTTCATAGTCGCTTGGGTACTTGACACGGTTGCTTGGCGGCGGGCGTGAACGTAGTTGGGGATAATTAGCCCGGCAATCAGCGCGATTATGGCGACGACCACCATCAGTTCCACGAGAGTAAAGCCTCGTTCGAGTTCTCGCGATGAAGCGGATGCCGATGTCATGAGTTCTCCTTAGTGAATGGAGCTGGAGAGTGTGGTCAACGGAACGTAGACAACGTACACGATAGCAGCGACCAGAACGCCCAGTGCGAGGGTGACACTGGTCTGAATGAGCGTTGGCAGGGTTGCTAGGATCGAGGCAACATCGTCTTCGTAGTAGTCCGCGATGCGGCTAAGCATATGGGGAATATCGCCGGTCTGTGCGCCGATGCGCACGAAGCCGACGAGCAGCGGCTCGAAGACGCCGGCCGCTTCAAACGCCTCGTCGAGCGAGGAACTCTTGCCGGCGGCGATGCCACTGCGAGCCCGCTCGAGTGCGGAGCTAAGGATCGGGCTCTCGACGACAGGTATCGCAACTTCGAGTGCCCGCAACTGATTTACGCCTGATTCCAAAAGGGTAGCGAGGACGCGGCTTAGCCGCGCTGCTCCGACCTTACGAATCAGGCGGCCAAAAAGCGGTGCGCCAAGACGAGCGCGATCGAGTGCCCGCGCGCCCTCCGGCGTGGCTGCCGCGCGCGCGAGCACGAAGCCCCCAAAGAGTAGCGCGCCGGCCGCGGCACCGATCGCAACAGGGTTGCTCACAATTGCGCTGAGCCACAGCAAACTCGAGAGCACCGGCGACATACCGACATCGAACGCCTTGAAAAGTCGTGCGAACTGCGGGACGACGGCGATCAGGAGGTATGCGGTGACGGCCAGCGCGCCGCCCACGACGAACGCCGGGTAGAGTAGCACGGCGCCAAGCCGCTTCCGCAGCCGTTCGTCGCGCTCTAGGAAGCCGGCCAGCCGGTCGAATACATCCTCTCGATTGCCCGCTTCCTCGCCGGCTGCGACCATTGCGACCTCGAGATCGCTAAAGTCTCTTGGGCGGTGCGACATCGCGACCCACAGTTTCTCGCCCGCGTCTTCGACGTCCGCACGAATCGCGCGTAGGGCTTCGCCGAACCTGGCCGTTCGCGCCTGAGCTACAAGCAACTCAAATGCCGTTGAAAAATCAACTCCCGCGTGTTCGAGAGCGGCGTACGCGCGAAAGAAGGCCAAGCGCTCCGAAGAATGTCGGCGCGGCAAGAAGCGTCCAAACGAGCTGCCTCCGGCAACCGAGTCGAGCCGAAACGGCACCAGCATCCGCTCGCGCAGTGCGGCCAGAGCCGACGGCCGGTCAAGCGCCCACATGGTGCCTGCGACGCGCTCCCCGCTCGGCGTGCGAGCCCGATATGCAAAGGTAAGCGACATTAGTGCAGCCCTTCTGCGATGCGGATTTGATCGGGATAGTCCGATGCCGCGACGGCAGCCTCGTACGTGATCAGTCGCTCGCTCACTAGGCGAGATAGATCCATTTCGAGCGTTTGCATCCCGTCTTTGCGCGAGGCCTCGATGGTGTTGCGAATCTGTATCGCACGTTCCGGCGCCAAGAGTTGCGATCGTACCGCCGGAGAGTTCAGTAGAACCTCGCACGCGGCGCGCCGGCCGTATCCACTCGCATCGGGAATCAAGCGCATCGAAACTATCGCCTGAAGGGATTGCGCGAGTTGCATGCGGACCTGCTCCTGGCGGCCGCCTTCAAAGACACCGACGATCCGCTGTACGGTCTCGGCGGCTTCTGACGTATGAAGCGTGCTGAAAACGAGATGACCGGTCTCGCTTGCTTGCAGGCAGGCGGACATGACGTCCGCATCGCGTAGCTCGCCAACTAGGATGACGTCCGGATCGGCGCGCAGAACGCCGCGCAGCGATTCGGAATAGGAGGTGACATCGCGACCGATCTCTCTCTGACGAACGAGGGAGCGTTGACTGCGATGCCGGTACTCTATCGGATCCTCGACGGTGACGATATGTCGCGAGTACCGCAGATTGATCTCGTTGATTAGGCCGGCTAGAGCGGTCGATTTTCCCGAACCGGTCGGCCCGGTGAAGAGAACAAGACCGTTCGGAAAGTCAGCAAAGCCGGCGACGATGTCCGGCAAGCCGAGTGCGGAAAGCACCGGAACACCTTCGCGCAGCAGACGCAGCGAGAGTGCGATTCCATTGTCCGCGCGGAATGCGTGGATTCGAATCCCACCAAAAGTTGGATGCTGGATCGCCCCATCGGCTGCGCCGTGCGAGCCATTGAGTCGCTCGTATTCCCGTTTTCCCAAGTACGCCTCGCAGAACGCGCGAACGGACTCCGGTTCGATTGCCCCGAGCTCCATCGGCCGCATTTGGCCGTCAACGCGATGCCATGGAGGCTCGTTTCCTTCGATGTGAAGATCCGATGTGCTGGCCGAGAGAGTTCCCTCGCGCACGATGCGCACCGCTCGTTCAATCTCAGCTAACATCGCAGCGGGCGTTCCTATTCTGCATCTTCAAACGAAAGGTGACGAAGCAATTCGCCTTCTGAGGTGATGCCTGCGGCGACGTGTCGTAACGCGTCGACGATCATTGGTCGATAGCCCATCACGAACGCGATCTTTCCGAGATCCGCGGGAGCGTCGCCGCGTTCGATCGCGGCGGCCAATTCAGGCCTGATCTCGAGAACCTCAAATGCGCCAACGCGGCCTTGGAACCCGGAGTAGTCGCATACGTCGCAGCCCTGCGCCTCCCAGGCCTCGGCTCCAAGCGCCAACCCGTAACGCCGACCAACTGCAAGAGCCTGCGAGGAGATCGAAGACCTGATCTTGCAGCGTCGGCAGAGCATCCGTAATAGCCGTTGCGAGACGGCGATCGTCAAGGACGATGCGAGCGTGGAGCGATTGGCCCCCAGCTCGGCGAGACGTGTCGGCACCCGCAACGCGTCGCGCGCGTGCAAGGTGGTGATCAGCGAGATTCCGGTCAGGCTCGCCTGCAGCGCAATCGATACCGTATCGCCATCACGCATTTCACCGATGAAAAGCTGGTGCGGGTTCTGCCGCAAGAGCGCCCGCAAGGCTACCGGGAACGTGATTCCGGCGCGTTCGTTGACCGCAATTTGGGCAATTCCCGGGACTTGACATTCGATGGGGTCCTCGACGCTGCAGACATTGACGTGGCTCAGGTCGATCGTTTGGAGCGAGGCATACGATGTCGTCGACTTACCAGAGCCGGTTGGGCCGGCGATCACGCAAAACGCCCCGGGCCGTTTCAGAGCGCGCTGATAGCGAGCCATCAGTTCGCTGCCCATTCCGAGTTGTTCGAGATCGGGGACCAAGTCGAAGCGCTGAAGGAAGCGCAAGACGACCTTTTCGAGTCCGCCGACCGGAATTGTCGATGTGCGAACGTCAAACGAACGGCCGTCGAAGGTGACGGCGAGGCGCCCGTCCTGCGGAAGCCGCGATTCGCCGGTATTCATATTTGACCGGACCTTGAGAAGGGCGACGACGCGTTCGAAGAGACCGGATTCGAGTTGACGGTCGTGCTGCAATACACCGTCCACGTCGAGACGGACTCGGCCGGCGCGGGCATCGGTCGGTTCGAGATGTACGTCGCACGCGTAACTGCCGATCGCTGCCGAGAATATCTCGTCGAGAGCCTGCGCCGCTTGCGAATCGGCATCGCGCGTTGCTGCCGGGGGATAGGCCTGTTTGAGACACTCGCGAATTTCACGCACCGGTAACAGGATTGTCCGTACCGTCTTGCGTGTTTGTTGCCGCAACTCTTCCAGCAACTCCGGTCCGGCTGCGCTAACGCCCACCGTCAGAGTCGTTCCGTCGTAAGAGATCGGCAAGACGTCGGCCTCATAGGCGAACGATCGGGAGAGCAGGGCCGCAGCCGTGCGCTGCGTCGGCGAAGCGTGAAAGCCCGAGGCATCGGTCATCGCGTGGCACGCCGTAGAACGTCCTTGGCATAGACGAGGCCGTTTTCAAAGCCTCCGGAATGATAGGCACTTAGTGCGTGGAGCAGCGCGGATCGGCCGCGGCCGTAGCGCAGAATCGAGGCGGCGTAGTTTCGCGAGAGGATGCTCGCCCCGACGCTCAAGTTGATGCACGGGTCGAAAGCATCGTGCAAACTCAGCCTGTAGCTGCCGAAATTTGTGATATTGATCTGGGTATAGCCGACATCGATGTTGTGGCCGGCGTCGATAAGACGCCGAGCCAGCGCTTCCGCTGCGACGCGCGACGCAGGAAAGAAAGCATGCCGCGCGGTGTTATCGCCAATCGCGTTAGGCTGCCAGCCACTCTCGGAAGCGATGAGGGCGCTCATGGTCTTGGGGCCGATACTCGGCGCGCACAATGGCAGAAGATGCACGAAGGCTAGCGGAAGGAACATTTCGCTTAGAACTCTGCGGGGGCAGCGTGCTGCCGCAGCCGCTGGAGAGCGCCGCGTTGTGCTCGGGCGACGGTCTTGGCCGGCAGACCGAGGCGTCGCCCCAGCTCGGCGCGGCTCAACTCCAGCCAGTAGAGCCCAATGACGATGCTACGCTCGAGGGCGGAGAGTTTCTCCAGTGCCGAGCCGAGCCAGATGCGATCGACGAGGTCGGGTGATCCGTCTGCGTCGGCGTTCAGCGGCGCGAGGCTCGCCCTCGGACGGAGATCCCAGTCGATGCGGAGCGGCTGAGCGCATGCGCGGAGACGACGCAACTCGTCGACGGACGCCCGCGGCGCCCCGAGCTCGCGGGCGATCTCCGCATCCTGTGGCTCACGGGCGAGTTCCAAGCTGAGGCGTTCCCATGCCGCGGCGTAGCGGCGCTCGAGAGCCCGCAACTGGCGCGGTAAGCGAATCGCGTGCTCGTGGTCGCGAACGTAGTGACCGAGTTCGCCCAAGATCATTAGCCACGCGAAAGCCTCGAATGGGGTCGGCCCTTGCCGGTTGTAGCGGTCGCAGGCCTTGATCAGTCCGATCGCCGCAACTTGCTCGAGATCGGCGCGCTCGAGACCCGGCCGCAGAAACTTGCGGGCGCCGCGGCGGCAGAGATAGCAATGCTGAGCGATGAGTTGCTCGCGCTCGGCGCATCGAATTGGAAGGACGGGCGCCGCAGGAGGGACGAGAGGCGTTTCGCGCAGTAAGCCGAGATGGAGCACGTCGCCGATTATGGGAAGCAATTGTTACGCAATTGCGTCCGGCAGATTGCATTTCTTCACGCGGGGAAATGGCCCGCATGAGCTCGCCTGGGGGCACTTACCGTAACATGGCTGCAATGAGAATCCTGGTCGCCGAAGACGACGCTTCGATTCGCGAGCTACTCGTTCATCATCTCGCGCGCGACGGCTTCATTCCGATCGAAGCGCCGGACGGCCCGACGGCACTCCGTCTCTCGCGTGGCGGCGCCGATCTCGTGGTCCTCGACATAGGTCTGCCCGGTCTCGATGGGTTGGACATAACACGGACATTGCGGCGGGAAGGCAGGACGACGCCGGTTGTCATGTTGACGGCCCGCGCCGAAGAGGTGGATAGAATCGTAGGCCTCGAGCTGGGTGCCGACGACTACGTCGTGAAGCCGTTTTCGCCGCGCGAAGTAGTGGCGCGAGTGCGGGCGATTTTGCGCCGAAGTGGTCTCAAACACGATCCGGGGCCGCAGGTCCTTCGCTTCGGCAGACTCGAGATCGACGATTCGGCGCGCGAAGTACGTGTTGATGGCGTTGATATTGGACTAAAGCCGCGCGAATATGCGCTTCTGCACGCGCTTGCCGAAAACGTCGCGGTTGCGATGTCGCGCGACACGCTGCTCGAACGCGTGTGGGGGTACGACTTCGATGGCGACGAGCGCACTGTCGACGTTCACGTTCGGCGTCTGCGCATGAAGCTCGAGGAGCAGCACGGACTCCCAGCATGCATTCAAACGTTGCACGGTTTTGGTTACAAATTTAGCCCGGCGTAGCCTGCGAGGGGTCGGCGGTGTTGAGCAGCTCCTTCGAAGGCTGCGCGATGTGTTGTCGCGCGATTCGGTGCCGTTACTCGTAGTCCGAATGCGTGCCGTGGAGCGGATTGCCTGGCGCGAGGGACGAGCCTCAGCTCGTACTCTCGAACGCCGCTGCCTGCGGGCGTTTCTCGACACCGCAGCTCGCACGTTACGCGATACGGATATTGTCGCGCACGACGCGGAGAGTGTGGACTTTCTCGCCGCGCTCGCCTCACCAGCGCGCGAGGCCGGGGGCTTTCCGACGCCAGTCGACTGCAGAGCGGCGTTGGCGCGTCTGAGCGTCGCGTTGGAGTCTGCAACAGGACTGAAAGTCGAAAGTGGTTGGACAGTCCTAACCGGACTCGGCAGCCTGGACGACTCGGGCGGCCTGTATGCCGCAGTTGAACGAGCGCTCGAAGCCGGCGCGCAGGAAGGTACGCAGCGTGACTTCCTCTCGACAATAAGTCACGAACTTCGCACGCCGTTGACTTCCATCAGAGGCTACCTCGAAACGATTATCGAGGAGGAGCTTGACGCGGATACAACTCGCCGCTTCCTTAAGACGGCTCGCGCCGAAGCATTAAGAATGGGCAGGCTGATTGACGTGCTGTTCGACGCGTCATCGTTCGGGAGCGAACCGTTTCGAGACGGCCGCGAGCGCGGCGAGCTGCGTGCCGCATGTTCGGCGGCTCTCAACGCGGTCGCCCCGATCGCTGCGGCACGGCGCACGATCATCTCGCAGCTGGCGTGTGACGATCACGAAGTGGGGATCGACGAGGATCGGCTTACGCAGATTTTGATAAACCTCCTCGAAAATGCAATTAAGCATGGACGCGAGGCCGGCCGCGTAATGCTTTCGGTGGCATCTCTGAACGACGGTTACCTTGAAGTTCGAGTAGACGACGATGGCCCCGGAGTCGCTCCGGACGAGCGCGAACCGATTTTTGAACTCGCGCACCGCGGCTCGCAGACCGCAGTTGCCGGGAGGGGCCTTGGCTTAGCCGTGGTTAGGCTGATGCTTCAGCGGATCGGCGGAGAGGCGGACGTCGCTGAGTCGATGCTGGGCGGCGCGCAGTTTCGTATTCGTCTTCCGCGAGCGACAGGCTGTAGTTAATCGTCGGCGCGGTCCAAGCGCTAACGCTCGCCCCAATCCGCGCGCGGGACTTCACCATTTTCCGGTGGTCGCGTCATCGAGCCATTGCAAGTAGCCCGCATCTCCCCAAACGATCGAGGTCGCGAGGATCTGCGGCGTTTTGTATGGATGGACCGCTGCGATCGAGCGCTGTACGTCGGGAAGCAACGCTGCGCGCGTCTTGATCGTGAGCCGCCAC
>JGI20189J14885_1000359_pt1 | contig 16988 bp, 18 predicted proteins | sample NGESurdeep072012_10_FD_14885 | JGI IMG/M metagenome (IMG submission 14885) | reverse complement strand
ATCGCGTATACCAACTGTTTCCGTGGATGGCTGAGCGGCGGGGCGGGCCGACAGTCCACCTGTCGGGAGGCGAGCAGCAAGCGGTGGCCATCGGCCGGGCGCTGATGGCGAACCCGCGAATCCTTCTCCTCGATGAGCTCTCCCTAGGTCTGGCGCCAGCGGTCGTCCAGAGGTTGTACGACATGCTTCCCGCCCTGCTCGCGACCGGCATGAGCATTCTCCTGGTCGAGCAGGACGTCACCCAGGCGCTTCGAGTGTCCGATTGGGCGCATTGCCTGCTCGAGGGCAGAATCATGCTGAGCGGCCGGCCGCGTGACCTGGCTTTAACTGAAGTCGAGGCGGCCTACTTCGGCCTGAGCAAGCGTGCCGTCGGCGGAGGCGGATAGGCTCGCCTGTGGTCTGGGTCAACGCGATCGTCCAGGGGATACTGCTCGGCGGCCTCTATGCGCTGTTCGCGTGCGGCCTGTCGCTCATGTTCGGGGTCATGCGGGTCGTCAACCTCGCTCACGGTGACTTCGCCGTACTGGCCGCGTATCTGGCGCTCGCGATCATCACCGGGTTGCACGTGCCCGTGCTCTGGTCCGCCCTTGTGGTCGCGCCGCTCTTCGGCATGGTCGGATATCTGGTCCAGCGGTTCATCATCCAGAGAAGCCTGGACGTCAGCCCCCTGACCACCCTGCTCGTGACCTTCGGGCTATCGATCGTCATCCAGAACGGACTTCTGGAAGGTCTGTCGGCGAACAGCCAATCACTGCCGTCGGGGTCACTCGCGTCCGCCTCCTTCCAGGTCAACAACCAGCTCTCGATTGGGTACGAATCGGTGATCGTCTTCGCGGTCGCGGTGGTGGTCCTCGTCTGCCTGCAACTGTTCCTGTCACGGGCACGCCTCGGCCGGGAGGTGCGTGCGGCGGCCGATGACCAGGAGGCGGCGACCATCGTGGGGGTGAACGTGCGACACGTCTACGGTGTCACGGCCGCGATCGCCTTCGCGACAGTTGCGCTCGCCGGTGTGGCGTTCGGGATGTACTCGTCATTCAACCCGGCGGCGGGGCCGCAGCGGCTGATCTTCGCCTTCGAGGCGGTCGTCATCGGAGGCGTCGGCTCGCTGTGGGGAACGTTGGCGGGTGGGATCATCCTCGGGCTCGCGCAGGTCCTCGGATCGCAGGTCGATGCGAGCTTTGGCGTGCTCGCCGGGCACCTGGTCTTCCTTATGGTGCTAGCGCTCCGACCCAGTGGCCTGATCCCCGCCCGCCTGTCGTGACCGACACCTCTGCGATGGCCGGCCGGCAACGAGTTACGCGCTCAAAGCGCTCGGCGGCGTGGGGCGCCGTGGTTGGCGTGGTCGTCGTGGCGGCCCTTTTTTCGCTGCCCTACCTGGTGTACGCAAACGTCACCGGCGTGCTGGTCAACCTTTTCATCCTCGTCTCGCTGGCTACGATGTGGAACCTGCTTGCGGGATATGCGGGATTGATCTCGGTCGGCCAGCAGGCCTACATCGGCGTCGGAGCGTATGCCGTATTCGTGCTGGCGGGCGATGGAATCTCGCCGTTCCTCGCCATCCCTCTGGCCGCTCTGATCAGCGCGCTGGTCGGGTTGCCTGCCTCGTTCCTGCTGCTGCGGCTGCGCAGGGAGTATTTCGCGATCGCGACGTGGGTCGTGGCGGAGGCGTTCCAGCTGATCGTCGTGAGATTCGACTCGCTGGGTGGGGGTGCCGGCGCACCCTTGCCAGGAATGGTCGGCCTCGATCCGGCACTCCGCCAGGCTTTCACCTACTGGGCAGCGCTCGCCGTCGCGGTGGCGACATTGCTCGGTACCTACCTGCTCCTGCGCAGCCGGCTTGGCCTCGACCTGACCGCCATGCGCGACAACGAGGTAGGGGCGCGGAGTGTCGGCGTGCGCGTGGGGCAGGCCAAACGGATCGTGTTCCTCGTCGCCGCGGCCGGTGCCGGCGCGGCCGGCGCTGTTCTGGTCATCAGCCAGCTGTTCGTCCAGCCCACCGCGGTCTTCACCGTCCAGTGGTCGGCTTACATGATCTTCGTCGCCCTCATCGGGGGGCTGGGCTCGATCGAGGGCCCCATCGTCGGCACGGTCATCTTCTTTTTCCTACAGCAGACCCTGGCCGACCGCGGCGCTTGGTACCTGATCGTTCTCGGCGCAGTGGCCGTCTTGATGGCGATGTGGGTGCCGCGCGGTCTGTGGGGGCTGATCTCCGATCGCTTCGGCATCAGGCTATTCCCCGTCGGATACTGGCTCCATGGGATGAACCCACCGGCGACTGGGCCAGGGCCGAAGACGGAGAGTCCCCAGGCGTGATCCGGTTTCGTCAACCCCTCGCGAGTCAAAAGTAGCTGTGCTCGAGCGCACCCAGGTCGGAATCGTCGGCGCCGGACCGGCTGGACTAATGCTGTCGCATCTGCTGCATCTGGCGGGCATCGAGTCGGTGGTCTTGGAGCGCCGCAGTCGGAAGTACGTCGAGAGCCGGGTGCGCGCCGGCGTGCTGGAGGACGGTGCGGCCGAGATGCTCCGCTCCAGTGGCGTCGGCGAGCGCATGGATCGCGAGGGTCTGGTCCACGGCGGCATCTACTTGCAGTTCGGGGGCGAGCGTCACCGCATCGACTTCATGGACCTGGTCGGCCGCGGGATCATGGTCTACGGGCAGCAGGAGGTGGTCAAAGACCTCATCGAAGCCCGCCTGGCGACTGGCGGCGACGTGCGATTCGAGACAGAGGTCCGACGGCTTGATGGGCTCGGTGGGGAACCTTCCATCAGTTACCTCCATGACGGCGTGGAGCGCCTTCTGGCTTGCGACTTCGTCGCCGGTTGCGACGGCGCCCATGGCGTCGGCCGGATGTCCTTGCCGGCCGGCTCGCACGCAGCTTACGAGCGAGTCTATCCACACGCGTGGCTGGGCATCTTGGCCAGAACCCCGCCCGCGAGCGAAGAGTTGATCTACGCGCGCCACGAACGTGGTTTCGCTCTCCACAGCATGCGGTCGCCCGACATGAGCCGTCTCTACCTGCAGGTTGACGGCGCGGACGACCCAGGCTCCTGGCCACCCAACCGCATCTGGGATGAGCTCCGGCTGCGGCTCAACGAACCGACACTGCAAGAAGGCGAGATCGTCGAGATCGGCGTCACCGAGATGCGCAGCCTGGTGCTCGAGCCGATTCAGTACGGCAAGCTGTTCCTGGCCGGCGACGCTGCCCACATCGTGCCCCCGACGGGAGCCAAGGGGATGAACCTGGCGCTCGCCGATGTGCGGGCACTGGCAGCGGCGGTCGCGAAGTGGTATACGTCAGGCTCGAGCGATGGACTGGATGGCTACAGCGAAAACTGCCTCCAGCGGGCGTGGCGTGCTCAGCACTTCTCGGCGTTCATGACGAGCCTCCTTCACGGCGACGCGGCCAAGGACCCGTTCGAGCACAAACTGCAACTCGCCAACCTGACGTACATCGCCCGCTCGAGGGCGGCCGCGACCGCGCTGGCGGAGAACTACACGAGCGCCGCCACGGGCGTCTGGGGCTCCAGCTGAAGATGACATCACCAGGCGAGGCCGAGGAATTCGAACCCCCCTACCTGTACCCCGACTACAAATCGACGGTGCTGCGCGCGCCGAGCCGGCCGCTGGTCCGGCTCCCCGAGGAGTGGTTCCACAATGCCCGCGGTCCCGCGTTCGGGCGGATCCCGGTGCGCTCCGAGGATGCTGATTTGACCCAGCAGCACCAGGGTGAGCCCCTGGGAGAGCGGATCGCTGTGAGCGGTCGGGTGCTGGACTCGGATGGTGCCCCGGTTCGCAATACGCTGGTCGAGGTCTGGCAGGCCAATGCCGCCGGCCGATACGTCGACCCCGTCGATGACCATCCGGCGCCGCTCGACCCCAATTTCACCGGTGCCGGCCGCTGCCTCACGAACTCTGACGGCTGGTACCGATTCGTGACGGTCAAGCCGGGCGCATATCCCTGGCGCAATCACCCCAACGCGTGGCGCCCTGCCCATATCCACTTTTCAGTTTTCGGGCCCGATCTGGGCAGCCGGCTCGTGACGCAGATGTATTTCCCCGGCGACCCGCTGATGGCCTCCGACCCAATCCTGCAGTCGATCGCCGACCCTCGCGGCATCGACCTGTTGGTGGCCGCCTTCGACTGGGAGACAACCACCCCAAACTGGGCGCTCGGCTACCGCTGGGACATTGTCCTGCGCGGCCGGAATGCCACCCCGCGAGGGATCTAATTGGGCGGCCGCCGCGTGCCCACGCCGTCGCAGACCGTTGGGCCATTCTTCGGCTTCGCTCTCCCTTTTCCGGGCGACTCGAGCCCTGCTGTTGGCGGTGAGGCGCTTCGTATCGAGGGGCAGCTGCTGGACGGCGAGGGCGCGCCGGTCGTCGACGGACTGCTCGAGGTCTGGCAAGGCGATCAGTTCGCACGTTGCCGGACCGATGCCGAGGGCGCCTACCACTTCACTGTCCATAAACCCTCGCCGACGCCTGAGTCCGACGGGATTCCGACGGCATCTCACCTCAACGTCTCCGTCTTCGCACGCGGCCTGCTTCGGCATCTTGTCACCCGGCTCTACTTTCCCGACGAACAGGCCGCCAACGCGGCTGACCCGGTGCTGGCTCGCGTCGATCCAGGGCGCCGGGCGACGCTTGTGGCGCGCCGCGACGGAGCAGTCCTGCGCTTCGATGTGCATCTCCAGGGTGCCGACGAGACGGTGTTCTTTGCCCACTGACCGCCTGTTTGGTCCAAGCCTCACCACGCCCGCAATGGCGTCGGCGGTATCGGATGTTGCCTGGCTGTCGGCCATGCTTTCCTTCGAGGCGGCGCTGGCGGATGCGCAGGCCGAGCTTGACCTGATACCCCGCGAAGCGGCGCGCGACATCGTCGCGGCCTGTCAAGTTGAGCGATACGACATCGAGGCGATCGGACGCGAGGCCGCCCACTCAGCGAGTCCGGTCGTCGCGCTTATCGATTCATTGCGAGGCATGGTCGGAAGCCAGGCGGCGAGTTTCGTCCACCGCGACGCCACCAGCCAGGACGTCATTGACAGCGCGATGATGCTCGTCGCTCGCGACGCGCTGGACGTTCTGCTCACCGACCTGGGCGTCCTGATGGCTCGTTGCGCGGCGCTCGCCGAGCAGCACCGGGATACACCCATGGTCGGCCGCACGCTGCTCCAGCACGCGCGGCCGATCACGTTCGGTTTCAAAGCCGCCACGTGGTTGACGGGAGTCCTGGACGCGCGGAATCACCTGGCCGCGATTCGTAAAGGCCGGCTGGCGGTGCAGCTCGGTGGCGCCGTGGGGACGCTGGAGGGGTTCGATGGGCGCGGCCGGGAAGTGCTCGCCGCCATCGCCCGGAACCTGGGCCTGGCCGAGCCCGAGCTGCCCTGGCACTCGAATCGCGGGCGTGTGGCGGAACTGGGCTCGGCGTTGGCGGTCGCCGCTGGCGCTTGCGCCAAGATAGCGCTCGACGTCGCGCTGCTGGCCCAAACAGAGGTGGGGGAGGTGTCGGTCGCAGCCCCGGGCCGCTCGTCCGCGATGTCCCACAAGCGCAATCCGGCCCGGGCGGTCGAAGCACGGGCCGCGTTCGCGGGGGTGACTGGACAGGCTGCGGTATTGCTGGCGGCCATGAGCGGCGAGCATGAACGATCTGCTGGAGCGTGGCAGTCGGAGTGGCCGGCGCTCAGCGAGGCCTTTCGGCTGGCGGCGGGCGCGGTTGCCCGGACGCGGGAGACGCTCACTGGCCTGCAGGTCGACGTCGAGCGGATGCGCATCAATTTGGGTCCGAGCCAAGACCTGGGGATTGGTGCCTCGGCGCTCGTCGACCGGGCGCTGGAAATTTACAGAGGGGAGGTCAAAGACGATGGGTGACGAGGAGAGGGAGCGGGGGAGAGCCATCCGGCGGGCGGTCCTGGGCGACGTCCACGTGGACCAGGCCGAGGCAGCAGAATCACCGTTCACCGAAGACTTCCAGGATCTGTTGACCCGCTATGCCTGGGGCGAGGTTTGGGCACGGCCCGGACTCGATCGACGGACCCGCAGCTGTATCACCGTGGCGATGCTCGTCGCATTGGGTCACTCCGAGGAGCTCCGGCTGCACTTGCGCGCGGCGCTCAACAACGGGGTTGCAGTGGACGAATTGAAGGAAGTGTTGCTGCAGACTGCGATCTACTGCGGCATACCGGCTGCCAATACCGCATTCCGAGTCGCGGCCGAGGTTCTCGCGTGAGCAAAGACATCCGGTCCGGCGATGAAGCTCGACGACCGCGCCTTCCCGCTGCGCAGCGACATCGTCCTCACCAGCAACACTTACGAGTCCTTCGAGGGCGCCTCATGGGATCTGCTGGTCGGGTCGGTGCCGCGGAAAGCCGGAATTTCCGGGAGTTCACCACTCGCCTTACCCCGTATCGACATCGAATGTCGCTAGGAGTGACGGAGAAGTCGAGCTCTGAGCCCGCAGAAAAGGGGTTGCTTCGCCGGCGGTTACTCACGAGAGATTCGGCGCCGCAGACGGTGCCAGAGTAGGCTTTCGCCGGGGTCAGGAGCGTCGAGGAATGTGTCGACGCGACGTACAGCCACTCGGGAGGTCGGCAAGGGGCATGCTCGTATCACGGCGGCGAACTTCGTCCGCTTTACTCGTAAGACCTTGATCGCTGAACCCCAAGACTCCCTGCACGGCGAGGACAACACCCGAAACCCGACGACGATCTCGACCACTACCGTATCTGGTCGGGTTGGTCGCCGCAGGCCTTGTAGGGCCGTCTCCGGCTCGATCTTTATGTCAACTTAGAGTCCACTACGCGCAGAGGCCAGCAGATGATGGTAGTGGCGGTGGCGATAGCCGCCCTCCTTGTGGTCGGCGGCGTAATCGGCGTCGTGGTCCACGATCAACAACTCGACTCCCGTGACCCGGTGTGATCGACTGTTGACTGTTTGCCGAGTGGTCCATCCGATCTACGACAGCCAAGATGACAGCCAAGCCGGCGAACGCCTGCGGACGCTCACGAACGATCATGGATTGACGCTGCGTATGACTGAACGTGTGCGGACCATGCTGCACGTCTGTGGATGGCAGTCCCGCGGTCTTCAAAACCGTTTGCGGTCCCCACGCATCCTTCGCGCGCGCGCGTGTCCTTACTTTGGCTGAGTAACCGGGGTGGGGAGGGGGGTGAAGGACGGCAAAAGTCGATCAGGATCGTGCACACCGTGGCGCGCCCTGCCCTGATATGCTCCCGCGCCGGTGCTGGGCTTCCTCTTGATGCTGCTACGCGTCCTTATTGATTGCTGTCGTTCCCGCCAAGAGCTTGCGCTCGAGAATCTGGTCCTGCGACACCAACTCGAGGTGCTCCTTCGCCGCAAGCCAAAGCCGCGCCTGCGCAAGCGGGACCGGATCCTTTGGGTCTGGATGCGGTGGCTCTGGCCGCAGGGATGGGCTCGTCAACTGAAGATCGTGCGACCGGAGACGGTGATCGGCTGGCATCGAAGGGGTTGGCGCCTGTACTGGACCTGGAGGTCACGCAGCCGGCTGGGCCGGCCACGCCTGAGCCCAGAAGTCCGGGACCTGATTGCCCGAATGTCGAGAGACAACCCTCTGTGGGGCACCGAGCGTATCCGCGGAGAACTCCTCAAGCTCGCGATCGTGGCCAGCAATCGATCGATTCGCCGCTATCGATGGCCGGGTCCGAAGCGCGAGAGAAGTCAGACTTGGAGAACGTTCCTACGCAACCAGATCAGGGGCATCTGGGCGGCGGACCTATTCGTGGTCCAGACGATCGGTTTCAAACCCTGTATGTGTTCTTCTTCATTCGCCACGAGCGCAGGGAACTGATTCATTTTAACGTCACCGCCAACCCGACGGCGGCTTGGATCTGGAGGCAGGTGATCGAAGCCACCGCCTGGAGCCGTCAACCACGACACCTGATCCGTGACCGAGACAAGGTATACGGCGACGACTTCGGGAGCAAGCTCGCCGGTGCCGGCATTCGAGAGGTCAGAACGCCCTATCGGGCGCCTCTGGCGAACGCGGTCGCGGAGCGGGTAGTTCGGACTTTACGCCAGGAGTGCCTTGACCACGTCATCGTGTTGAACGAGCGGCATCTGGTCGCGCTGCTCACGGAGTTCATGCGCTACTACAACCGTGATCGGCCTCACCGCGCCCTGGAGTTTGAAACGCCGGTGCCGAGCCAACCAACATCGCACGGCGTCGTCGTTACTCGAGCGATTCTCGGCGGACTTCATCACGCGTACGGGAGGGCGGCATGACCGATGCACTTTTGCCGCCCTACAGCTCCGAGCGATCATGTCCCGAACCCGGAGCACAAAGCTGAAGGTCATACTCGTGACCCTGTCTGCCTTCCGACGAGGTGACGTTCCCGGGCGCGAAACGATCCTGCTGCCAGGCGCAGATCCGTGCCCCACTCAGACCGATTCGGCTCATTGGCGCAGCGTGCAGTTGCCAGGCGGCGACCTGATCGCTAACCGATGATGTCCGACGAGATGATCGGATCCTCGGAGACACCTCAAATTGGATTCTGGCTGGCGTTTGATATGACCAGGCCCAGATGCGCAAATCGAGGTAGCCCCATAATCCAGGGTGGTTTCAGGAGGTACAACGAATTAGCCCTGGGAATGTAAAAGCGGCGGCGGGGCCCGGATCACAGGCGACCAAGACGGTGAAGGTCCTGATTGTTGAGGATCACAAGGTCGTCGCCGAAGGCTTGCAATCCCTGATCGCCCAAGAGGCCGACCTCGAGGTCGTTGGGCTTGCCTCTACCGTCGCTGACGCTGGGCGGCTGGGGAGGGAATGCCGACCGGATGTGCTCCTGGTCGACTTCCGACTTCCGGATGGAAACGGCGCCGAAGCCGTGGCGGCTATACGGAGGGCCGCTCCCAAGGTCCGGGCTCTCTTCCTGAGCGCCGTTGAGAGCCCGGCTGCGCTGATGGCAGCGCTCCAGGTCGGGGCTCGCGGTTACCTGCTCAAAGCCAACGCCGCGAAAGAAGTGGTCTCGGCAGTGCGTCGCGTGGCGGCGGGCGAGATGCTGATTTCCGCCTCCGACTTGGCGGCGCTCATCGGCGAGAAAGGTGAGCAGACCCACCTTATTGATACTCTGACGCGCCGCGAGCGCGAGGTTCTCCGGCTGATGGCCGAGGGCCTGGACAACCACACCCTGGCCCAGCGACTAGGGGTCGAGTATGGCACTGCCCGCAGCCACGTGAGAAACCTGATCGCCAAGCTCGAAGTACACAACCGAATGCAGGCAGTTGTGCGGGCGGTGCAGCTCGGTTTGATCGAGCCTGAGAGCGCGGGTCTGCCTCACTTGGACTAGCGCGCCGGCCCTCGAATGGCGATGGACGAAGCCCAGCACGCCGGGAGATGATCTTCTCATCGCGGAGACTCGATTGCAACTGAACTTGATTTCATGAAAACGCGCCTGCGAGATGTACGGGTAGTCGTGGCGGACGACGATGCATTGATCAGATCTGCCCTGAGCGACCTGATTGAGGGCCGCCCCGGGCTGGCCCTTGTGGGCACCGTTGGCGATGCCGAAAGCGCCATTGCGTTGGCCATTTCCTCTCGTCCCGACGTGGCCGTGCTCGACTACAGGATTCCGGGCGGAGGCGTCCACGCGGCGCGGGAGATCACCCGGCTGTGCCCTGGAACCGCNGTGCTCTGCCTTTCCGCCTACGGCGATCCTGGCACGGCNAGCAAGATGCTAGGCGCCGGAGCGAGGGAGTTCCTTGTCAAGGGCGTCAGCACGAACGAGGACATAGTGGCATCGATTCTGGCGGCCGCGCGTATTGCGGAGGACCCGCGTGATCGATCCGCCGTTGAGTGAGCGTCCGTTGCTGACGCTCGAGGATGTTCTCGATCCCCTTCTCTGTGCAGTGGTCGTGAGGGACTCGAGCGGCCGGCTGGTGATTGCCAATAAGGCTTATGAGGTGATCCTCGGTTTCCGGCCGCCGGAAGTTGTTCTCTCGTCCAACGAGCTGCCGAGCTTAAGCATCACCGACGTCGAGGGAAAGCTTGTCAGCCCTACAGACTGGCCGGCCGCGGCAGTCCTCGCCGGGCGTCCGGTGAGCGACCTCACCCTCGCGCTGATCAGGCCTGACGGCCGCAAGGTCTGGCTGCGAGTGGACGCAGCGCGAATTGAGAAGCCACACTTCGGGACGCTGACTGTAAGTACATTCATCGACGTCACGCACCGCCAGGAGGCCGAGGAGACAGCTCGCATTGAAAGCACGCGGGCGAAGCAGCTGTTGACCGTTCTGCAGCGACTACACCAGCAGCAGGCAGGCATCGCCGAGCTCGGACGCTTGGCGCTGGTGGGAATGGCTCCGCCAGAGCTGATGGATCATGCGGTCGGGCTCGTCGCCTCGACTCTGAAGGCGGATTACGTCCGCATCCTGGAGTTGCTCCCAGACGGCAAGAATCTTCTGCTCCGAGCCGGGACCGGCTGGCGCCCGGGGCTGGTTGGTACCGCCATCGTCAGTGGTGAAAACACCCAGGCGGGATACCTGATCGAGACCAATGAAGACATGATCATCGAGGACTTCCGAAATGAGAAACGCTTCGTTCGCTCGCAGCTGTTGCGCGAGCACCTAGTCCGAAGTGGCGTCAGAGCGGTGATCCGTGGCAAGAACACGCCCTTTGGCGACCTGGCAGCCTACACCAAACAAATTCGCCACTTCACTGAGGAAGACATCATCTTCATGCGTGCGGTGGCCAACACTCTTGCCGATGCATTCATCGGACACCAGGCTAATCGTGAACAGGAGCAAACCCTCCGGACCCTCGAAGATGTCAATGAGGCCCGGCAGCGTCTCGTCCAACGACTGAGCAATATCGTTGAGGAGGAGCGGAAGCGCATCGCCAACGACATCCACGACAGTTCGCTTCAAGTCTTGGCCGGCCTGGGCATGCGCCTTCAGCTGGTGGCTGAGAAAGTTGACGATCCAGATCAAAAGAAGTCGCTGACCGAGATGTCCCCGGCCCTTGCTGAAGCCGGACAACGGTTGAGGCGGCTCATTTTCGACCTTAGGCCGGACACGCTCGAGCTCGGGCTCGAGCCAGCACTCCGCTTCTACTTCGAACAGACATCGACCGGAGTCGATCCCGAGCTCGCTATCGACAGCAGGCTCTCCGAAGAGGCGCCTGAGGGGACGCGCTTGATGGTCTACAGAGCTTGTCAGGAAGCGCTCAACAATGTGCGGAAACATGCGCGAGCGTCGCGCGTGACAGTCTCACTCGAGGAGGTCGATGATGGGATCGGCGTTCTGATCCACGACGATGGTGTCGGGTTCGACGTTTCGACCGGCAGCCAGCCCGGGCACATCGGTCTGGTCGCCATGAGAGAACGGATCCAGATTGCCGGAGGACGTTTCAGCATCAGTAGTGCTCCAGGTCAGGGAACGACCGTGCAATTCTGGGTGCCGTTGCGGCAGATCGAGTAGAACCGCGGCGCCACAGGTCTGGATCTCTTTTAACTGACCTTCGCCGGGCGTCTCGTCCTTCTGTGGCCTGGAGGCTGACGGCGTTGCTTAGGATGCCCGCTTGTAAGAGTCACCCGATGGTCGGTACCTTCCCAACGGCCTTCGTCTACAAGATAGCGGGTGAAGTTCAGCTCGCTCGCAGAATTCAAGCTGTCCGTTTCCAGAACCACGCCGTGCATTCCAAGACCGAGCGGTTGCGATGGCTGGTCTTGGACTCGTTGCCAGCCCTCAAAGCCGTAGTGCAGGCTGAACGGGCGTCGCGATTCGATGACCAGAGATCGGCCAGCAGGCAGGGTCGTGACCGGATCCGTATCTCGCCAATGCCACTTCGCCGCAGCTCGCTGGCTGTCACCGTAACGGCCCCGCACTGCATCAAGCAGCTCCAGCGGGCGGCCGCGTTCTCGTGCCACGAGCAACTTCAAGAATTCAGCGTGAGCCCAGACCAAGGGCATTGCGCTACCAGTAGGCTTGCCAGGAAACAGATTCAGCTCCGGAATCGCTTGGACATCCCACACCTGCTCGGGCAGGAGGCCACACCTTCCGGCCATCCGAGCCATGGTCTCCAGGTAAGGCATTGGGTCCTCGCCCTGCAGTAGAGCCATCTGTCCACGCTCCCCGGTCAGGAGCGGCCAAAGCCGGCCAATCCCCGTGCCGTCGAAGGGTCGCCCATCCTCATGCTCGCCGTAGCCGTCGCCGTAGTAGCGGTGGTATCCGGGTCCCGACGGCGTTTCTACGCGCAGGGTGGCGTCAACAACCTTCAGGCTGTCGAGCATCCGTTGATCGCTAGCCGAGCGCAGTCCCAACCTGGCCAGGTAGATGAAGTCAAGACCAACCAGCGACTCGGCTGCCACAGACAGGTCAACGCGATTCCGCACCTGCACGCGTCCGCGCGAGCCGGAGTCGTCGGGGGGTGGGCTGATTCGAATGTAGTAGCCGTCGACGCTGTGGCGGCGGGAGAGCTCAGTGTCGCGGACGTAAGTCCAGTCTTCGATGCGCTCGTTCCAACAATCGGCCAGACTCAGCGCGTAGTCGCGATCGTCACCCTCGAGGTAGTACTGCGAGGCCGCCACCAGCGCCGCAACCTCCACCGCCAACGTGAAAGGTCCTACCCCTGGATTCTCCTCCCAACGGCCCTGGGGGCTGACCGGCCCTTGCTGGGCCAGGTATGCGGCAGCTTTTCGCACCATCTCGCGCTCGATGAGCTCGTGGTCGGAGCCGACCTCATGGAGCTTGGCAGCCAGCAGGATCGGGAAGCCGACCTCGTCCAATTGGATCCCGGTCCAGCGGGGACGTCCGTCCGGATAGAAATTCTGAGCCCAGCCTCCATCCTGCTGCTGCGTCGCGGTCAGGTAAGCAAGGAGATGACGCACGTCTTCGACCTGGCCGGCGGCCAGAAGCCCGAATCCCGCCTCCACGGCGTCGCGCGTCCAGACCAGGTGGTAGCCCCCTGGATCATCGCCCTGGGTGCCCCATGGAATCGAGAGGCTGGCCACGATCGCGCCTAAGTACGTTCGATCCTCGTGCATGCGCAGAACGGTCGCCGAAAGGCATGCTTCTTCAGAGATCTCCGGGGAGGCCTCGGGGAGGGAGAGCTGGCGGCCCCAGGCTTCCCATCCCGCGACGAAATGCTCACGCACCTGCGCATAGCCTTCGGCGAGGCTGGCCATCGCTTGTGTCCTCGCGCCTTCTGCGGTCGGGGCGAAGGCAAGTGCCAAAACGTTTTCGCCGGCATCCAGTTCTCCCATCAGGGCGACGTTCCCCTGTTCCGCGCGGGCGAAGGTCCACGCCATGCTGCCGTTGCGGGAGAAATCCTGCCAGCCGTCAGAGCTCCCGACGTAACCAGCGCTGGCCCGCGCGAATCTCGGCGCAGTCGCAAGGCAGAGGACTTGGTTGTCACGCTGCGCGTACAGGCCGTCAGCCACCCAGGCGGTGTTGTCCCAACCGCTCATGCCGAGGTGAGGAGCGAGAAGAGGGTAGAGGTGCAGACCTTCACCATCAAGTTGGGTTCGGATGAGCAGCACGTCGCGATTGGGATCGGGCAGGAACTCGAGCAGCAACCGGTACCGCTTTCCCTTGTGGACAACCTGCGGCAATGGGATGCGTGGGGCAGGCGTACTAAGTTCGTAGTTGGCCTCGCGCTTGACTTCGCACCAGAAGCCATCTCCGGCCACGATGAAGCCGAGATCGCGGACCTGGGGTTGACCGGTGGACGGCCAGTAGACCTCGTTCAAGATGCCATGCCCGATCGTCGCCCAAAGCCGGCTCGGTCCCAACGCGGTGATGACGCGATCCTTGTCGCTTGAGCACCACGATGGAGCGTGGCCGGGTGCCCCGAACGCCTTTCCGTCGTTCGCTTCCATCAAACGTTCACGACGCAGCGCGCTTCTTTGCCACGTGGCCATCGCCAGCGAAGATCAGCAGGCCCCAGCGCTGTCCCAGAATCGCGGCACCACTCATAACGATCCGGTCGACTCGGGGTTGAAGCCCTCGCTGCAAATGAACGCACAAGTTACCTTGAATATGGCGAGCTCNTGATTTGGCGTCGTCGTCCCGCAGGCTGACTGTCGTTTACCGCAAACGAGGTACGGTTGCGCTGAGCGCTTGGACGCCGGTTTCCGACTCGTACCGCCGACTCCAGCCTTTACCCACTGCCATCAGCGCATGAGCGTGTCGGCCCATTCGATTGCCGAGAAGCTCTCCCGCCTACCTCAATTGAAACAAGGCGCCTGCCCGCAGAGGTACGACGAGCCCATGTCGCCCACATCCGAGACTAAATAGCGTGCACTCACCGGAGGGGAGACTCGATGAAGGGTCTGTCCGTGCAAATCATCTAACTTCGGAATCTTTAGGAGAAAGCAAGATGCCACACCATGACACCGCCACACTCAGCAAGCTGAGCGCCAGCGGCCAGACGATCGCGAACGCGGACCACGACATCAGAGGAAGGAAGGTCAAGGATAAGGATGGCAATGACGTTGGCAAAGTGGACGACCTGCTGATCGATGATCAAGAACGGAAGGTTCGCTTCCTGCGAGTCGAGCATGGGGGATTCCTCGGTCTCGGCGAGACAAAGTCATTCATCCCTGTCGATGCCATAACCCGGATCACTGCAGATGAGGTCTTCATCGACCACTCCCGCGAACACGTGGCCGGTGCGCCCCGTTACGACCCCGACCTCGTCAAGGACCTCAGGTATTACGGCAGTCTCTACGACCACTACGGCTATTCGCCCTTCTGGGGGTTGGGGTACACCTATCCTGGCATCCCTATTACCCGTGGTGCCGTCTAGCAATAAACATGGCGGCAAAATGAGCGAATCCGCCAGCGTCCGGGTGCTTGCCTCCGGTGAGCAGGTCAAGCTCACGTCCGGTCGGCTGCGCCTGACCGTCGTGACGGTGGGCGGAGGCCTGCGCGAGCTGACCTGTGACGGCTGGGCGGTGCTGGACGGCTACGGTCCCGACGAGGTCGCTCTGGGCGCCTACGGACAAGCGCTGATTCCCTGGCCGAACCGGCTGGCCGATGGCGTCTACGAGTTCGAAGGCAACCGGTACCAACTCCCACTGACCGAGCCTGACAAGCACAATGCCATTCATGGCTTCGCTCGGTGGCTGCCGTGGAACGTAGAAAAGCGCGAGCCGTCGCGCGCTGTTCTAACGCTATTGCTTTATCCGCGGGCGGGGTACCCTTTCGCCCTCCACATTGCGATCGAGTACACGCTGAGCTCCTCCGGCGTCACCGTTAGAACCACGGCAAGGAACGTCGGCCGCTCGGCGCTGCCCTATGCCAATGGATTCCACCCATACATCTCAGTCGGCACCCCTGCCGTTGATCGCTGCCGGCTCCGCATCGCGGCCGCGAGTTGGCTGCCGATCGACGATCAGGGCATTCCGACCGGTCGCAAACATGTCGAGGGATCGGAGTACGACTTTCGAACCGCACGCGAGATCGGAGCCACGAGGTTAGACACCGGCTACGCGGATTTGATCCGAGACGAGGACGGGATGGCGCGCGTCGAGCTCGAGTCTCCGGATCGCTCACGGATGGTCAGCGTCTGGATGGACCACAGCTACAGATACGTGATGGCGTTCAGTGGTGACAGCCTGCCCGACGCAGCGCGTCGCCGCAGGGCACTAGGAGTCGAGCCGATGAGCGCTGCGCCGAATGCATTTCAGAGCGGCGAAGGACTGCGAACGCTTCGGCCGGGTGAGGCCTGGAGCACGACATGGGGGATCACGGTTAAGTGAGATGCAGGCTCACCCGTTCCTGGACTAGAGGAGCGACAGAGCGAATCTCGTCGGGCACACGCCTCAACCCCTAATCATCGCTGAATCCTGAGAAGGGCTATTGCTCTCGACACTCGGCATTTGCAACTCGGTCAAAGCGACCGCTGCCGCGATGTGGGAGAGGTGGGTGAGACCTTGTGGGAAGTTGCCGCGCATCTCGCCGGCGTGGGTGTCGTATTCCTCGGCAAAGAGACCAAGGTCATTGCTGGTCCCCAAAGCCCGTTCAAATGCATCGAGAGCGTCCTCCAGCCGGCCCTGGTGCGCTAGGCACTCCGCAAGCCAGAACGTACAAGCGAGGAATGAACCCTCCTTGCCGCCGACACCATCAGCAGTTTTTTCGGTTTGATATCGGAGAACCAGGCCACCCTCTACCAACTCAGATCGGATGGCGGCCACCGTACCCAACATCTTCTCGTCGTGGTAGTCGACGAACCCGACACTAGGAATCAACAGCAGCGCGGCGTCGAGGTTCGGACTGCCGAAAGCCTGCACGAAAGTCCGTCGCTTAGGGTCATAGCCGTCCTGCTCGACTGCTTTCCGAATCTGAGCCCGTGCCCTGCGCCAACGCTGCTCCGGTACCTTGCGCAGACACTGTTCGCCGAGCTTGAGACCGCGGTCGACGGCCGCCCAGCACATGACCTTGGAGTGGACGAAATGCTGAGGCTCACCGCGAGTTTCCCAAATACCTTGATCCGGCTGCTGCCAGCGATCGATGGCCATCTCGACCAGGTCGTAAAGAAAACGCCAATAGTCATCGTCTGGCGAGTGCCCGCGCAGATGCCACCTCCAGCTGAGCTCGAGTAGCTCGCCGTAGGAATCCATCTGGAGCTGCGTGGCCGCCGCGTTGCCCACACGGACGGGCTGGGAGCCGCGATAGCCTTCAAGCGCCAGCTCGATCTCGTTCAGCCGCCGCTCACCTTCGACTCCATACATGACCTGGAGGTCCTCAGCGCTGCCGGCCGCGCTGCGCTGGATGAACTGCCGGAAGCTGTCGGCCTCTCTATCGCAACCAACTGCCGTCAGCGATCGAACGCTGAAGCTCGAATCCCGGATCCAGCTGTAGCGGTAGTCCCAATTCCGGCGGCCCCCCGGCGTCTCGGGCAGTGACGTTGTGGCCGCGGCGACGATGGCCCCGCTCCGATTCTGGCTGAGCGCTTTCAGAACGATCGCCGAGCGCACCACACCCGGCCGGTACGTGCCCTCCAGGCTGACCTGAG
>JGI20189J14885_1000358_pt1 | contig 16996 bp, 14 predicted proteins | sample NGESurdeep072012_10_FD_14885 | JGI IMG/M metagenome (IMG submission 14885) | reverse complement strand
GAACAATGACGTCGACCGATATCCCGGCCTTGCCGAGCGGCTCGAAGATCGCGGCCGCCACGCCTGGCCGGTCGGCGACACCGAGCACCGTGATCTTGGCGACGTTGGTTTCCTGTGCGATCCCGCGCACTCGTTGTCTTTCTTCCATTGGTACCTGGGCGACGATCATGGTACCCACGCCGTCGTGAAAGCTCGAACGGACGTGGATGGGAACGCCATAGAGCTCGCCGATCTCGACCGCGCGCGGGTGCATCACGCGGGCGCCCACCGCCGCCAGCTCGAGCATCTCGTCGTACCGGATGTAGGTCAGCTTTCGCGCGTTTCGCACGACCTTTGGATCCGCGGTGAAGATGCCATCGACATCGGTGTAGATCTCGCATGAATCGGCTTTCAACGCCGCGGCGAGCGCGACGGCGGTGGTGTCGGAGCCACCTCTGCCGAGCGTCGTGATCTCGAGGCGTTCTGTCACACCTTGAAAGCCTGCAACCACAGGCACCTTGCCTTCCCGAAGCGCTTCGAGAATGCGGCCTGGGTTGATGTCCTGGATGCGAGCCCGCGAATGTTGAGCGCTGGTGCGCACCCCGGCCTGCAATCCCGATAGCGATATGGCGGCCACGCCCATGCCCTCCAGGCACATCGCGACCAATGGTGCGGTGATCGTTTCGCCGTTCGCGACGAGCATGTCCAGCTCTCGTGCAGGTGGCTCGGGGTTGACGCTCTGCGCAAGAGCAATCATGCGATCGGTGGTGTGGCCCATGGCGGACACGACCACAACGACCTGCTCTCCTCGTCTTACAGTAGCGGCGATCCGGCGGCTGACCCGCCGGATGCGTGCGGCGGTCCCCACTGAGGTCCCGCCGTACTTCTGGACGATCACAGAGTCCTGAACATCCCCTTGTCTGTGACCCGAGTGACCAGGCCGCGGCCGTGCTGCGGAGCCGCCGCGGCCATCGCCTTCGCGATTCGCGCAGCCATTGCAGGCGGACAGAAAGCAAAGACGCTTGGACCCGCGCCGCAGATTGCCGCTCCATAGGCGCCGGCGGTGTCGGCAGCGTGGAGAACTTCCTGCGTCCACGGATAAAGGTGGAGCCGGTGCGGCTGGTGGAGCCTGTCCCTGAGGGCGTGTCCCAACAGCGATGGTCGCTTGGCCGATATGGCACGCACAAGCAACGCCGCCCGAGCGATGTTGAAGACGGCCGACTCGCGCGAAACCTCGTCAGGCAGCACAGCGCGCGCTTTCTCTGTTGGAACCGGCGCGTGAGCGACGAACAGCGCAAGTCCCCAGCCGGGATTCGGCAGCTTCTCGTCGAACACGTCCGAAACAATCCGGATCCCGCCCGCTGCTGCCGCGGCCACGTTGTCGCGATGACCCTCGTCCGCGCCGGCGTCGATCACATGGCTCTTGACATCCCACGGGCTGGCCAACGCCGATGCGGCAAGGCGCGCTGCCGCGCTGCTGCCGAGCCCGACGCCCATCGGGATCTCACTGCGAACGCGACCCTTCATGGCGAGGTGGGAGAACGGGTTGACGTGCGACATCAGGTATTCCGCACCTTCTCCTTCGTAGTCCCACGAGGGGAAGTCGGCGGGGTTCGCCTCAACCTCGAGCCAGAGGTCGATGGCCATGGCCATACAGTCGAAGGCCGGGCCCATGTTGGCGATCGACGCGGGGACGCGAACTCTCATAGCTTCAAGACCTTAGCGAGTGTGCGCGCATCTCCGTCAAGCTCGATTGGCGGTTCGACGTTCTTGAGCGCGGCGTCGGGATCTTTCAGCCCTGACCCGGTGAGTACCACGACCGTAATCGCATCCTTTGCGATCTTGCCCTCCCGGACCAGTCGGAAAAGGAGAGCCAGCGGGGCCGCCGACGCGGGCTCGGCGAACAAACCCTCGGTGCTGGCCAGCTGGACCTGTGCCTGGAGGATTTCGGTGTCGGTGACCGCGGCGATCATGCCGCCGGACTCGTCACGCGCGCTGGTCGCCCCCTCCCACGAAGCGGGATTGCCAATCCGGATCGCCGAGGCGACTGTCTTCGGGTGCGCGACCGGATGGCCGCTCACAATCGGGGCAGCGCCTTCAGCCTGAGCGCCCACCATCCTGGGCAGCCGGGTCGAACGCCCGGCAGCGTGATACTCGCGGAATCCTTTCCAGTACGCCGTGATGTTGCCGGCGTTGCCGACCGGCAGGATGAGGTAGTCGGGCGCGTCACCCAGCACGTCGACGATTTCGAACGCTGCCGTCTTCTGGCCCTCCAGGCGGTTGGGGTTCACCGAGTTCATGAGCGCGACGTTGTAGCGGCTGGTGAGGTCGCGAACGGTCTCGAGGGCCGTGTCGAAGTTGCCCTTGAGGGCGATCACTTTCGCTCCGTACATGAGGGCCTGGGACAGCTTGTTCATCGCGATCTCGCCAGACGGCACGACCACGATGGCTCGGACGCCTGCCCTTGCGGCATAGGCGGCCATCGACGCCGACGTGTTTCCTGTGGACGCGCACATGAGCACTCGGCTCCCCGCCTCGAGGGCCTTTGCCACGGCGACGACCATGCCGCGGTCCTTGAACGATCCAGTCGGGTTTAGGCCCTCGTACTTGAAGTAGAGGTTTTTCAAACCGAGAGCCTTGCCGATGTTCCGGCTTGGCACGAGCGGGGTCGAGCCTTCCTGGAGGTCGATCTCGGGCGTCGCGGGCCCGACCGGTAGGTGCTCGCGGTAGCGAGCGATGACGCCCATGGCGGTCAGAAGACTCGCGTCCTCCCCGCTCGCCGGGGAGGTGGCCCGAAGGGCCGGAAGGGGGCCGGGGCGACCATCAGAAGACCCGCAGAAACGAAGACACCGCGTGCACCGGCTCCAGTTTCGCTATCGCGGCTCGCGCCTTCTGCAAGCTCGCGTCGCTCGAGGGATGCGTGGTCACCACGATCTCCGCCGTTCGCTCCTCCACCCACGCACCCTTTTGAATGAAGCTCGAGATGCTTACGCCCTCCTCGGCGTAAACCTGGCCGATCGCAGCCAGCACGCCGGCGCGATCGTCGACGCGAATCCGGTAGTACGCGCGGGTCATCACCTCCCCCATAGGGATCACAGCGACCCGGTCGTCGAAGGTGAAGGACGGGCGGCTCTGCACGCCACGGCGGATCGAGCGAGCCAGGTCGATCAGATCTCCGACGACGGCGGAAGCGGTCGGCCGGCCCCCAGCGCCCTGTCCGACCAGAAGCACCTGACCGACCAGGTCGCCTTCGACGAAGACAGCGTTGGTGGCGCCTTCGACCTGGGCCAGCGGATGCTCGAGGGGAACCATCGCGGGGTGGACGCGCGCCTCGATGCGGCCAGGGTGACGCTGGGTATGCGCGATGAGCTTGATGGCGTAGCCGAGCTCGCGTGCGTACCGGAAATCCACGGGCTCGACGCCCTCGATGCCCTCGCGAAAGATGTCTTCAGGGCGGACCTTTATTTCGTAAGCGATAGAGCCGAGGATGGCGAGCTTGTATGTGGCATCGAACCCGCCGACGTCGTCGGTGGGATCGGCCTCAGCGAAACCCGCAGCCTGAGCTTCTCGCACGGCCTCGTCGAGGGTTAGGTTCGCCGCGGCCATCCGGCCGAGAACGTAGTTGGTGGTCCCGTTGATGACCGCGGACAGCTGCTCGATGCGGTTGGCCTGAAGGTCGGTGCGAAATGTGCTGATCAGGGGGATACCACCGCCGACCGCAGCCTCGAAGTACAGGTCAACATTCTTTTCGGCGGCGAGGTCGAGCAGGTCGGGGCCGTGCTTGGCCATGACCACCTTGTTGGCGGTCACCACGTGCTTCCCGGCCCCAATCGCCCGCTCCAGGTAACCCCTCATTGGCTCCTCCCCACCCGCGACCTCGACGATCACGTTGATCTCGGGGTCATCCAGCAGGTCGGCGGGGTTTGTAGTGAGCAGCTCCTTGTCGACCTCGACCGCACGGCGCTTGGCTAGGTCGCGAACGAGCACGCGCCGCAAGCAGAGCTCCATACCCGCCCGGCGCGCCAGCTGCGACTGCCACGTGAGCATTCGCTCGGCCACCTGCGTGCCCACGGTCCCGAGACCGATGAGGCCGACGTTGAGAGGGCTGGATGCCATGCGCGCTATTCTCCCTGCCGTGACCCTGGTCCTGCGCGAGGCCGATGTCGAGCGAGTCATCCAGATGGATCCCGTGATCGCGGCAGTGGAGTCAGCGATGCGCGAGCTGGGCAACGGCGTTGCGCAGAACGAGCCCCGCAGACGGGCGTTCGCCCCGGGCGGGATGCTCAACGTGATGTTCGCCTCCTATCCCGGCGGCGGTTGCACAGGGCTGAAGGCGTACACGGTGGCCGCGGGCCGCGTGCGGTTTCTGGTGGTCCAGTTCTCGCTCGACGGCTCCCTCCAGGCCCTGATCGAAGGCGACCTGATGGGGGCCTATCGCACAGGTGCGGCTTCCGCCGTGGCCGTCCGGGCCCTCGGGCCACGGGGCCCGGCGACGGTGGCTTTGATCGGCGCAGGCCGGCAAGCGGCCACGCAAGCGCTCGCGATCTCTCGAGTTCTGGAGATCAAGGAGCTGCGGGTCTTTGCTCGAGACCCGGCGCACCGGTCTGCCTTCGCGGCCGAACAGGGCAAGCGGCTTGGCATCAGGGTCACTGCAGCGTCGAGCGCGGAAGCCGCGGTGCGCGGTGCGGACGTCGTGGTCACGATGACCACGAGCTCGGTCCCGGTGATCGAAGCGTCATGGGTCGCAAGCCACGCATTGGTGGTTGCCGCCGGCTCGAACTTTCCAAATCGAACGGAGGTCCCTGCCGAGCTCGTGACCATGGCGCGGTCTGTGGTGGTCGATCAGCGGGAGGCGGCTCAGCTCGAGAGCGGTGACCTGATCCAGGCCGTCGCCGCGGGAAAGTTCGACTGGGAGCGCGCCACCGACCTGGGCTCTGTGCTCACGGGAACCTGGAAGCGGCCGGAGCCACCGGGAATCACGCTGTTCGAGTCGCACGGCCTTGCACTTTGGGACCTGGCCGCTGCAACGGTAGTGGTCGCTGCGGCCCGCGAGCGGCGCCTCGGCGAGGAAATAGACCTCTTCTCGCCCGCTTAGGGCTGGATGTGGCCCGGGATCGATTGCGGCGCCAGAGCGCCGAGATGGAAGGCGGAGCCGACCAGGTATGCCGCCACCAGGATGATCACCAGGGCCGCGCTCGCCGTTGTGTAGAGGAGCCAGGCGGGAGGTCCGGTGCCGGCGATCCGGACCATGAGGTCAGACCAATCGGGGCCCCGGCGCGGGCTCCAGTTGTCTACCGTGGTCCGGATCATCCGGCCAAGGTCGTCTTCGGAGGGTATAGCTGACCCTCCCTGTGTGGGTTTATCTTCCACGTAGGGCACCTTCATTACTCGAACGCTCCTGTTCCCAGTCTTGGTCGCTTCCGGTCGCTTTTCTCATGATGGCAACTGCCTTCGCGATCCTGGAGGCCACCGTGCCGGCGGGGACGCCCAGCACCGAGGCGATCTCCTCGCGGGTGAGGCCGTCGTAGTAGTGCAGGATCACGGCCGCCCTCAGCTTCGGGCTCAGCGCGGTGAGCGCCTTCGTCACCACGTCTCTGGCCTCAGCCCGATCGTAATCGCGCCGGTCGGGGGCCACGTAAAGGCGGGCGGGAAGGAAGCGGGCCAGCTTCTGCCGCCGCAGGTAGGAGATGGCGAGGTTGATGCCGATCCGGCGCAGCCACGCGCCTGGGGGGGCGGTGGGCGTGTAACGGTCGCGGGCGCGGTAGGCGCGGACGAAAGTCTCCTGCGTCAGGTCTTCGGCGGCTGCGGCGTCGAGCACCACCGCGCGGATCGAGCGGTACACGGAGCGGTACTCCTGGTCATAGAGCTCGCGGAACTGCGTGGCGGGATTGAGCTCTTCCTTGCTCTCTGACACAAGGTAAGTGTGATGACATTGAACGGCCACCGGAGTCAACTCCAATTTGGTGGGCGACCCGGGACTCGAACCCGGATGAGTTACCTCACACGCCCCTCAAACGTGCGCGTCTACCAGTTCCGCCAGCCGCCCAGCTGAGCCGATTGATTCTAGCGAAGGGCAAGTGTGCTAGTACCCGCGGCAAGAGTCGAACTCGCAACCTCCAGATCTAAGGCCCCATTTGGTTTTCGTGGCGACGAAGGTACGCAGTCATTCTCGCCACGGTTTCGGCGCTGAATCGCTGGACATCATCCGGCAAAGGTGCCCGCTGAGGGATTCGAACCCCCGACCCTCTGTTCCGAAGACAGATGCTCTGGTCCACTGAGCTAAGCGGGCGCGGCGAGGCTCCCCAGCTTGTTTCGCACCGACTCAGTAAAAACTGGGAGGCAGTTCAGACTACCGCGACGTACCGCTCGTGATTCAGCCCCCAGGCCGCGTACCGCATCAAACCCATTGCCCGGTAACGCTGGCGGCGCGCGCGCGTCTCTCCGCTTTCAATGGCTCTTCGCAGCGCTTCAGTAGTCGTGCCCGGAAACTCGGTGAAAGCGCGACCAACCGCGTCGATTATGTGAGCATCGGAACAGCCGAGCTCAGCCGCACCCAATCCCAGGTTCAAACGGTGCGCGAGCTGATTGAACAGATAGAAGCCAGGCGTGGCGTTCTCGACCTCGACCCCGTCGAAATCAAGCTCTGCCGCCAGCCAGCCCACTCCATGCACCGGCCCGTTCCTCACCTGCCGCGTCGTGCGCCAAAACGGATGTGCCGCGATGGCCAGGCCGCCCTGGTCGTGGATCGAGTGGACTGTCGCAGCTGCCGACATGCCCGGCTTCACACGACGCTCGAGGAACAATCCGATGATGTGACCGTCGCGGCTCGAAACCTCTTCGCCCACGATCACGTGAAGCCGCCTTCGCCTGGCGGCATGCTCGGCGGCGCGAAGCGCTCCTTCAATCGTGTCGTGATCCGTGACCGCGATCACATTCAACCCAGCCCGGCGGGCGGCGTGGTCGACCAGCTGCGCGGGCGACGGCCAGCCGTCGCTAGCGGTTGTATGCATGTGGAGGTCGGCTCGACCCCAAGCAACCATGGGTGTGCATCCTACGCCCGACGGCCTTACCATCGACCTTTCCACATTCCTTTATTCCTTCTCTAAGTCCAAGACACAAGTTGGGAGGTGCCTGCGATGGAAGGCTTGATGCAGGATTACGAGCTCTCTCTGCAGCACGTGCTCTGGCGTCTGGAGCGCCTCCACGCACACAAAGAGGTGGTCACCAAACAGGAACAGGGAGTCCATCGCACCACCAACGGGGAGATGGTCCCCCGAATCAATCGACTTGCCGGCGCCCTGAAGCGACTCGGCATCAAGCCCGGCGATCGCGTGGCGACGTTGGCCTGGAACAATTACCGGCACCTCGAGCTCTACTACGCGGTTCCCTGCATGGGGGCAGTCCTACACACGCTCAACCTGCGGCTGTTTCCGCAGCACCTCGAATTCGTCATCAACGATGCCGAGGACAAAGTCCTTTTTGTCGATCAAACCCTCCTGCCTTTGCTCAAGCCACTCATCGGAAAGATCCCGAGCGTGGAGCACTTCGTCGTGATGGGCAACGGCACGCCACTGCCGGACCACGGTCTCGGTGACGTGCTCGACTACGAAACACTCCTGCATGCCGAGAGTGAGGCCTACCCGTGGCCCAAGCTGTCAGAGCGGATGGCCGCGGCCATGTGCTACACGTCGGGCACGACCGGCAATCCCAAGGGCGTCGTCTACTCGCACCGATCGCAGTTCATCCACACGATGGGCGTTCTCCAGGCCGACAACCTCGGCCTCACTGAAAAGGACGTGGTCTTCCCCATCGTGCCGATGTTCCATGCCAACAGCTGGGGTCTTCCATACGCATGCGGCATGGCGGGTTGCAAAGTCCTGTTTCCGGATCGATTCATGGGGGATGCCAAGTCCGTCGTAGACCTCGCAGAGCAGGAAGCAGCCACCATCCTCGCCGGCGTCCCGACCATCTGGATCAACACCGCCGCGCTGTTGAAGCAGACAGGCCAGCGACTGCCGAAGGTTCACACAGTCATCTGCGGCGGCTCCGCGATTCCCCGCTCACTTATGGAGTCGATGGACGCGATCGGGCTGCGCATGTTGCATGCCTGGGGCATGACTGAGACATCGCCTCTCGGCAGCGTGGCGCGGCCGCGCAGCGGCACGCCCGCCGATGACGAGCTCAACAAGCGCCTCACCCAAGGGATCGTGGTGCCCGGCGTGGAGATACGGATCGTCGACCCGGCATCGGACGAGGTGCTGCCCTGGGACGGGGTCGCGTTTGGTGAGATCCAGGTCCGCGGACCATGGATCGCCCGCGGCTACTACAACGGCTACGACCCGGGGAAGTTGACCGAGGACGGCTGGTTTCGCACCGGCGACGTGGCCAAGGTCACCCCTGAGGGTTACATCCAGATCGTCGACCGCACGAAAGACGTCATCAAGTCCGGCGGCGAGTGGATCTCATCAGTCGACCTCGAGAACGCGATCATGTCTCACCCCAAGATCCTGGAGGCGGCTGTCATCGGCCTCGCGCACTCCAAGTGGGATGAGCGGCCCGTCGCTTACGCTGTGGCGCGCCCCGAGTTCAAGGGCCAGGTCACGCAGGAAGAGGTCATCCAGTTTCTCCAGGACAAGGTCGCGAAGTGGTGGTTGCCTGACGAGGTGAGGTTTATCGACGAGGTGCCTAAGACCTCAGTCGGGAAATTCGACAAGAAGGTTCTTCGAGCGAGCGCAGTGCCCATCAAGGAAAGCGCGGCGCCGGCGGGTAGAAAGTGATGGCGAACCACGCGCAGACCCACGAGCACACCATTTCGCGCGAGACCTTCCACTACAAGTGGGACAACTCGCTGGCGCCCGCGGTTGAAATTGCGCCAGGAGACGTGGTCCATTTCGACACCGAGGAGGTGACGTCAGGCCAGCTCAAGCAGGGCGACCCGGCATCGAAGCTCGCTAATCTCGACTTCGACAAGCTGTACCCGCTCGGCGGCCCCGTCTTCGTAAAGGGAGCCGAGCCCGGCGACGTACTCGAGGTAGAGATCCTGGCGTTGAGACCAGGGTCCTGGGGGTGGGCCGCCCTCCTCCCGGGGCTCGGCCTGCTGGCCGCGGATTTCCCTGACCCATACGTCCGTTACTTCGAGCTTGGCGATCGAACGTCTGCCGAGCTGCGCAAGGATATTCACATACCGATCGCGCCGTTCTGCGGAACGATGGGCGTTGCGACCGATGAGCCGGGACCCCACGCGGTGCTGCCTCCGACCAAGGGCGCCGGCAACATCGATACGCGGCACCTCACTGCAGGCACCAAGCTCTACCTGCCGGTATTCGTCCAAGGTGGCATGTTCTCAGCCGGGGATTGCCACGGCGCGCAGGGAGATGGCGAAGTCTGCGTTACCGGGATCGAATGCCCGATGACATTCTCTCTCCGGTTCAACGTGGTCAAGGGCGGGTCCTTGCGGCCATGGAGCTACCACTTTCTTACGCCGGCGGTGCCGCTCCAGCCTCGGAGCGATGCGGCCGGGTATCACGCCGTGTGCGCATTGGGTCCGGACCTGATGGAGAACGCGCAGAACGCCGTGCGCGACACGATTGCCTGGCTCGGTGCAGACCATGGATTGAGCCGCGAGGACGCGTACATCCTGTGCAGCCTTGCGGGCGACCTCCGCATCAGCCAGATCGTGGACCAGCCGAACTTCGGGGTTTCCTTCTACATGCCCCTGAGCGTCTTCAAGTAAATACGCACCGGTTGTGGAGCCCTGGCCGGAGCTTGCGCTCAAGCTGTCGCGGCACCGTGCGGCATACTGACCTCTCACTAGGCCACGGGTGAGTACTACACAACTCGGCAAGTATCCGATTGAGGCTGAGCTCGGGCGCGGAGCCATGGGCGTGGTGTATCGGTCGACGCACCCGCGCCTGGAGATTCCCGTCGCCATCAAGGTGCTCGCCGAGCAGTACTCGAGCGACGCAAGCTTCCGCCAGAGATTCCATCGCGAGGCCGCCACCGTTGCCGCACTCAACCATCCGGGCATCGTCCGCGTGTACGACTTCGATGAGGACGGCCCAGTCCTTTTCATCGTCATGGAGTGGGTCGAGGGACGATCGATGCGCTCGTGGCTCGACGAATACGGGCGTTTCAGCGTCGATGTCTCCGTCGACCTGGTGCAGCAGCTGCTGTCAGCCGTCGGCGTCGCGCACGACTACGGCATCGTGCACCGCGACCTGAAGCCCGACAACATCCTGATCTCCAACCGCGGCAAGACCAAGATCCTCGATTTCGGCATCTCGAAGCTGATCGACGACAAGCACCGGTTGACCGCGACGGGCAGCATGGTCGGCACACCCGCATACATGGCGCCGGAGCAGGTTAAAGGCGAGCAGGTCGACGCGAGCTCCGACATCTACTCACTGGGCATGATCCTTTACGAGCTGCTGCATGGCGAGCCGCCGTTCACCGGTCAGCTACCCGCGGTGTTGCACTCGCAGGTGTTCGACCGTCCGCGCGCATCGACGGCGATTCCCTCTCCGATCATGGAGATCATCTGGAAGGCGACGGCGAAGGATCGCAGCCAACGATTCCAGACATGCGAAGAATTTTCCGGAGCCTTCCATTACATGCCGAAGCCCGCTGCGGCCCAGCCGCCCGCGGAGGCGATATCGGACCAGCTGCCGGTCACTGTCCACGAGGTCGACCTGCCGAAGTCGCAGTCTCCATCGCGCGCCGACAGTTCCAAGCCGCCAGGCGTATGCACGTTCAGCGATTGCGGCGAGCGACGCGGTTGGGCGTGCGCATATAAGGACCTCACCGGGCGCGAGTGCAAAAGCTGGTGGTGCCGCAAGCACATTCAGTTCATCGAGAGGACTCCGTTCTGTCCTCGGCACGCAAGCGTCATCCGCGCGCTCGCACCGACCGCGAACACGATCTTCGAGATCAAGAACCGTCCTGCCGTCGATGACCGCGCGCTGCCGCTCGCAGCGTTGGTCGCGGAGGACGTCGACAAGGACGTCACCGAGCTCGTACGGCGCCGCTACCAGAATCGCAAGGACGTCACGCTCGCGCGCGACCGCACTGTGCGACAGACGTGGTCCGGCCGGAACGAGGTGGCGTGGGAGCGCAGCTGGTCAGCTCTCAAGAGCCAGGGTTACCTCGTCCGCATCGCCGTTCGAGTGACGACAGCCGAGCCTGACCTGGTTCAGCTGCTCATCGGCAATACGGTTGTGTTCAAAGAGCTGCCCGACTGGATCAGCCGCCGGCGCGAAGGCGAGCAGCCCGACCACGCGGACAGGGCGCGGTTTGGCAAAAAGCTATTCGCAGCCATCCTCGAGCACGTCGATCAGCCGCAGCCGATCCCCGCGTCTGCGATTCCGGCTAATGGGCAGGACATCGAGCCGCCGCCGCCGCCCGAGATCAATCGCACGCTGATTGAGGGCATGGTGCTGAGGCTCGCATCGACCGCCACGCGTTTCACTGGCTTCGAGGTCGCCGAGCAACTGGCCCTTCCGTTCGCAGCGGTCGAGCCGATCCTCAAGGCCTTGACTGGCGCGAACTTCCTCGACGCCCTCGGGTTGGCGCCGGAGCAGGGCCCGTGGCTGGGCCGCCCGCTGCCCGAGCGCATGGCCTACGCGCTCACCAAGCAGGGACGCCTTCGAAGCGACGAGATCGCCAACGCGAGCACTCGCTACTCGGGACCCGCGCCCGTGTCGATGCACGAGTACAAGCTCGTGCTCGCCGAGGCGGCCAAGCCCGGCACGCTCGACCTGACCAAGGTCACGATGGCCCTGCACGGGATCGAACTCGGTCCGGGCGTGGTCGAGGCGGTTCGCGCAGCGGTCAACTCTCGCTCTTCGATCTTCATCTATGGCGCGCCTGGAAATGGCAAGACCACGCTGGCGCGGCGGATCCCAGCCTTGCTCGGCGGACCGATCGTGATCCCTTTCGCGCTCGACATCGGGGGCGGCGAGGTGATGACGATCTTCGACGGCTCCATTCACCGTCTGGAGCAGCACCAGCCTGCAGACAAGCGCTGGCGTAGGATCTCGCGTCCCCTGGTGCAGGTGGGCGGCGAGTTTCAGCTGGACATGTTCGACCCCACCTTCGAGGAGGGGAGCCGAACGTATGGCGCTCCTCTGCAGGTCAAGGCCAACGGAGGCGTGCTGCTCATCGACGACCTGGGCCGCCAGCGTGTGTCGCCGAAGCAGATCCTCGACCGCCTCCTCGTGCCGCTGGAGCAGGAGATCGATTACATGAACCTGAGCTCCAGCGGGCGCAAGGTCGAGGTCCCGTTCTGGGCCCAGCTCGCGCTTTCCACCAACCTCAAGCCCGCAGAGCTGCTCGACGAGGCGTACCTGCGCCGCCTCGCGTACAAGGTGCTGATGCCCGATCCCACGTGGGAGATGTGGTGCCGGATCTTCGAGCGCGAGCGGGATCGGCTGACGATTCCTCCCGACCCGCCGGCGCTGGAGCTGATCCGGAGCCTGTACAGCGGCCGGCCGCTGCGCGGCAACCACCCGCGCGACCTTCTGGAGCGGCTCGTCGACGTCTCAGCAGCGCGTGGCGTCCGCCCGCAGCTCACCCTGGAGCTGGTCGAGGCGGCCTGGCACACGCTGTTCATCACGAGCTGAGCCGGCCGCACGACGGCCGGACTTCCGGCCCGGACACGACCAACTGGGCCGTAATGGCTCCATCAAATCGCCCGGATGCGACCAATCGTGCCCGAATAGCGGGTCTTCGGCCGCACGACGAGCCCTCGGTATACTTTGGCGTCGCCCCGAAAGCGGCGGTGGCGGAATGGCAGACGCGCTAGTTTCAGGAGCTAGTGTCCGCAAGGACGTGGAGGTTCAACTCCTCTCCGCCGCACCAGCGATTCGCGTTGTCGTGTCGCCCACGTACTGAGCGCGTGTGCGCGATGCGGAGTTGGTGCGGCAGCTGGAGGCCGAGTCGACCCGGAGACCGGGTTCTTCGTGCTGGTCTGCGCAGACGAAACGCGACACGGGACGCTCGGGATCCGGACCCGCCCTTTAGACCGGCTGACTGCTGTGTTCGCCAGCTTGTGTGCCGTCGACGAACACTTACGGGTTTGGCATCGACGCTGATTGTCAGAAAGTCCCAGGCCTGATCAAACGAAAAGTGGACCATGTGGGGTTCAGTCTGTCCTACCGAAAAGGTGAACTCGAGCTTCATCGCCAACCTCTTGGCGCACCCGCTGCGCCGCGGCTATCGCCGCAGCGCTCGATAGACTGGCGGCGGTGCGCGCGGCCCCCTACGACCCAGTCCGGACGCTCTATCGAACCCTGCTGATCTTCGACGTCGTCGCCATCCTCATCCTGGCCGCGGGACTGGTCGAGTTTCTCTACTTCGAACCGCCCGGCCAGCACACAGGAATCAAGGCCACGATCGTCGGCGTCTTCCAGTACGAGCCGGCCACCAACAAGACCTTCGGTCCCGACCGCAGCGCCTTCACCCGCATGCAACTGTTCGCGGCCCTCGTGGATTGGAAGTCGCTGCCGCCGAACATCACCGTCGACGCGCGCTGGTACGACAGCTTCGGGTCNGTCGTCGGAAAAGTTGGACCGGGCACGCCGGCCCAGCTGGCAAGCCAACCCATAGTCCCGATCGCCCTGCCCTCGACCTTGAAGTCCAACCTTCCGGGCCAATACATGTTCGTCGTCGAGAGATGGGCGAACGGCGTGCCAGTCGAGATCCTGGCGCGGCGCATCATCCTCGTCGAAAGATCGTGAGCGCATTCGCCCGCGTCCGGGCCGCCAACCCACGACCTCGCAACCGGCCCGCTCGTTATGGGGTGGCGATCGCCGTCGCCACTGTCGTCGTGATCGTGCTCATCGCGAGCTCGGTTCTCGATTACGTCTTCCTCGATAGCATCCCCGGGCGCACCGCACTGTATGGGCTGCTGGCAGTGGCGCTGGTAGCCCTCGGCACGTTCATCGGAGTCCGTGCGTTCGACAAGGATCCTGCCGTTCGAAGGCGCCATCTCATCCGTGCGGGCGTCCTGCTCGGTCTGGGCGTTTTGCTGTGGCTGCTGGTCATCGACCTCTATGTGTTCACCAGCTCAGCCGGCCCTGGGGTCGCGGCCATCTGCGCCGCCGCGTGCTTGCCGACGACAGCTTTCGGCCTCTTCGTCGTGCGCCGCCTCGATCGCAATGAGAAGGAGCCCTGGCGGCTCGTGCTCGTCGCGTTCGCGTGGGGCGCCATCGTCGCGACCAGCATGGTCATCTGGGGTGAGAGCCTGTGGACGGCCATTGCGGAGCGCGTGCTCGTGCCGGGTCCCGGCCTGGATGCCTCAACTGCGTTCTCCGCCGGCCTGCTCGAGGAGCTGGCCAATGGCACGGCCGTGCTACTGCTGTTTCTCGTCATGCGCAACGAGTTCGACGACGTCGTCGACGGCATCGTGTATGGCGCGGCGGTTGGTCTCGGCTTCAACTTTCTAGAGTCGGTCGCATACATGACCAACCTCTACGCCTTATTCAGCCCCGATGGCATCGGCGGGTATGCGGCGGGTTTTCAGTGGTACTCGCGTCAGGTCCTCGGCCTCTTCTTCGGCCACGCCACGTACACGGCGTTGATCGGCGCGGGCATCGGGATCGCGCGCCAGCTGCACAGCCGGCGTCAGCAGGTGATTGCGATCGCCAGCGGTTTTCTGATCGCGATCGCGGCCCATTTTTCGTGGGACGCCTGGATCCAGTTCTTTCCGATCGAGAGCTCCACGCTGGGTCTCGTCGAGATCCACCTCCGGACGCTGATCATGACCGGACCGTTTACCGCTCTCGTGATCGCTCTCCTGTTATCCGGGCTCCGTTATGAAGGCGAGGCGCTGCGAGAACAGATGGCGAAGGAGGCCGCGGAGGGCACGGGGGCCATTCTGCCTGCGGAGGTGCCGATACTCTCCAATCCGTGGCGGCGGCTGGGCCAGCGCATGCAAGCCCTGAGTCGCCGTGGACTGAGGGCTTACTTCGCGATGTCGAGGCTTCAGACGGCGCAGCTCGACCTGGCCATGGAACGGTGGCATCGGGAGCGCCAGGAGATCGACACGCCCCTCGAAGCAGAGTACGAGCTGAGGCGGCGGGTCCTCGAGCTCAGGCGACAAGCCGGGGGTTTGAGCGCCGGCTAAAATGCCCCCTTGCATTTTGCGGTCTGTTACGTCGTAATCTTGTAACACCATGACGGACGGGGTCGCTGTCGCACCAACCGAGCGAGAAGCGCTGGACGCCTACTCGCAGATCGTCAGCACAGTGGCGGAGCGCGTCCTGCCCTCGGTCGCAAGCCTTCGCGTGCGCCGGGCCGGCAGCCCGCGAGACGGGGGCGCCGGCTCTGGGGTCGTCATCACCCCCGACGGGTACCTGGTCACGTCAGCCCACGTCGTCGCCCAGGCCGGCACCGCCAGCGCTTCCTTCATAGACGGCACCGAGTACGAGCTCGACGTGGTCGGAGCCGACCCGCTGTCTGACCTCGCGGTCGCACGCGCTCGGTCAGCTGTGCTCGAGCCCATTCAGATCGGGGACGCCGACACCCTGCGGGTCGGGCAGTTGGTGGTTGCGATCGGGAATCCAATGGGGTTTTCGGGGTCCGTCACCTCGGGGGTCGTCAGCGGGTTAGGCCGCTCCCTGGCGACCGCCGATGGCAACGGGCACCGACGCTTCGTCGAGGACGTCATCCAGACGGATGCGGCGCTCAACCCCGGCAACTCGGGCGGCGCACTCGCTGACTGGAAAGCGCGCCTGATCGGCGTCAACACGGCAGTCGCCGGCATGGGGCTCGGACTCGCGGTGCCTATCAACTCCACGACGCAAGCGATCCTTGCAGCCTTGATGCGGTCGGGCCGCGTAAGCCGCGCGTACCTCGGCATCGCCGGCGGCACACGCGCGCTCCCGCCGACCGCCGCCCAGCGGTTGGGTCGCAAGGCGGGCGTCGAGGTGCAGGAGGTCGTCAGCGGCAGCCCGGCTGCAGCCGCAGGACTTCAGGGCGGAGACGTAATCGTGTTGGTCGGCGAGGCGGCGGTCGCGAAAGCCGGCGACCTCCAGCGGCTGATGGTGGAGGTGCGGATCGGATCCAAACTGCCACTGACCATCTTGCGCGGCGATCGCACGGTGATCGTCGACGTGGTGCCCGCCGAGCTCACATAATCGTCGGCTAGACTTGGCCGTGGTGGCCAAAGACAAAACCAAAGACATTCGGGATCTCCTCCGCGCCGAGCTGCTCGACGGGCGTTTCCGGATGGTCGATATCGACCCTGACTCGACGCCTGGTATCAAGAAGCCAAAGCAGGCGCGGAAGGAGATGGAGGAGGCGCACGGCAGGCTGTTCGGCCTCCAAGAGCGCCTGTTCGCCGAAAACAAGCGATCGGTCCTGGTGGTCCTGCAGGCGATGGACACAGGTGGCAAGGACGGAGCCATCACGCACGTGATTGGCGACCTCAACCCGCAGGGCGTCCACATCACATCGTTCAAACAGCCGACACCCGAGGAAAGGCGACACGGGTTCCTCTGGCGAATACGGCGCAGCCTGCCGGAGGCGGGCGTCGTCGGGATCTTCAATCGCTCCCATTACGAAGATGTCCTCATCGCGCGCGTTCACGGGCTCGCTGACCCAAAGGTGATCGAGCGGCGCTATCAGCAGATAAACGAGTTCGAGAAGGAAGTCGTGAAGAGCGGCACGACGATCATCAAGTTCTGCCTCCACATCTCGTACGACGAGCAGCGCCTCAGGTTGCTCGACCGCCTGCGTGATCCCGACAAGCACTGGAAGTTTCACGAGACCGACATCGACGAGCGCAGGTACTGGGACGACTACATGAGCGCCTATGGCATCGCCATCACCAAGTGCTCGACCAAGTGGGCGCCGTGGTACGTCATCCCGGCGAACGACAAGGACTACCGCAACTTTGCAGTCGCCAAGATCATCAGGGAAACCCTCGGGGACATGGATCCGCAGTACCCCCAGCCCAAGCTCAACATCCCACGCCTGCTCAAGCGCCTCAAAGACTGAAGGCGCGGGTGAGGACGCAGGT
>JGI20189J14885_1000352_pt1 | contig 17201 bp, 15 predicted proteins | sample NGESurdeep072012_10_FD_14885 | JGI IMG/M metagenome (IMG submission 14885) | reverse complement strand
TCCTCGGCCTGCTTGCCGCGGATGACGAGCTGGTTGTCTTCGATCTGGACGGAAAGGTCGTCCATCGTGAAGCCGGCGACCGCCAAGGTGATGCGCAGGGCATTCTCGCCGAGCTGCTCGACATTGTAGGGCGGGTATCCATCGGATGTTGCCTTGGTCACCCGGTCGAGCGTTCGCTCGAACTGGTCGAAGCCGAGCAATAAGGGCGAATTGAACAAAGAAAGCCTCGCCATGGGGACTTCCTCCAATGAGCTAAGTCCTTATCGGTTTGCAGGACCCCATCTGGGCATCTCGCCGTGGTCCTCTTTTAGGGCACTTTACATGCCATAATGTGGGGACGCGGCGCTGGCGCATCAAGACAGAGAGGTGCGCGGACACCGCGGATTCAAAGGCTTTTTTGGCTGTTTTCTGAGCTTTTGCTGTGACCAAGCTTGCCGCGCCACGACATCTCGGAGAGACGAAAAGGGCCCGGCTCGCGGAAGCCGGGCCCTTCTTGCTTGGTGGAGCCAGGCGGGATCGAACCGCCGACCTCTACAATGCCATCGTAGCGCTCTCCCAGCTGAGCTATGGCCCCTAACATCGTGCGCGGCGCGGCAGGGCGCCTGCTGGGAAGACTTGTTCTAGCGCAGAGCGGTGCGCGGGAAAAGGCCGTGCAGAACCTCAGCGCTCGTCGTCTTCGTCAACGTTCTCAATGACCTCGGCCATGTCGTCTTCGTCCTCGCCGAGCTCGGAGGCGTCCTCAAGGACCGCTTCATCCTCTTCCTCCTCCTTCTTGACGACCTCGCCCTCTACGGCTTCGACCTCTTCCTCGGCCTCCCCGGCCACAATGGCCACTGCCGGCACGGCTACCTCAACCACCGTTTCCGCTTCCGGCTCGGCCGCCAAATCGGCCTCCAGCTCATCCTCGGCGATCGGTACTTCCTCGGCCTCGACCGGCGCCGCCGCGCGGGATTTGCGCGTCCGGACCAGCGTCTCGGCGTCGAAGGGCGCGCCGCATTTAGGGCATGTCACCGGATCGCGGCGCATATCGTAATAGCGCGTGCCGCAATTCGGGCAGATACGTTTTGTTCCCCAGTCCGCTTTTGCCACGGCCCCTCCGCTGACCCGACGGCGAATTTCCTGCTACCGGCCCTTTGCCACGAGCGCCGGGCGGTGTCAAAAGCAAAATCAGCACGGGCCGCCGGCAACGGTTTCGCCACCTGTCGCTTGCGCCGGCGCGCTGTGCTAAGACCGCGCCGGCGACGATAGAATGCCGAGGCTGCGCAGCCGTGACCGCCCTTTCTTCCGGCACATCGCGCCCGCTTCGCGGCACCTGCCGCGTCCCGGGCGACAAGTCGATTTCGCATCGCGCGCTCATCCTGGGCGCGCTCGCGGTCGGCCGCACGCGTATTAAGGGATTACTCGAAGGCGAGGACGTGCTGCGCACCGCGCAAGCGCTGCGGGCGCTCGGCGCCCGGGTGAAACGTAACGGCGAAGGAAGCTGGAGCATCGACGGTGTCGGCATCGGCGGCTTCAGCGAGCCGGCCGAGCCCCTCGACCTCGGAAATTCCGGCACCGGCGCCCGGCTCCTCATGGGCGCGGTGGCGACGCATGCCTTCACGACCTTCTTCACCGGCGATGACAGCTTGCGCAAGCGGCCGATGGCGCGCGTGGCCCATCCTTTGTCGCAGATGGGTGCCCGCATCACGGCGCGCGACGGCATGCGCATGCCCCTGGCCGTGGAAGGCGCCCGCACGCCGCTGCCGCTCTCTTACACGCCGCCGGTGCCGTCGGCGCAGGTGAAATCGGCGATATTGCTCGCCGGATTGAATGCTCCGGGCGACACCACGGTGGTCGAGCCCAACCCGACGCGCGATCACACCGAGAGCCTATTGCGGCACTTTGGCGCCAAGGTGGAGGTCATCGAGATCGAGCGCGGCGGTCGACGCATTACGCTGACCGGCCAGCCCGAGCTGAAACCCGCCGATCTGACCGTGCCGGGCGATCCATCCTCCGCCGCCTTCCCGCTGGTCGCGGCCCTCATCCGCCCCGGCTCGGCGATCACCATTACCGGGGTCGGAATCAATCCGCTCCGCGCCGGACTCTTCGCCACGCTTGCCGAGATGGGCGCCGACATCGCCTTCACGCGGCAACGCGTGGCCGGCGGCGAGCCGGTCGCCGATTTGAAGGCGAAGGCAGGCGCGCTCCGGGGCGTCGACGTGCCGGCGGCGCGCGCCCCCAGCATGATCGACGAATATCCGATCCTGGCGGTCGCCGCTGCCTTCGCCACGGGACGCACGGTCATGCGTGGCTTGGGAGAACTTCGCGTCAAGGAAAGCGACCGGCTCACCACCATGGCCAAGGGCCTCGTCGCTTGCGGCGTCGAGGCGACGATCGACGGCGACGACCTCATCGTCGAAGGGCGCGGGGGATCGGTTGTCGGCGGCGCGCGCATCGCGGCCGAGCTCGACCACCGCATCGCCATGGCCTTCCTGGTGCTGGGCGGCGCCGCCAAGAAGCCGACGCGCATCGACGACGGTGCCACCATCACCACCAGCTTCCCCGGCTTCGTCGCGCTGATGAACCGGCTCGGCACGCGTATCGCCGAGGCGAAGCGGTGATCATTGCGGTCGACGGACCGGCCGCCTCCGGCAAGGGCACGCTGGCGCGCCGCCTCGCCGCCCATTATGGCCTGCGCTATCTCGACACCGGCTCGCTTTACCGCGCGGCGGCGCTGCATGCGCTGCTCGTCCATGCCAACCCGGCCGACCCCGACGCCGCCACCGCCGCGGCCCGGCAAGTCGCCGCCGCCGATCTCGATGACGCCCGGCTCCGAGGGGAGGACGTGGCCCAGGCGGCCTCGGTCGTCGCTGCCATTCCCGGGGTGCGCGCGGCCCTTTTGGACTTTCAGCGGCGCTTCGCCCGGGAGGGCCAGGGGGCGGTGCTCGACGGCCGCGATATCGGCACCGTGGTGTGCCCGGACGCCGACGCCAAGCTGTTCCTCACTGCCACCCGGGAGGCCAGAGCCGCTAGGCGATTCAAAGAGTTGCAGGGTGGGGGCCGGGCCGCTATATACGAGCGCGTCCTGCAGGACATGATACGCCGCGACGCGCGCGACAGCGAGCGCCGTACCGCCCCTTTGGAGCGGGCGGCGGACGCTTTCGCGCTCGACACCACCGCGCTCGATGCCGATGTCGCGTTCGAAGCGGCGCGGCATTTCATCGAAACGAAGCTCGGCACGTCGCGGCATTGAACCGCTCTGCATGACCACGGGTCCACGCCGCCGCACCCGCATTCGCGGCGGCCGATCGCGACGTCCCCCCGGAACGGCGCGGTCACAGCAAACGGGGAAAGTCTGGAGTTCTAATGGCTGCCGCTCGTCAATCCACCGCGAAAAAGGAAAGTTTCGCGGCGCTGCTCGATGAATCGCTCGGGACCTCGGCCGGCCTCGAAGGCACGGTCATCAAGGGCCACGTCATCGCCATCGAAAACGACATGGTCCTGATCGATGTCGGCCTCAAATCCGAAGGCCGCGTCGCGCTGAAGGAATTCGGCGTGCCCGGCAAGGCCGCCGATCTCAAGGCCGGCGATACGGTCGAGGTCTATCTCGAGCGCATGGAAGGCAAGAACGGCGAAGCGCAGCTCTCGCGTGAAAAGGCGCGGCGCGAGGAGGCATGGACCCTGCTCGAGAAAAGCTTCCAGGCGAACGAACGGGTTCAAGGCGTCATCTTCGGCCGCGTCAAGGGCGGCTTCACCGTCGATCTTTCGGGCGCGGTGGCATTCCTGCCCGGCAGCCAGGTCGACATCCGCCCGGTGCGCGACATCACTCCGCTGCTCGGCTCGCCGCAGCCCTTCCAGATCCTCAAAATGGATCGTGCGCGCGGCAACATCGTCGTCTCGCGCCGCGCCGTGCTCGAAGAGAGCCGCGCGGAGCAGCGTTCCGAGCTGGTCGCCTCGCTCAAGGAAGGCCAGGTGCTCAGCGGCGTGGTCAAGAACATCACCGATTACGGCGCCTTTGTCGATCTGGGCGGCGTCGACGGCCTGCTCCACGTCACCGACATCGCCTGGCGGCGCATCAATCACCCGTCCGAGGCGCTCCATATCGGCCAGACCGTGAAGGTCCAGGTCATCCGCTTCAACGCCGAGACGCAGCGCATCTCGCTCGGCATGAAGCAGCTCGAGGCCGATCCGTGGGAAGGCGTCGAGCTCAAATACCCGGCCGCGGCCAAGTTCAAGGGCCGTGTCACCAACATCACCGATTACGGCGCTTTCGTCGAATTGGAGCCCGGCGTCGAAGGCCTCGTCCATGTCTCGGAAATGAGCTGGACCAAGAAGAACGTGCATCCGGGCAAGATCGTCTCGACCAGCCAGGAGGTCGAGGTGATGGTGCTCGACGTCGATCCGCAGAAGCGGCGCATCAGCCTGGGCCTCAAACAATGTCTCGCCAACCCGTGGGATAGCTTCAAGGACAAGTACCCGGTCGGCGCCGACATCGAGGGCGAGGTCAAGAACATCACCGAGTTCGGCATCTTCGTCGGCCTGCCCGGCGACATCGACGGCATGGTGCATCTCTCCGACCTCGACTGGCAGAAGGCCGGCGAAGAGGCGATCAAGGATTACAAAAAGAGCGAGAACCTCAAGGTGCGTGTGCTCGACGTCGACGTCGAGAAGGAGCGCATCTCGCTGGGCGTCAAGCAGCTCGCCGCCGACCCGACCGAACAGCAGGTCGCCGGCATCAAGAAGGGCGATGTCGTCACCTGCACCGTCTCGGCGGTCACCGACGGCGGTATCGAGGTCCAGTTGGCGAGCGGCCTGCCCGGCTTCATCCGCAAGGGCGAGTTGTCGCGCGACCGCGCCGAGCAGCGGCCCGATCGTTTTGCCGTCGGTGAGAAAATCGACGCCAAGATCACCGGCCTCGACCGCGGCGGCCGTAAGGCGACGCTCTCGATCAAGGCGCGCGAGGTCGACGAGGACAAGCAGGCGATGGCCGAGTTCGGCTCGTCGGATTCGGGTGCCAGCCTGGGCGATATCCTGGGTGCGGCGCTCAACCGCAAGGGCACCGACAAGGACGAGGACGAGAAGGAAGGCGAGTAACGAGAGCGACCGGCTGCCGGCCCTCGGAATCCTTGACGCCGGGTGCTGGGTTTGGCAGGATTTTCAATATGTTAACGCGGCAGGGGGCTAAGGCTGCGCCATGACGAAATCCGAGCTCATCCAGCGCTTGGCTGAGCGCAATCCGCACCTCTATCAGCGTGACGTCGAACGCATCGTTTCCACCGTGTTCGACGAGATCTCGGCGGCGCTGTCGCGGGGCGACCGGGTCGAGCTCCGCGGCTTCGGCGCCTTCTCGGTCAAGCGCCGCGGCGCGCGGCTGGGCCGCAATCCACGCACCGGCGAGAGCGTCCAGGTCGGCGAAAAGCACATCCCCTTCTTCAAGACCGGCAAAGAGCTGCGCGAACGGCTCAACGAGCGGCCTTGACCGCACGCGTGCGCGTTCAAGAGTCAGCATGAAGCTTTTTCACTGGCTGGTGACCGCACCGCTCGCGCTGGTGCTGATCGTCTTCGCCGTCTCGAACCGCGTTGTCGTCACCATCACGCTCTGGCCATTCCCCTTCGAGCTCCAGACCGAGCTCTTCCTCGTCGTCCTGCTGTCGCTGCTGATTGGGCTGCTCCTGGGGTTGCTGATCGCCTGGATCGGCGGCAGCCGCGCCCGCCGCGAGGCGCGCGCCAATGCCAAGCGCAATGCCGCGCTCCAGCGCGAGATCGATGGGCTACGCGTGCCGCCCGGCCCGACATTGCCGCCGACGACGCTGCCGCCCTACTAGATGCGCGTCTTCGGCTATAGCGAAACCGTCGCGGCGCTCGATTTCGCCTCGCTGATCGAAGCCCTGCGCCAAGCCTTCCGTACCGCCGGCGTGGAAACGCCGCCGCGTCAGCGCTACGAGATCCCCGTGCCGCACCGCGCGGCAGGCACGCTACTGGTGATGCCGGCGTGGAAAGCGGGCGACCGCATCGGCGTCAAGGTGCTGGGCCTTTTTCCCGACAATCCGGACCACGGCGAGACGACGAGCCAGGGCGCCTATCTCATGCTCGACGGCCGGACGGGCAAGCCGATGGCGGCAATCGACGCCGCCGGGCTCACCGCACGACGCACGGCAGCGGCCTCGGCGCTGGCGGCGAGCTACCTGGCGCGGCCCGACAGCGAGCGGCTGCTCATGATCGGCACCGGCGCGCTGGCGTCCCATCTGATCGAGGCGCATGTCAGCGTCCGCCCGATCCGCAACGTTCTGGTGTGGGGGCGCAACCACGAAAAGGCCGAGCGCCTCGCCCAGCGCCTGACGCGGCGCGCGCTGAAAGTAGCGGCGGCGGAGGATTTGCAGAGCGCCGTCAACGGCGCGCATGTCATCTGCTGCGCCACCGCTTCGCGCGAGCCGCTTCTGCTCGGCCATTGGCTGCCGCTGGGCGCCCATATCGACCTGGTCGGCGGCTACACGCCGGAGATGCGGGAGGCCGACGACGAGGTCATCCGCCGCGCGCGCATCTTCGTCGACAGCCGCGACGCGGCCCTCGCCGAGGCCGGCGACATCGTTCAGCCGGTGCGCGACGGCATCCTGCGCCCGGACGACATTGCCGGCGATCTGTTCGACCTGACGCGCGGCGCCCGAAGCGGCCGCCGGTTCCACGACCAGATCACGCTTTTCAAGTCGGTCGGCCATGCGCTGGAAGATATGGCGGCGGCGAAGCAGGCGTTGGAGAATGCGCTGGCGCCATGAGCAAGCCCGCCAACCCCATCCTCTGCGCCATCGATTTGGCCGATCCGGCCAAGGCGAAGGCGCTTGTCCGCACGCTCAAGGGCGCGGTCGGCGGCATCAAGCTCGGCCTCGAATTCTTCACCGCCAACGGCCCGCGCGCGGTCAAGGACACGGCACAGGGCCTGCCGCTGTTCCTTGATCTGAAGCTGCATGACATCCCCAACACCGTGGCCGGCGCGGTCCGCGCGGCGGCGGCGATCGAGCCGCTGTTCCTTACCCTCCACTGCGCCGGGGGTGGGGCGATGATGAAGGCGGCGACCGAGGCGGCAAAGCAGGCCGGCGGGAAGACGCGTGTGAAGCTGCTCGGCGTGACGGTCCTCACCAGCCTCGACGAGGGCGACCTCGAATCCGTCGGGCAAAAGGGCCCGGTTGCCGAACAGGTGAAGCGTCTGGCTCGGCTCGCGCGCGCCAGCGGCCTCGACGGCATCGTCTGCTCGCCGCACGAGGTGGAGGAGCTGCGTCGCGAATTGGGCGAGGATTTTCTGCTGGTCGTGCCGGGCATCCGCATCGGGTCGCTGGCGCTGGGCGACCAGAAACGCGTCATGGGGCCGCGCGACGCTGTCGCGGCTGGTGCCGACTATCTCGTGATCGGACGGCCGATCACCGGCTCGCCCAGCCCGCCGGCGGCGGCGCGGGCCATGCTGGCGGAAATCGGGAAAGCCGCGACATGAGCGTGTTGGCCAAGATCTGCGGGCTGTCGACAGCCGAGACGGTCGCGGCGGCGGTGCAGGGCGGCGCGGCGTTCACCGGCTTCGTGTTTTTCCCGCCCAGCCCCCGTCACCTGACGCCCGAGCAAGCGGGACCTCTCGTTTCGGCGGTGCCCACCGGAATCACGCGGGTCGGCGTCTTCGTCGATCCGAGCGACGAGCTCCTGGAGAAGGTGCTCGTCAAATCGCCGCTCGACCTGCTGCAGCTCCATGGCGAGGAAACGCCGGAGCGCGCCGCGGCGATCAAGCGACGCTTCGGCAAGAAGGTGATGAAGGCGATCAAGGTGGCATCCGAGGCCGATCTGCGGCGAGCGCCGGGCTATTTCGCCGCCGTCGATTGGTTGATGTTCGATGCGCGCCCCCCCAAGGACGCGACGCGCCCCGGCGGCAACGCCCTCGCCTTCGACTGGGAGCTGCTGCACCGGCGCAACTGGCCGCTGCCCTGGATGCTGTCGGGCGGCCTCAATGCCCAAAACCTCGGCGAGGCGGTGCGGGTCGCGCATGCCGGGGCGGTCGACGTCTCCTCGGGCGTCGAGAGCAGGCCGGGCGTCAAGGATGGGGCCAAAATCCGCGAATTCCTGGCCCAGGCGAAGGCGATTTGAGCCGTCCGTCAGTGCGTAAACCGATTGATCACGATTAGCATCGTGCCCGAAGCAACCAATAAAAATGTAATCTCGGATATGAGTTTGCGAGTGTCGTGAATCAAACCCGTTACATCTTGGATGTGAGCGCGGATACGGCGAATATGGCGGTGGAACCGCTTCATGCTATGCAACCCGGGTATATATGCCCTGGCGAGATAAAAGCCGCTTCCTGGATTGCTCTCAATGCACAGACTTTGTTTTATTCGGCTAGCGCGGTTTTATGGCTTAAAATCAGTACTTTCGAACCTTTCAGACTCATAGGTTTAGGAGTAAAACCGTCGCTTCCTTAGCGGCATTTGGATCCCATGCCTAGCCCCAACACCTTTCGTGGCGGGCCCGACGAGCGCGGGCTATTCGGCATCTATGGCGGCCGCTTTGTCGCGGAAACCCTCATGCCGCTGGTGCTCGAAGTCGAGCGGGCTTATGGCGCGGCGAAGCGCGATCCAAGCTTTGCCGCCGAGCTGCGCTATTACCTCGAGCATTATGTCGGCCGGCCCTCGCCGCTCTATTTCGCCGAGCGGCTGACCCGGCATCTGGGCGGCGCCAAGATTTACCTGAAGCGCGAGGATCTGAACCATACCGGCGCGCATAAGGTGAACAACACGCTCGGCCAGATCCTGCTCGCCCGGCGCATGGGCAAGCGCCGCATCATCGCCGAAACCGGCGCCGGCCAGCATGGCGTTGCTACCGCCACGGTCTGCGCGCTCTTCGATCTGCCCTGCGTCGTCTATATGGGCGCCACCGACATCGAGCGGCAGAAGCCCAATGTCTTCCGCATGAAATTGCTCGGCGCCGAGGTGGTTCCGGTCCATTCCGGCACCGCCACGCTGAAGGACGCGATGAACGAGGCGCTGCGCGATTGGGTCGCGCATGTCGACGACACCTACTACCTGATCGGCACGGTCGCCGGGCCGCACCCCTATCCCGAGATGGTGCGCGACTTCCAGAACGTGATCGGCGAGGAAACCCGCGTGCAGATGCATCGGGCCGAGGGCCGCCTGCCCGACACGCTGGTCGCCTGCGTCGGCGGCGGCTCGAACGCCATCGGGCTGTTCCATCCCTTTCTCGACGAGCCCGACATCAAGATGATCGGCGTCGAGGCGGCGGGCTCCGGCATCAAGAGCGGCAAGCACGCGGCCTCGCTCAACGGCGGCGCGCCCGGCGTGCTGCACGGCAACCGCACCTACCTGCTTCAGGATTCGGACGGCCAGATCCAGGACACCCATTCGATCTCGGCCGGGCTCGACTATCCCGGCATCGGCCCCGAGCACGCCTTGGCTGTTCGACCAGAAGCGCGTCGAATACGTGCCAATCACCGACAAGGAGGCGCTCGCCGCCTTCCAACTGCTGACCCGTCTCGAAGGCATCATCCCGGCGCTCGAATCGGCGCATGCCGTGGCCGAGGCGATGAAGCGCGCGCCCAAGCTGCCGGCGGACAATCTGCTGGTGATCAATTTGTCGGGCCGCGGCGATAAGGACATCCCCTCCGTCGCCGGCATGCTGGGAGCGAGACTGTGAGCCGCATCCGGACACGCTTCGAGCAGTTGCGCGAAGAGGGCCGCGCCGGGCTGGTGACCTATTTCACCGGCGGCGATCCGGACGGCGCCACCTTCGAGAAGCTGCTGGCGCAATTGCCCGAGGCCGGCGCCGATCTGATCGAGATCGGCATGCCGTTCTCCGATCCGATGGCGGACGGCCCGGCGATCCAGGCCGCGGCGCTGCGTGCGCTCAAAGCGGGCGCGAATTTGTCGAAGATTCTGGCGGCGCTGCGGCGCTTCCGCGACAAGGACGATGCCACGCCGGTCGTGCTGATGGGCTATTACAATCCGATCTATCGCTATGGCGTGCAGCGTTTCCTGAAGGATGCGAAGGCCGCCGGCTGCGACGGGCTCATCATCGTCGATCTGCCGCCCGAGCATGACGACGAGCTGTGCCGGCCGGCCCTGGCCGCCGGCATCGACTTCATCCGCCTCGCCACGCCAACCAGCGACGACATTCGCCTGCCGACGATCCTGAAGCACAGCAGCGGCTTCCTTTATTACGTCGCCATCGCCGGCATCACCGGCACCCGGTCGGCCAAGGGCGCGGCCATCGCCGCCGCGGTCGAGCGGCTGAAGCGGCACACAAGGCTGCCGGTCGCCGTCGGCTTCGGCATCAAGACGCCGCTCCAGGCGGCCGAGGTTGCGCGCAGCGCCGACGCCGCCGTGGTCGGCTCGGCGCTGGTCGAACGGCTCGCTGCCCAACTCGACAAGAAGAACCGGCCAAAAGCCGGATTGGTGGCCGCCGTCCTCAAGGACGTGCGCGCGCTGTCTAGGGGCATACGCGGCGCCCGGCCGCGCATCAAGAGCGCGGCGACGGCCGCACGAATGGCGGCGCCATGAACTGGCTGACCAACTTCGTCCTGCCGAAAATTCGCGCCGTCGTCGCGAAGAAGGAGGTGCCGGACAATCTCTGGCACAAATGCACGGGTTGCGGGCAGATGCTGTTCCACCGCGAGCTCGAGGCCAATCTGCATGTCTGCGGCAGTTGCGGCCATCATCTGCGCATCTCGCCGGACAGGCGCCTGAACCTGATGTTCGACGACGGCAAATACACCACCATCGAGCTGCCCAAGGCCATCGCCGATCCGCTCAAATTCCGCGACCGCAAACGCTATAGCGACCGCCTGAAGGAGGCCCAGGGCGCCAAGGGCACGGCGCGCGACGCGGCGGTGGTGGCCCATGGCATGATCGGCGGCGTCGGCGCCGTGGTCTGCGCCTTTGACTTTTCCTTCATGGGCGGCTCGATGGGCATCGCCGTCGGCGAGGCGATCCTGGCGGCGGCCCGGCTCGCTGTGCTGCAGGAGGCGGCGCTGATCATCGTGCCGTCATCGGGCGGCGCCCGCATGCAGGAAGGCATTCTCTCGCTGATGCAGCTGCCGCGCACGACCCTGGCGGTGGAGATGGTCAAGGAAGCCGGGCAGCCATATATCGTGCTGCTGGCCGATCCGACGACCGGCGGCGTCTCGGCCTCCTTCGCCATGCTGGGCGACATCACCCTGGCCGAGCCCGGCGCGGTGGTCGGCTTCGCCGGCGCGCGCGTGATCGAGGAAACCATCCGGGAAAAGCTGCCCGAAGGCTTCCAGCGTGCCGAATATCTGCTTGAGCACGGCATGGTCGACATGGTCGTCCACCGCCGCGACCTGAAGGCGACGCTCGACCGCGTGCTCGACCTGCTGACGCGACGGCAACCACCCGCGCAACGCGCCATCGCGGCGCCGCGGCCGATGGAACACGGCTTCTGACGGCCGTGGCGCGCGCCAGCGACCGCATCCTCGAGCGGCTGCTCACCCTTCACCCGAAGCTCATCGATCTCTCGCTCGATCGCGTGGCGCGGCTGCTCGCGGCGCTCGGTCATCCCGAGCAGCGCCTGCCGCCGACGATCCATGTCGCCGGCACCAACGGCAAGGGCTCGGCCATCGCCTTCCTGCGCGCCTGCCTCGAGGCGGCGGGCCATCGCGTCCACGTCTATACCTCGCCCCACCTGGTGCGCTTCCACGAACGCATCCGTCTCGCGGGCAAGCTGATCGACGAGCAGGCCCTGGGCGCCCTGCTCGAGGAATGCGAAACGGCCAATAACGGCGCGCCGATCACCTTCTTCGAGATCACCACCGCCGCCGCACTGCTCGCCTTCGCACGCGCGCCAGCCGACTATTTCCTCTGCGAGGTCGGACTCGGCGGCCGCTTCGATGCGACCAACGTCATCGACCGGCCGGCCGCGACGGTGGTCACGGCGATATCGCTCGACCACCAGCATTTCCTGGGCGAGACCGTGGCGAAGATCGCCTTCGAGAAGGCCGGCATCCTCAAGTCCGGCGTCCCGGCGGTGATCGGCCCGCAGACGGCCGAGGCGGTGCCGGTGCTGGAGGCGCGGGCGAAGGAACTCGGCACGCCGCTCTATCGCTGCGGCCGGGAATGGTCGGCGGCGCGTGCGGTCGACGGGACGCTGCTCTACGACGGCAAGCGCATCTACGAACTGCCGCCGCCGGGCTTGCTGGGCGACCACCAATACGAAAACGCCGGCGCCGCGCTCGCCACGCTGGAATGCCTGACGGATCTGGCGCTTGACGAAAAAGCGCTGGCGCGCGGCATGCAGAATGTCGAATGGCCGGCACGGCTGCAGCGCCTGGCCGCAGGCCCCCTGGTCGACGCCTTGCCGCCGGGCGCGGAACTGTGGCTCGACGGCGCGCATAACGCGGCCGGCGGCGCGGCGCTGGCGCGCCAAGCGCGCCAATGGAACGACCGGCCGCTCGGCCTGGTCTTCGGCATGCTGAAGACGCACGATCCCGCAGCTTTCCTGAAGCCGCTGGCGCCGCATGTCAACCGGCTTGCCGCCATCGCCATTCCGCGCGAGGCCAATGCGCTGACCGCCGAGGAAGCCGTCGCCGCTTCGCGTCAGGCCGGCATCGCGGCGACGCCGGAGCCCGATCTGCTGACGGCCGTCAAAGCGGCGAGCACGCGCCAGGGGCGCACGCTGATCTGCGGCTCGCTCTATCTCGCGGGACGGGTGCTGGAAGACAATTGCTGAGCGAGGCTCTTTTCTAGAGGACCGACTGCACCCACTCGACCAGCTTCGATTTCGGCAACGCGCCGATCTTGGTGGCGGCGACCTGGCCGTTCTTGAACAGCATCAGCGTCGGAATGCCGTGCACGCCGTATTTGGTCGGGGTCTGCGGATTCTCGTCGATGTTGATCTTGGCGATGGTCACCTTGCCGGTCATCTCGGCCGCGATGTCCTCGAGGAAGGGCGCGATCATCTTGCACGGGCCGCACCATTCGGCCCAAAAATCGACGAGCACGGGCCCCGCGGCCTTCAGCACATCGTTCTCGAAGGAAGTGTCGGTGACCTTGTTCGGCTTCATTACATTCTCCGGCTGAGGGTCCGGCGAGGAGCTTAGGCGACGCTTCGAAACAGCGTCAAGCGCGGCTCCCGCACGTTCATGCATGGATGGGTTCGCGAAAGCGCGTTGCCGGGGCGGAGCTAAGCCAGCGCTGCCGCGGAAATGGCCATGAGGCTCGGCCCTTCGGTCCAGAGCAGCGCGCAGCGTATAGCCTTGCCCGGATAGACGCCGCCTAGCGCCGCGCGATAAGCGCCAAGCTGCTCGAGATAGGCTGCGGGCACCTGCGACTCGTCGGCGGGAACCGGCCGCATGGTCTTGTAATCGACGATGAGGACCGAATCGGCAGTCACCAGGAGCCGATCGATGCGGCCGGAAACCGCGCGGCCGCCCACCAGCCCGACCACCGGCACCTCGGCCTCGGAGCCGGGGCCGAAAAGCGGCGCGAAATCGGGGTGCTTGAGGATCGCCAGCGTTTCGGCGGCGATCGCCTGCTGCTCCGAGCCAACAAGGTCGAAGAACGGCCGTGCCAGAAACCGCGCCGCCGCCGCCGCACGCCGATCCGGCGCCAGGAGAGGCAGGCTTTGCAGCAGGCGATGGATGAGCAAGCCCTTGCGGAAGATGAATCCCCGATCGGCGCCCAAAGGCGAGCGGGTCGCCGGCTCGTCATGCGTCGGCCGCGACGGCGCGAGCGGCCGGGGCGGCACCGGCTCGGGCGGCGGCGGCGAGGTCGCCCATTTGGGCAGCGCCGATTTTTCCGCCGCCGCCAGCACCAGGCGCTTGTCATCGACGGCGGGGCCGATCTGGCGCGAGACCAGGCGCAAGCCTTCACCCTGCCAGCCGTCGTCGCCGATCAGCTTCCGCGCGTCGAAGACGAAAGGCTTGGCGCCTGCCGCCTTCATCCCCGCCGCGACGAATTGGTACCAGTTCTCGTCCGGCGGATTCTGCCGCCCGTGCCAGCCGCAGACATAGAGACGGTCCTCGGCGCGGGTCAGCGCGACATAGAGCAGGCGGCGATATTCCTCCTCGCGCTTGGCCTTGGCGGCGTCGCGCGCGGCAGCGGCTATCGGCGCATCGCCCTGCTGGCACCACAGCGGCAATCCGTCCGGCGTCCACAGCACGGGCGTGGTCTGGCGCGGCACCTGGAGCGTGTCCGGCAGGAAGACGATCGGGGCCTGCAAGCCCTTGGCACCGTGCACGGTGATGACGCGGACCTCGTCGCGGCCGGTTTCATTGTTGAGATCACGCTTCACCTCGGTCTCGCCGAGCACGAGCCAGTGGAGGAACCCCTGCAGCGACGCGCCGTGGCCGCGCTCGTAAGCGAGCGAAGCGGCGAGGAATTCGTCGAGCGGATCGGCCGCCTCCGGGCCAAGGCGCTCCAGCACAAGGTGCCGGCCGCGCCGGGCCGCGAGCACCTCGGCAAAGAGCTCATAGGGCGGCGTGAAATCGACGCGTGCCAGCAACGCGCCAAGCTGCTCGGCCGCATGGGCGAAGCGCGGCTGCTCTGCCGCGCGGCGGCGCAGCTCGCCCCACAGCGTGCCGCGCCTGCCATGCGCCAGTGCGAAGAGCGCATCGTCGTCGAAGCCGTAGAGCGGGCCCTTCAGCACCGTGGCGAGGGTCAGATCGTCCTCGGGCAGCAGCAGGAACTGGCCGAGCGCCACCATGTCCTCGACGGCAAGCTGCTCCGCCAGCAGCATGCGGTCGACCCCCGCCACCGGCACGCCGCGCTCCTTGAGGGCTCGCACCAGCGCGCCGACGAAAGACGTGCGGCGCCGCACCAGCACCATGACGTCGCCGGCCCGTATGGGCCGGCCGCGCGCCGGCAGCTTTTCGCCGCTTTCGATCCAGCGCTTCACCGTTGCGGCGATGGCGAGCGCCAAGCGGGCCTGCGGCAGGCGCGGCCAGGTTTGGCTCAGCGGCGCGTCCCACGGCTCGATCGCCGGGCCGTCCTCTGGACCGATCGGCGGCCACAGCTCGACCAGCCCGCCGGCGCCGAGACGCGACGCGACATGGATGGTGGGGCTGCCGTCGGGCGTTACACCCGTCGCTGCGTCTTTATAAGCAAAAACCTTATCAACCGTCTCCAACACGGAACGGACGGAGCGGAACGAAATTTCAAGATCGACCGGACTCCACTTCGCCGCGATGGCCTTGACGCGCCCCGCGAAATATTCGCGCATATCGGCGAATTTCGTGGGGTCGGCGCGCTGGAAGCTGAAGATCGATTGCTTGGGATCGCCGACGGCGAAGATCGTGCGCAGCCGCTCGCGCGCGCCTGCCCCGACGAAGAATTCCTCGGCGAGCAGGCGCACCACCTCCCATTGCTCGGGATTGGTGTCCTGCGCCTCGTCGATCAGGATGTGGTCAAGGCCGCCGTCGAGCTTGAACAGCACCCAGGGCGCCACGCCCGGCTCGCGCAGCAGCGCCATCGATTTGAGGATGAGATCCTCGAAATCGAGCAGCGCGCGCGCCGCCTTGTGCGCATCGTAGGAATCGAGCACCGCGCCGCCCAACCGCAGTAGCGCTACCGTCGCCGTCGCCAATAACGCCGCGTCGCGTCGCGCGCGCACGGCTTCGAGCCGCTCGGCTTCGTGTAGCAGCGCCGCTACCTCGTCGGGCGAGGTCTCTTGGATTCCCGTGGTGACGATGCGCTCGCGGCGCTTGTTTTTTTGAGTAAAGAAAACCAACAGATATTCGTCGAAGCCGTCGGCGCGCTCGGCCGGATCGGCCAGCCAATCTGCGATCCGCTGGCCAGCTTTCTGATCACGGACCGATTCGCTACCAAGCAGGATTTCCGCTGCCGCTCTCAGCGCCGCTTCGTCGCAAGCGCCGTGCCGGCAGGCCTCGCGCAACACGCCCTCGGCGGTCTCGCCGGGCTTAAGGCCGAGATGCTGGCGCAGCTTGGTCTCGAAGGCGTCGATGCCACTGTCGCGGACGCGCTCCAGCCGGGCGCGCTCCTGCGCCAGGCATTGGATCAACTCGGCGAAGGCCTGCTCGGAGACGAGTTGCGTCACCGTGTCGAGCGCATCCTTGAGCGCCGCGCCGCCGCCAGCGCGGGCCGATTCCAATACCTCGGCGCGCGCCTGTTCCAGCGCCTCGCGCGCGCTGCGCTCCTCCATGACCTGAAAGTGCGGCGGGATGCCGGCTTCGAGGGGAAAACGCCGCAGCAGCGATTGGCAGAAAGCATGAATGGTCTCGATGCGCATACCGCCCGGCGCGTCGAGCACGCGGGCAAACAGCCGCCGCGCGCGATCGAGCGTTTCGGGCCCGGCATCGGCGCCGGTGAGATCCTTCAGTGATTTGCGCAGCTTGGCATCCGACACCGTCGCCCATTCGCTGAGCCGCTCCTGGACGCGGATCGCCATCTCGGCGGCGGCCGCCTTGGTGAAAGTGAGACAGAGGATGCGCGACGGCGCGCTGCCGGCAAGGAGCAGCGACAGCACGCGGTCGGTCAGGACCTTGGTCTTGCCGGTGCCCGCCGAGGCGGCGACCCAGACCGAGGCCGCCGGATCGGCGGCCGCGCGCTGCTGGATCGCCGGATCGGGCGTGCGCGCGGCGCTCATTCGCCGTCTCCCGCGGCACCGAGGAGCCATTCCTTGACCCGCGCGAGATGAACGTAATCGCTGTAGCGCGGCCCGCGCGACGGGTTGGGCCACGAGCGATAGGGCGTCTCCGGCCGGTCGAAAGCCGCGATCAGGCGCGCCAGGCCGTCCTTCGCCCGGTCGGCGAGTGCAGCCACCGCGGCGGCGCCCCTGGCGGCGGCCTTATCCTCGCCCGGCGGCTCGCCGCCCGACAGCCGCCAATAGAGCAGCGTCTCGACCTCGGCCGGCTTTACACCTGGAAAGCCGCCCGCGCGGGCGATCACCGCTTCGAGCGCCAGCTGCGATGCATAGCCGTCATGAATCTCGCCGGGCGGCGGCAGCACGCCGGTCTTGTAGTCGAGAATGACCAGATTGCCGTCGTGCAGACGGTCGATGCGGTCGGCCCGGCCGGAGATTTCAAACGCGCCCTTTGCAGCAGGCATCGTCAGATTGCCGCGCAGCTCGCTGAAGCTCTGCGCTAGCAAGGGGCGGCGCGCGCGCTCGGCCTTCACCACCCAGGCAGCGATGCGCTCGAAGCGCGGCCACCAGAAGGCGCGCACATTGGGCCGCGCCAGCGCCTCGCCGAAGCTGTCGCGGCCGAA
>JGI20189J14885_1000341_pt1 | contig 17620 bp, 18 predicted proteins | sample NGESurdeep072012_10_FD_14885 | JGI IMG/M metagenome (IMG submission 14885) | reverse complement strand
ACCGGGAAGGAGATGGCCGATGAGGGCTATGCCACTGAAATCGAGGATCTCGATCTCGATGCAATAAACCTAACGGTAGTGGATCCACCGGATTTGCAGATCTCGGCTGTGCCCGAGCCCACGACATGGGCGATGATGCTGATCGGCTTTAACATAGTGGTGCGCCGGTTGTGATTATCCGCGCCTGCGGCGGCAGCCTTCAGGGCAAGACCATCGCGGTGCTAGGCCTCACCTTCAAGCCCCATATCGACGACATGCGCGACAGAGCCAGCCTGGTGATCGTGCCAGCACAGGTCGCGGCCGATGCCACGGTGCGCGCCTACGATCTCGAGGGCATGGACAAGGCAGAGGCCGGTTTCTATTATTTCAGCGTCGGCCGCGCGGTCACGGCACTGGCGCGGCAGCGCCTCAAGGCGAAGAGCTAGGAACCTCCATGTCCTCCACCCGCAAGCGCATTCTCATTACCGGCGGCGCCGGTTTCCTGGGCTCGCATCTCGGCGAGAAGCTGGTGGCGGAAGGGCACGACGTGCTCTGCGTCGACAATTACTTCACCGGCCGCAAGGAGAACATCGCGCATATCCTGGGCAACACCCATTTCGAGGCGATGCGACACGACATCTGCTTCCCGCTCTATGTCGAGGTCGACGAGATCTACAACCTCGCCTGCCCCGCCTCGCCGATCCACTACCAGTTCGACCCGGTGCAGACGACCAAGACCAGCGTGATCGGCGCGATCAACGTGCTGGGCCTGGCAAAGCGCGTCAAAGCCAAGGTCTTCCAGGCCTCGACCTCCGAGATTTACGGCGACCCGACGATGCATCCGCAGACCGAGGAATATCGCGGCAACGTCAACACGCTGGGGCCGCGCGCCTGCTACGACGAGGGCAAGCGCTGCGCCGAGACGCTGTTCTTCGACTATCTCCGGCAGCACAAGCTGCGCATCAAGGTCGCGCGCATCTTCAATACCTACGGGCCCCGCATGCACCCGAATGACGGCCGCGTCGTCTCGAACTTCATCGTCCAGGCGCTGAAGGGCGAATCGATCACGGTCTATGGCGAAGGCAACCAGACAAGGGCCTTCTGCTATGTCGACGATCTGATCGACGGCTTCGTGCGGCTGATGAACACGCCGGATTCCATCACCGGCCCGATCAATCTCGGCAACCCCGTCGAGACCACGGTGCGCGAGTTGGCGGAGAAGATCATCGCCATGACCGGCTCGCGCTCCAAGCTCGAATTCCGGCCGCTGCCGGTCGACGATCCCGTGCAGCGCTGCCCGGACATCACCCGCGCCAAGGAAGTGCTCGGCTGGCAGCCGCGCGTGCCGCTCGAGAACGGGTTGCAGAAGACCATCGCTTATTTCGACAGCCTCCTGACCGATGGCGGCGAGAAGAAAAGCCCCAGCCTAAGCATCGTGAGCTAGCTAAAGGCCAGCGTTTGAGGACTGACGAATTACCGTCGCAACCCGTCGCGAAATGATCTGATGATCGGAAATACGCAGACGGTCAACCATATCCGGCTAGCTTCCTCGTTTTTTAAGCTTACGCGATAGTAGATATCGTAGACAGGTCTGAAACGGTTGCTTCGTGCGTGCACAAGAAAGATCGCCTTATGCCCGCTGTTGCGAGCGACGGCGATTGCTTTGTCGGTTGCATCAATTTCATTACCGTAAGGAACGCTAAGACTGCGCACCGATTGTCCGGATAGTTTCTCCAGTTCATTGCGGCTTTTCCCGATCTCGCAATCGAGTTCTCCTGCAGAAAGCTTGCGAAAGTGGCTATGCGTCATTGAGTGATTTCCGACAGAAATTCGATAGTCTGCGAGTCTTCGCATATCATTAGGATCGAGAAAAACCTTATACAATTCCCGCGCTGCTGCCTCTGTTGTTCTGAGTGCAGCAAAAAGCCGCTCTTTGAGGAGGACGATTTCGCTCAGAGACATCTTGGATATAAACCGGGAGATAAGCTCACCGACCGATGAGACCGTAGCGCCACCAATACCCATGAGCGCAACGACCCTTTGCATCCCCAGTTCTTGGGCAGCGAGTGAAAGCGCATTGTCAATTGGTAAAGTGAGCGTTTGGACAGCAGAGGGAATTACAAAAAAAATAGACGGCGCGTTTGCCTCTTTGAGAAGGGGGCCAGCAACATTGAGCACCGATCGGTAAGCATCATCGAACGTAATGAGCAATGCTTTTCGTGGCAGTCGGCCACTCAATAGATCGTCCACGCTAATGAAATCAAAATTCTTCTTGTAATACTCGACATGCTTGCGGAATACCTCAGGCCTTGTTGAGATGCCAAGCTGGCTTGTTAGCGGGCACTTATCTGCTGAAATATCGTGATACGCAACGACGGTTACGTCAGGCAGCATAAGTCAGTCCCCAAATGACACAATGTGCAGCTGTCCGGACCAAAAGTACTCGATCTGCGCAACTGACCCGCGCGATTTTGCGTTCTACAATATTTGCTCAATTATTGACATCATCAGATCAGTTATACGCCGCACCGACATCGACATCGCTCATGCATTTACCGTCCGGTACTTAGCCAACGAATCTTGCGTTGGTGCAGTGTATTTCTTTCGGTTGATCGAGTCGCTTCCCGTCTGCGGTGTCGATCATTCCATTGGCACATTAGGCACTTGCTGGAAAGACGGCGTCCCGTATATCGCGAAGGAATAGGCGAGATCGCTCTGCTACGGCCAGCGTCTTCAGACTGAGTGAGGATCCCCTCTCGAGCCCCGGTCTCAGCTTCCCGAGGACGCAAGCAGGTGATATCTGACGTTTGCGCAACGCGGTAGCTACGATATTACCATCCAGGATTTGAGCGCCGGCGCCGATCTCATTCCACATGGGAAATATCTGCCGCCACGTATGCAAATCCATTACGACAGTCGTCGCAAGAGAATGGTTGAGCGCGAATTTGAAATATGCTTCAACCGGCTTCAATCCATCAACCTTGCGGTTCCATATCTCGATGCCGTCGAGTACGGAGATAAGTTCACGCGAAACCTTATCAAAACAGTCTCGTCTGCGCGGGTGAGCGAGGATGGCCGCTCCACCTTCGGCACGGAGCGCCGAAATGGTCTCCACGAGATCTTTGCGAGCTCCATGATAGTGCGGCGTACCCATCGTAACGATATGAATGTCATCGTTTGGCGAGCTGTACTCTATTCCCGGTATAATGGCGCATCGCGGCGTTGATGCTTGCCGGCAGGCTTCAATATAGTCCTGCCATTTGGTCGGCGAAAAATAGTAGTCGTGCTCACTCATGACAACGGCCGAGACATGCAAGTATTCACCCAGCCGCGCGATCGCGTTCAGAGACATGTGGCCATCGGACCATGTCGAATGATTGTGCAGGAGTATCCGATTAACTTTAACTTTCATAACTACTTCCCACGGATGGCATTCAACACGGTGACGACCGCGTCCTTAACAAAGAATAATGGCTCTGATTCATTGTAATTATAGAATGATTTCAAAGAATGGGGACAAATAATTTTCCTAGCTGAAGCAAATCGTCCTGGCCATGCGAGAGAATGTGCTCCGCGATGACGCCCTCGCATAACAAACATGAGATGAACCAGATCACGTCCGAGATGCCGCGCAAAGCCCGGTTCAATCTTTGACGGTATGGTTACAGACTTGCCACACGCAAGCTCCGCTGCGAGCCGCGGCATATCGAGGCCGCATCTGCGGGCAAGCGCAAGCGAACCCCAAAACCGGCCATTGAACTCCATAAACCAAGCCTTGCCCGAATGGTCACGTAACAATTCCACCATGAAGGGCCCGCGCCATTTGATCATCTTTATGAGTGCCTCAGCCGCGCGGCGTTCTACTTCCTCAGGTTCGCGCGATATACATGCGCTCGCACCCGAACCCGCCGGATTCATCATTCTTAATCGCCGATGTCCGAAGGAGGCAAAGATTTTACCTTCCTTGGCGATCCCGAAGAATCCCTCGCCAATGCCTGCCTTATATTCCTGTATAAGGTATGGACGCTTGGCAAGCTCCTCCAGAGCTTGGCCAGGGATTTCGGTGTCTTCAATGATGAATGATGGTCCTTTATCGAGGCCATTGCCGCGTATATCGAGAGCGGCGCGCGGTTTCAACACCGCGGGTCTGCAAGGGAATTGAGCGATATCGGTCTTGCTCGTCACAAGCTGGGTCTTCATGACGGCAAACCCGCTAGCGGATGCAAAGCCCAACTGAACCCATTTATCCAAGGCAAAATCGCAAGCCTTCCCGGTCGGAGCAAGAGAGCGTGTCTTTGACTCATCGAGCCGAGATAGCACGAACAACGCCGCATCGTCGCAAGGCGCGGTGAGGTCCGGCCGGAGGTGGGAGACGAGAGCTTCAATGTCATGCGTGGTGTGATTAAAATCCGTTTCCGGCGCGATCACGGGGTAGTATTCGACGGAACGCATCCGCGCGAATTTCCCCTTTTTGTTGGATCTAAAAAAACACGCAACACGTGCGCCGGTGGCACGCAGCGAGAAGCAGACTTCTGGAGTTGCCACGGATTCCGCAAAGCCAACCAGATAGAGAGGTGTTGAGGAAGTACTAGCCAAGGCCTCTAACCTTGATGATTGAGTGCGGAAGAACATGTCGTTTGAATCCAGCCTCAGAGGGCTCGTTCTCGGATTCACACATGGAGTGCGTCATCGGCATCGCCCCCAGCACAGGTTAAACGATGCGTTTCAGGAACCGCCCTTCTGATATGCCGCCCGATTCGCGGCATCGCTCGCGCGAAGGAAAGGCGGTGCGCCGGTCTCGCCCCGAATCCCCGCCCACCATCCCGCCAAGGCGATGCGGAAACACCGAACCGAGCGCGCGCGTAGCAGATGCTCCGAGGCCTGCCCCAGGGCCAGGAAGGCAAGCAGCCACCACCACCGGCGGTATCTTTTGCGCGCGAGCAAGATACGATTCCGTTCCATAAGATAAAGACTGAACCGCGATCGATCTTTCTTACGTGGCGAAGAGCCTGACTTCGCGCCGGCGATATGCCGGACGACGGAATCATGCGCATAACCCAAGCGAAAGGAGCCACGCCGGAGGCACCAATCGACTTCTTCGCAATAAACGAAGAAATTTTCATCCATGACGCCTACGTTCTCGATATAGGAGCGGGAGACGTACATCGATGCGCCGCTGACGAAGCCAAGGCGGCTCTCGATCGCGGTGATATTCGGCAGGGTGTCCACCGGCTGGTTAAGCCCAAGCAGCTTTCCGCGGCCAAGCCATGGCCGCCACTTGTTGCCGCCCCAGGTCTGGACTAAACCACTTGAGGTGAAGACCAGCCGGCTTCCGACAATTCCGTAATTGCCCTCCCGTTGCCGCCGGACCAGGGCGCCGAGCGCATCCGGCTCCGGGAAAGTATCGGGATTAAGAACCCAAATGGCGTGCCAATCTTCAGAAGCGACGGATGCGATACACGCATTGACCCCTCCGGCATAACCGAGGTTACGAGGAGCGCGCAAGATCGTGATCGGTGGTCCGTTATCGACAAAAGCATAGCGGCGGTAATCATGGGACCACTGCAAGCGAGTGCCGTCACGCTCGCCGCTGGCAAGTGGCCGTACGACACCGAGCGCCTCGATTGCCTTCACGGCGGGTTGAAATCCTTCCTCGCCGCCGTTCTCGCAGATCACAACATGAAAATTGCGATAAGTTGAAGCGGCAAGAGAGGTCAAACATCCTATGATGTTTTGTGCCTCATTCGTCGAGACGATCGCGATGACCACGAGTGGCAATTCCGAATCAACGTTATGCACGTTGTGAGAATCCATTTCGCTCGTCACCAGGTTCGAATCCACTCATCGCTCCGCTATGTGGCGCCCACGAATAACCGGCAATGGCCATTTCAAGATTTGGCCTGGCGTAGCAGTCCGAATTGCGAGAGCTCTGCCATGGCCGAATCCACTTTATCAAGCACGACCTGGCTGCGGAAACCATCGACCAGCTCGCCAACGCCTTCCTTAAGCGACTGCGACGGCTGGTATTTGATCAACCGCTGGGCGAGGCTGATATCGGGAAAGAAATGCCGTACGTCGCCCGGCCGCGCAACATTAAGCATCTTCGGTTCTATCGACGTGCCAGCCTGCTGCTGTAACCAATCCAGCACGGTCAGAAGCGAATAACGTTTCCCTGCTCCGATATTCATGCACACCGGCACTGGAAATTCTGTCTCGATGCAATCCGCCACGACGCGTGCGACGTCGCGGACATAAACGAAGTCGCGCAACTGTTGCCCGTCCTCGAAAACGAGCGCCGGATGGCCCGAAGCGATCCGCGAATAGAATATCGCCAACACGCCGGTATAAGGGTTCGTCAGTGACTGGCGCGGCCCGAAGACGTTTGCAAAGCGAAGGGCCGCCACCGACAAGCCAAAATGGCTGCCGGTCAAGAGGGATGCTTCCTCGGTGAACCGCTTGGTGAGGCCATAGATGGAACCCGGGCGGAGCGGAAGAGACTCGGGTGTCGGCATCGGCTCGGTGGTTGTCCCATCGGTCTCGTCAATTGGCTCCCACCGGCCCGCGCTGAGGTCTTTCTCGGTGCGAATGGGATTGACCATCACCTTGCGAATGGGGTTCCAGCCTGCACCTTCGCCGTAATTGCTGATCGAGGAAGCAACGACCAATCGCCGGCCTTCGCACTTTTGCGCGATGAGCGCTTCCAGCACGGTTGCCGTACCGACTGCGTTGCTTTCGGTATAGAGACGTGGGTTATAGGCGGATTGTCCGACGCCGACGGCGGCAGCCAGATGAATAATCGCATCACAATCCGCCAACAGTCTGCCGACCACTGCCGCATCTTCAACTCTGCCATGGACGAACTTGATCCGACCTGAAGAGACCTGACGCTCGACATAGGGAGGGAGCTTTCCTGCAGGGCCGTGGACTTGGGGGTCGAGACAATCGAGAACGATCACGCCATGACCGCGCTCCACCAGTAAGTCCACCGTGTGGGAGCCAATGAACCCGGCGCCGCCCGTTACCAAGACTTTCATGAAATCTCCCGTTGACGAATGCACCAGTACGTGAGGTTTACGGGAACGCGCCCATCGACCTCGCATGGTAAATCAATATTAACGGATCGCCGGTCAGCGAGGCTAAATCGAAATTTCCCCATATGAACCCAGATTCCGGGGGTTAAAGTAGCCATCTGGGCTCCCTATGGCAATCTGCAGCGCGATAATACTCTCCATGGAGATGGAGATAATTTAGGTAGCAACCCCTAATGCATACAAAATAGTCGCTACAATTATATTTTTTAGCATATTTGTTGCTTAATAGCGCGATGCATTCAGCGAAGTGGTTAAGGATCAATGCCGAGGCACGGGTCGCAGATTTCATCCGGGGTTTGCAAGCGCAACCGCTATGAATCCATCGCTGCGCGCCAGATGACGACTCTTGCGACGAATTTCCGGAGTAATGAGTATCTCGCCAATCTGCAGTCGTTTTACGAAACCCATTTTCATCCCTAATCCCAGATAGAGACGCATGGCAATCCGGCGCAATATCTCGGCGAATTTCGTCGGCCAGGGCTATCAACTGGCGATCCGTCTCATCACTACGCCCATGTACCTCGCCCTGATGGGGCCCGAGGGTTACGGGCTAGTCGGTGTCTATCTCCTTTTCCTCGGCATCATGCAGCTGTTCAATTTCGGTCTTAGCGCCACGATGTCGCGAGAGATCGCGCGGATGCGCGGCGGCGCAGTTAGCGTCGCGGCGGTCCGCCGCCGACTCATCCGCTTGGCCATGATGCTGAGCGTCATCGCACTCGCCTTCGTTACCCTGGTTGGAATCGCGGCGCCGACGATCGTGACACGATGGCTCAAGGTCGCGACGCTACCACTCGATGAGACAGTAGCTTGCCTGCGTCTTTTGGCAGTGGCAGCCGCGCTCGGCTTCGTCACCGGTCTCTACAAGGCCGGCCTGCTGGGACTCGAACGCCAGGTCCGGCTCAACGCGCTCAACATGGTGATAACGACCTTGCGCTTCGTCGGCGTATTCGGCGTGCTGCTGCTGATCTCGGCGCGGCCCATCGCTTTCAGCCTGTTCCAGGTCGCAGCGGGCGTGGTCGAGATCATCGTCACCGTCGCGTTCTTCTATCGCCACCTGCCTGCGGCGGAGCCCGATAGCGCACCCGCAACGGAATCGTCAAACGTCTTCCATCGCTTTGCCGGCGGCCTCGCCTTCACCGACATGGTGTGGGCTGCGCTTATGCAGACTGACCGTGTCGTGCTCTCGACTGCATTGCCGCTTGCTGAATTTGCGTTCTTCACTGTCACGGCAACGGCGGCCTTTGGTGTCATGCTACTGTTTTCGCCGGTTTATCAGGCATTGCAGCCGCGCTTCGCAATGCTAGCGGCAAGCGGGCAGCTCGACGAGCTGCGCGCGCTCTACTTCAAGGCGTCCCATGGCGCGGCGGCGCTGTCGTTCAGCGCGGGCGCTGTGTTGGCGGCGTTCCCGCGCGAAATCGTTTATGCCTGGACCGGCAATGCCGCCGCCGCCGATTGGGCAGTGCCGGTGCTGCCGCTCTATGCGCTCGGCTATGCTTGCATCGGCATCGGGTCGTTGCCCTTTTTGCTCCAATTCGCACTTGGTAAGATTCGCTTACACGTCATTGGCCACATCATCGCGGCGATAGTCTGCATACCGGCAATAGTGACACTTGGTCTTGCCTGGGGCGGCTTTGGCACCGGTCTTGCCTGTCTAGCGACGAATTTTGGCTATCTTGCATTGTGGGTCCCGGTCATCCACGCCCAGCTGCTGCCGGGACAGCACGGCCATTGGCTCCTGCGTCATATCCTGCCGGCTGCGGCGAGCGCTGCAGTCGTTGTGCTGATCGAGCGCCTCATACCTTTGCCGGCGAGCCGCGTCGGCAGTGGGCTTGAGTTGGTAGCGTTCGGCACCATGGCGCTAGGCGCATCGCTGCTGACCTCCACAGTCTTTCGGCGTGAAATCCGCGGCCAACTAGTGGCTTTATTCCGTCGGGCCGCCCGGCCGTAGTGAGCTAGTCCTGGTTGGTTGGACAGGTTGGCAGCGGATTTAAGGTGTATTCCGGTTGCTGATCACGCTGCCAAGACCTCATTCATGTTGAATGCTTTTTGTTGCTGTTGGGCCTGTGGGGATGTGGACAAGGCTCGCGCCTTGTCCACATCCCCACAGGCCTTCCGGCCAAGTAGGCTTCTGCCGGCGTCCTGCCGTCAAGGGCGGAGTGCGGCCGCTCGGTATTGTAGAACTTGATCCACGCGCCGATGACGCGCTCGGCCGTGAAGCCATCCGTCATCTCGTGCAGGTAGACGGCCTCGTATTTCAGCGATCGCCAGAGACGCTCGATGAAGATGTTGTCCAGGCACCGGCCCCGCCCGTCCATGGAGATCACGACATTGGCGTCCTTGAGCGCGCCGGCGAAGTCGAGGCTGGTGAACTGGCTGCCCTGATCCGTGTTGAAGATCTCCGGCTTGCCGTGTCGAGCCATCGCGTCGCGCAGGGCCTCGATGCAGAACCGGGCGTCCATCGTGTTCGACAGCCGCCATGCCAGGACATGGCGCGTCGCCCAGTCCACGATCGCAACCAGATAGAGGAACCCCCGCCGCACCGGGATGTAGGTGATGTCGGCGCACCAGACATGATCGGAACGATCCACCGCCACATTCCGGAGCAGATAGGGATAAATCCGGTGCGCCGGGTGGGGCGCGCTGGTCTTGGGCGCTTGGTAGATCGCTTCCAGACCCATGAGGCGCATCAGGCGCCGAACCCGGTGACGCCCGGCACGGAAGCCGTCGCGCCGCAACTGACGCACCATTTGCCGGCTGCCGTAGAAGGGGCAGCGCAGAAACAGCTCGTCGATACGGCGCATCAGAGCCAGATTCTTCGGACTCTCGCCCTTCGGCGCGTAATAGAACGCCGACCGGCCGATCGAGAGAAGGCGGCATTGACGGCTCAAAGCTCAAGCCGGGGCGGTTCGGCGCGATCATCGCCTTGCGTTCCCCCCGACTCATCGCTTGAGCCCTCTGGCCAAAAAATCCCGTTCCACCGTCAACTGGCCGATCTTGGCGTGAAGATCGCGAACCTCGGTTTCGTGATCCTGGCGGTCGTGGTCCGCGCCGTTCGAAAACACTTCCGATAGCCCATCGATCGCTTGGCGCTTCCACGTGCTCACCTGGTTCGGATGAACCTGGTGCCGTGCCGCGATCTCTTGCACCGTCTTGTCCCCGCGCAAGGCCTCAAGGGCCACACGGGCCTTGAACTCAACCGTAAACCGCCGTCTCGTCGTCATGTCGTATCCCTCCGTTACCCGGCGGAATACACCCTAGCGCCCTGTCCCATTTTCTAGGACCAGCTCAGATCGCTGCTGCGATGACCATGGGGGCACGCTCGAATCTTTTGATCTATCTTATGGAACGCAATAAGTTGCTGCTGACGCTGGTGTATTTTCCCTTGTTCTATCCGTTGGAGGTTTTAGTCACGTTCTGCCTCACCTTCCACTATCTCATCCGCGGTAATTGCCGTGTTTTCGCTGACGTATGGCGCAGTTGGTGCGTTGGCCTGCGTGGTGAAAACCTGGCGTCCCGCTCGCATATGATTGCGTGTAAGCTGAATATGAAACGGCATGTCTAAGTCCGAGCCAATTGTTTCGGTCATTATTCCGCATTTCAACGATTTCGAGAATCTGAAGAGTTGCCTGGAATCGGTACGCCTGCAAAGCTGGCCTGCGAATGCCCGCGAAATCATTGTCGCTGATAATAATTCGGAGGGCGGCGTTGCGGCTGTCGAGCGCATCGCTTCAGCCGATACGCAAGTTGTATCGGCGTCCCAACAAGGTGCTGGCTTTGCGCGCAATGCCGGCGTCGCAGTTGCCCGTGGTACAATCTTTGCGTTTCTCGATTCCGATTGCTTCGCCCATCAGAACTGGTTGGCAGAGGGAGTCACGGCTCTCAACCACTTCGATTATGTCGGGGGACGTGTCATTACGGTGGCAAACAAGGAAACGCGGATCACGCCAGCCGAGGCCTATGAAGTCGTATTTGCCTTCAATTTCAAGAAATATATCGAGAAGGATAAGTTCTCCGGTACAGGAAATTTGTTCGTGCCGAGACGGGTTTTCGAGCAGGTAGGGCCCTTTCGGAGCAGCGTATCGGAGGATGTGGAGTGGTGCCGGCGCGCAAATACGATGCATATGCGACTGGGTTACGCCGAAAAAGCGATCGTTGAGCATGCAGCCAGACGCGAATGGCGGTCTCTCACGCGGAAATGGAACCGCGTACTCGTGGAGACAATACTTTTGTCGCGGGAGAGACCACGCTGGCATCTGCGCTGGCTTGGCTACACGGTGGTAGTCGCTGTTTCACCCCTAATCCATTGGGTACGACCGCTGCTGAGTCCGCGCCTCCCCGGGTTCCGCGCCAAGCTCATGGGAATAGTTGGCCTTATTGGCATACGCGCTTATCGAAGCTATTTGATGGTCCGCCTCCTTTTAATTGACCCTTCGGACGAATCGGCTAGGGCGGCCGACAGAAAATTATAGGAGCCTTACTTCGCGCGCCTACATCACTGCATCCCAATCCCGTTTATCCAGCAGGAACCGGACTTGACCAGCGATGATATACCTAATCACTATCAGATAGATTTCACCGATACTGGTCAGCGCAAGGGAAGATATCCTTAACTGACGATTTACCCACGAGTGAGATACTCCTACGTTATAATGCTTCGGGCCAAAGCGGGTAGCCGACCGAGCATTGCTTCTCGTATCGGGACAGAATGCCTTTATTGGCTCTGTTCCCGATGCTATTTCCAGGTATCTTTCGGCAGACGCAAAAACTGCTGTTTACGTCCCCACGTCCGATAATCAGAGCCGTAAGCCTCACTTAAGCAAGGTAGAGATTCTTACTTCTGAACCGAACGCCATACATCAATTCGGTAAGCCATTAGCCATAAAATTCTGGATCACGCATCAGGAACCTATGTTAAGGGCGTGCTTTTCCTTCCAGATAATGAATCAATATCAGCAACCGGTGGTTCATGCTTTTGCCTATTATCCTGAACTGCGGTTTGGATCTACACTCGGCCAGTCTGTATTGACCTGCACGTTCCCTTCTCTTCGCCTGAACGTCGGGGAATTCCGTCTACGCACGTTTCTGTCGGAGCCGCCGGGAGGCGAGATATACGAGTCAATTGACGGCATATGTCCATTTGAGGTCATTCGAACCGACAAAACGGCACTCTGGGGCTGGCGCCCAGAAGTTTGCGCATATCACGAGGAGTTGGATTGGACATCGACGGAACTTTAGAAGCTGGATTCGAGATGGATCTAAGCTCAGACGAATATTTGCGTCAGCGGATTCAGCCGAAACTAGGCGATCCGTTCTATTTATGTCTTTCGGATCTGCTTCTGGCGCTCGAAGGACTGATACCTAAATCAGCAGCGCGCGTCTTAGGCTATCTATGTCGCCATTGCCTTGTTGGCGTGCAAAACTGGCTCGTGAATGAACATGGCCGCGTTGTATGGGCGTGCCTATATTTGTGTTTGCGCACTGTCGAAAGACCATTACATTTTGCTTGGGGTAAAAACGCACCACTTCGAGCCGATGGGCTCTTTCAGAGTCCGTAGAGTCAATCAGTGAAAAAGAGAATCGTCTTCATGTCGACAATGACACTCGTCCCATGGGGAGGATCCGAAGAACTGTGGTCGCGAACCGCGCTGTATCTTGCGGCGCAAGGCTTCGCAGTATCTGCCAGCGTGCATGGGTGGTCGCCGCCACATAGACGTGTGCTCGAATTGAAGCAGCACGGTGTCGACGTTCGGCTAAGGCCAAGTGAGCCAGTATGGTCGCGGGCACGACGCCGGATTCTCGATAGCAACAGTACATGGGTAAGGACGCAAGTCGAGAAACTTATCTCAAGTGGATGTCCTGAACTGGTCGTGTATTCCGATGGAGGTAACTTTCCTCCAATAGAATTGATTGAGCTATGTGTTGTGAAGGAACTGCCTTTCGTGACCATTTCCCAAGCAAATTCGGAAAGTTCTGAAAGAAATTGGTTTGATGATCCTTTAGCCGAGCGATATCGGGCGGTTCTTCCGGCTGCGCGGCGATGCTTCTTCGTATCGCGGGCTAATCAGCACCTTGCCGAGAATCAGATCGGATGCGATCTTCCAAACGCCGAGGTTGTTTACAATCCCTTCAATGTCGATATCAACGCTTCGCCGCCGTGGCCGCCGTTGGGAGAGTTGCGTCTGGCTTCCGTAGCTAGGTTATACGTCCCCTCTAAGGGCCAAGATATCCTGCTTGAGGCACTTGCCGATTCTTTGTGGGCTTCCCGAAAGTGGCGCTTAAGTTTTTACGGTGACGGCCCCAATAGGGTCACGCTTGAGCGTCTGGTGTTGCGTCTTGGATTGCAAGATCGCATATCTTTTGAGGGACATGTGGCCTCAGTCGAAAAAATCTGGGCAGAAAATCACGTTCTTGTCATGCCATCCCGATACGAGGGTCTTCCCCTCGTCGTGGTCGAGGCCATGTTGTGTGGTCGACCTGTTGTTGCAACGAATGTTGCCGGCAATTCGGAAATCGTCGACGATGGGGTTACTGGATTTCTGGCTGATGCACCAACCGTGCCGCTGTACGGACGGGCCTTGAATAGGCTTTGGGAGCGCCGCTCTGAACTTGAGGATATGGGTAGAGCGGCCGCCAAGCACGTTCGCGAGAAGATACCAGCTGATCCCGTTCGGATATTCGCGGAAAAAATCAAGGACCTGCTTTAAAGTAAATGAACGAGTTACACATATTCTGGCTTTCGGCACTTTTGCGGATCTGTCAGACGCCAAAGATACTTTTCCGCCGCAAGTGTCAGTGGCGAAGCGCATCATCGCAGCTCATCAGACTCGGAATCATAGAACAAAACTTGTTCAATGGTGGCAATCCAGCTGTAGTGCCCTGGGGTAAAGTCCTAAACTTTCTGGAAAATTGATTGGGGTGCGACTTTACCTGATTGGCGAATCACCGAGGTTTGGTTTGGCGACCGGCCTCTGACGAAGGAGCGCCCCGGTGGAATAGATACGATCAGCTCCGATGTAGGGCTGCTGTAGGTTTCGTGTACATCAGCTTAAGTTAAATTGGCCTTCATTTCGAACTCCATCGGGCTTATATAACTTCATACTACTTCTTTTGGGCAACCCGCCCTAGATATATGCCAACTACCTTAAACTGGGACATTCCGAAAGATAAACCATCGCCATATCATGCCGAACATCTGGGGAATGTTGGATTACTTTCTCTCCGGCACATACACGGCCACCCTTCGCCGTCGATTCGGCCGCGCGGGGGCGAATCGGTGAAGTTTGTTCTTCCAGGGGAAAAACGGAAATCATGCCCACTCGTCAGCGTCGTGATCTGCTGCTACAATTACGAAAGATATCTTCCTTTCTCAATCGAAAGCGCGCTCACTCAGACCTACGAGAACATCGAGATCATCGTAGTTGATGACGGCTCCACCGACGGGTCGCCCGCGGTAATCGCCCGATACGGTGACCGGATCCGTTCTGTATCTCAGAGCAATCAGGGTCATTCGGCCGCCTGCAACACTGCCATCGCGATCTCGCACGGGGATATCGTCCTGTTCCTTGATGCCGACGACATGCTATTTCCGTCGGCTGTCGGGGAAATCATTGGGGCCTGGGTACCGGGTGCGATCAAGGTCCAATTCCCTCTCGACATCATCGATCAAGACGGACATTCCAAAGGCACCGCATGGCCGAACTTCCCGAAGGATTACGGATCGTGCGCGATCCGGCGCGAATTCCTGGCGACCGGCAATTATATTTGGCCGAGCACCAGCGGCAATGCCTACGACCGCAGCTTCCTCGAAAAAATTCTGCCTCTTCCGGTCGACTTGTTTCCCGACGGCGCCATCAATACGGTTGCACCCCTATTCGGCGACATCGTCACCATTCACCGGCCGCTCGGCTGCTATCGCATCCACGGCTTTAATACCTGGACGCGCTCGAAAGCGGATCCCTCGCGCTTCGGCGACTACGTTAGGGTAAAGCAGAAGGAGATGACCTTTCTCCGGCAACATGCCGAAGCCCGTGGAATCACGCTTCCATCGGGGAATCTGCTGGACATGCTACCGTCTTACGTAACGTATCGGCTCTGCGTCCTGAAGCTGAAGCATGCCAACTTGGAGAACAATGCCGACAGCGCAACCCGGCTTTGCCTTCTTGCGATCCGACATGCGCTGAACCCGAAAGAGGCGATCAGGTGGCGTATTTTCATGGTGCTCTGGAGCATTGTGCTGGCCGCGAGCCGAGGTAAGGTCGCGCAGAGGATTATCGAGTTTCGCTATGATGCGTCCTCGCGCCCCGAATTGATTAATTGGGCACTGAGGTCGCTGCGCACCTGGAAGAGGGGCCCTCTCACGAAGAGAGGTCCTCTCACATAGAGAGCGCTTCCTGACTGAGTGGAATCGCTCGGTATGGCGATCATATCGCCTTCGAGCGTATGGATAAAACTTAGTCCGTGCCCGTCTTATCGGTAGCCATTAAAGGCTACGCGTTTTTCGGAATATCCCAGAATTGGGGGGCCGATTTTTCTAAGACCATAAAATTTGTACATTACTTCCATTCCGACCCGTTCGCCTCTGCCGCTCACCTCATGCTAAACAGTGCTGGGCCGCTCAACCTCTGAGCGAGCTTTTTCGGAGGGAGCGGTCATTCTGTCAGTGACTCCACAGGTAGCCGTCATTATCCCTACCTATAACCGTGCAGATGCCGTCTGCCGGGCGATTGAAAGCGTTCTGGTGCAGACCTATCCAAGAGTCGAAATTATTGTCGTCGACGATGGTTCGACCGACGATACTCGGTCTAGGTTGAGGCAATTTGGAGGAAAAATTCGTGTTATATGGAAACAAAATTCAGGACCGGCAGCAGCTCGAAACACCGGGGTCAGAGAATCAACCGGCGAAGTCATAGCCTTTCTTGATTCGGACGACTTATACCTCCCCACGAAACTTGAGCGTCAAGTCGCGTTGCTCAACCAAGCCGGACCTTCTGTGTGTTGCTGCCTCTGCAATACTCTTTTGCATTTCTGGGACGGCAGGAGAACTTCCTCTTTCGAACTCTCCCCTTTAGAACCGCAACAAGAATTTGGAGTTTGGCTTAATGCCACCGAAGTCTTAAGCACTAGATTCGTTATATTCAACCAAGCTGCAGCTATCCGCCGGGAAGCCTTTGAATGGGCGGGTGGATTCGACGAGAGTCTAAGGCTTTTGGAGGATTACGATCTTGCGCTTCGTCTCTCTGTTAAGGGCCCGTGGGTGTTTTTAAACGAACCTCTCGTCGTATGGCGACAAAGCATGGACAGTCTATCTCGCGAAGCGTTGATACAGACACTTCGCGTCAAACAATATCAGGTGAAAATATGGCAAAGACTCTTATCAGAAACGACTGTTCAGCTTAGCCATGAAAGCCTGCGCAGGCTTCTCAAGCGCGAAATTGAGAGGAGCCAGCGAGCAATCAGGGCAGAAACTCTGGTCCACTCTGCTTCGATTGGCACCCGTCTTCTAGGCAATACACTCCGAGGAGTTGAGCGCGTCAGAACTATTATTTTTAGACGGTCTTCTTGGTATCCACGCATGAAGACACTAACGCTTGAAGAGTGGGCATCAGATAGCATATCCGACCGAAATAGCCGATAAACGTTCTAAAACCGTCAGCACCAAGGATAAATACGTGCAATTAGGATCGACCGTGTTGGCCTTGTTTGTCCTTATTTGCTTCGCGGAAGCGACGCAGCCAGGTTTTGGGGCGGATGCTGATGCACACGCAATCTCTGCAGGCACAGTTATCAAAGGCTGCGCTTTACCATACTCAACTGTGCCCGCCCATGTCTTTTATGTTGATCCCGTCCACGGCAGCATGCGCAATAATGGGTCCTCAAGCGCCCCGTGGCGCACTCTCGAAGAAGTTGTTAAAAGCGGCCTGATCTCGACACGGCGCTATGATATCCAACCCTATAAGCCAGGGGCGGGCCTTCAGCCCCAAAATCCAAAAGGGGTGGTCCATGCGGGCGACATGATTTTGCTTCGCAGCGGAAATCATGGCGCGGTATCAATCGTTGGTGGTGTCAATCACGACTTCATTACGATTGCGGCTGAAAAAGGACAAACCCCAATACTAAGCCAATTGAGCCTGAAAGGTTCCTCGAAATGGGTCTTTAAGGGACTGACAATTCAAAACACCAAAATAATGTTGGGCAAGTTCTCGAATCTGGTCGAGTTTTTGAATCACAAGTTTTGGGGGCCGACCGACAATATTATTTTCGAGAAAAATAATGTAAATTCGCAACAGGACGTCAGTATGTGGACCCAACAGGATTGGTTAAATCAAAGTATTTTTGGAGCAATCAATGATGGGGCGACATGTGTCACAATTAGGGACAACGTACTCCGAAACATCGGCAATGGAATGTTCATCGGCGGCGATAATGCTTTAGTAGAGGGAAATAAAATTGATAACTTTGGTGATGACGCAATCGACATCGTCGCGAGTCATATTATATTGCGCGGTAATAAAATAACCAATAATCATGACATCGGAGATGGAAACCATAAT
>JGI20189J14885_1000337_pt1 | contig 17733 bp, 13 predicted proteins | sample NGESurdeep072012_10_FD_14885 | JGI IMG/M metagenome (IMG submission 14885) | reverse complement strand
ACGTGGCGGAGACATCCATAGGTTGACTCATATTCAGCGACTCGCCGCAACCGGAAAATGCCGACCCCTCACAGCGCCAAAACGGGGGGTGAGCAATTACCTACATCGAGCTCAAGTCCGAGCCGGGAACAGAGACACGCGAGGTGGTCGAGGGCCTGAACGTGGACCTGGATGCGCGCGGCGAGGTGGTCGGCTTCGACATCGACCATGCCTCGCGTCTCGATCTTTCCTCGCTGGAGACGGTGGATCTCCCCGTGACCACCACGCGCGCGGCTTGATGCGCGGTGGTGTCAGTCTGGCGTGGGCTGCTTTCCGAAGTTCGGGCGAAATTCACTCTGACCCCCTTCCGGACACTATCTGATCTTCTACCGCGCGACCGATACGGAGATCGTGATCCACGGCGTGCGACACGGCGTTCGAACGCCGACCGTTAGATAATATGCAGATGCGGTAAGGTGTCGCGACATTCGAAAGGAAATCGCGCCCGCCATGTTCTCAACTTAGCGGTCTGGATATATCAGCGCATCAAGGCCCACGACTTCGAGAGCGATGCCCTCATCGTTGTATTTGACTCGGAACACATGGTTCGTGGCGTCAGGGCCAACTGCCCAGAACAGGTGAGCTCGCCTAACTTGCAGCCCCTTCAACTTCCTATAGGCATTGATCTCCTTTGGGTGTGAAATAGAAGATGTTGGGGTATTTTCGACGGCGAACCGTTGCATCAGCCCAACTAATTGATCAAGCTCCGAGATCGACTTCTTGACCTCGCACGCCACATATTCGTTGTCCAGGTCCGAGGAACGATAGGCGGTTACATCGAACTCCCAGTTTCGAGACTGGGTACCGATGAGATTCTTTGGCCATCCGAGATCGAAGTGCATTCGTGCCAGAACTGCTACGGTAATGACCGGTTCGATCCAAAGCGTCAATCTTCTCGGAACGGTTTTCTTGGGACCTTCCCAGAAGAAATACTCGCTCGCTAAGCTTCGAGGCGCGCGGTATCGTCCTCGACCGAGGTGTAGAATGAGGCCGGCATCCATCGCTCGCAGAAAATCCGATGCATCAAGTTCGCTGACCCCGGTCCAGTTTGTCTGGAATCCATCCCGGCACCAGGAGCGGTCGGGATGATCGCAGAATGCCGGCAGAAGATCGTCCAGCACCCGATCCTGAAATGCATCTGTCACCAGGATCGGTCTCCTAAAATTGTAGCAGCCCCCTCACACCGCGCTCGGGTAGTTCGGCGCCTCTCGCGTGATCATGACGTCGTGGACGTGGCTTTCGCGGTGGCCGGCGCCGGTGATGCGGACGAAGCGGGCGCGCTGCTGGAAGCTGGCGATATCGGCGGCGCCGAGATAGCCCATGGCGGCGCGCAGGCCGCCGACCAGCTGGTGAATGACCGGGGCGATCGGACCCTTGTAGGGGGTCTGGCCCTCGATGCCTTCGGGGACCAGCTTCAAGGCGTCCTCGACATCCTTCTGGAAGTAGCGGTCGGCCGATCCCCGGGCCATGGCGCCCAGCGAGCCCATGCCGCGGTAGGATTTGTAGGATCGGCCCTGGTAGAGGAAGACCTCGCCCGGAGCCTCGTCGGCGCCGGCGAACATCGAGCCGATCATGGCGCTGGCGGCGCCGACGGCGATGGCCTTGGCGAGGTCGCCTGAGAAGCGCACGCCGCCGTCGGCGATCACCGGCACGCCGGCGGGGGCGGCGGCGCGCACCGCCTCGGCGACGGCGGTGAACTGCGGCACGCCGACCCCGGCGACGATCCTGGTGGTGCAGATCGAGCCTGGCCCGATGCCGACCTTGATGGCGTCGGCGCCGGCGTCGATCAGCGCGCGGGCGCCGTCGTAGGTGGCGACATTGCCGGCGACGATCTGCACCCGGTTGGTCTCCCGCGAGAGGCGGCGGACGGCGTCGCCGACCTGTTTCGAGTGGCCGTGGGCGGTGTCGATGACGACCACGTCGACGCCGGCCTCGATCAGGGCCAGCGAACGCTCGAAGCCGACGTCGCCGACCGTGGAAGCAGCGCCGACCAGGAGGCGCCCGCGGGAATCCTTGGCGGCGCTGGGGTGGGCCTCGGCCTTTTCCATGTCCTTGACGGTGATCAGGCCGACGGCGCGGTAGTCGTCGTCGACGACGATCAGGCGCTCGATCTTGTGCCGGCGCAGCAGGGCCTGGGCCTCGTCCTGGCTGACCCCCTCGCGGACGGTGATCAGGCCCTCATGGGTCATCAGGGCCGAAGCCGGGGTGTCGCCGGAGCGCTCGAAGCGCATGTCGCGGTTGGTGAGGATGCCGACCAGCTTGCCGGAGCCCGGTTCGACGACCGGGAAGCCGGAGATCCGCCGCCGCGCCTTGATCTGGCGGATCTCCTCGAGGCGGGTGTCGGGATGGATGGTCAGGGGGTTGATGACCATGCCGCTTTCATAGCGCTTGACCTCCCGGACCTGGTCGGCCTGCTCCTCGGGCGAGAGGTTGCGATGGAGGATGCCGAGGCCGCCGGCCTGGGCCATGGCGATGGCAAGGCGGCTCTCGGTGACGGTATCCATGGCCGCCGAAACCAGCGGGATGCCGAGCCTGATCTCGCGAGTGAACCTGGTCGCGGTGTCGGCCTGGGTCGGCATGACCTCGGACGCGGCCGGTTCGAGCAAAACATCGTCGAAGGTTAGCCCTTCGCGAATCTCCATGAGACTCTCCGTTTTGCGGGCCGGGTATAGCCACGGCCGACGTCGGGGGGAAGGGGCAAGCGCTTCCCAGGCGCGGGACTGTGCTGCTAGCATCCACGGCGCACCGGGACGCGGGCGCTGGGACCCAAGAACCGGGGCGGGGGCGAGAGGGTGGCGATGGCCGCGATCCACCCGCCAGCACGCCCGGTCCCACCGCGAGCCCGGATCGCTTTTCGGGTGGGCGTGGTGGGTCATCGGCCCGACCGGCTTCCGGGGGACCAGGCCGGGCTCGACGCCGTGCGCGAGCGGATCGGGCAGGTGCTGTCGGCCGTGGCGCGGAGCGTCCAGGCGTTTCAGGCCGGCGACGCCGACGCGGTCTTCTACAGCGATGAAGCGCCCATGCTCACGGCCAATTCGCCCCTGGCCGAGGGCGCCGATCGTCTGTTCGCCGGGGAGGCCCTGCGCCTGGGCTATGATCTCTATTGTGTCATGCCTTTCGCGCAGGCGGACTTCGAGGCCGACTTCCGCTCGCCCGAGGCCTTGGAGATCGATTCCCTGGGCCGCTTTCGTGACCTGCTGAAGCGCGCCGGTGACGGGCTCCGAATTCTCGAACTGGACGGTGATCGGACGCGCCGTTCCGAGGCTTATCAGGCGGCGGGTCGCATCGTCCTCAATCAGTCTGACCTCTTGATCGTGGTCTGGGACGGCGGCGCCGCGAAGGGTGTCGGGGGCACCCTCGACACGCTCCGCGAGGCGATCGCCTTCGAAGTGCCGGCCCTGTGGATCGACTCGAGGCCGCCGTTCGGCTGGAAGCTTCTGCGCAGCCAGGGCGACCTCGACCGCCTGGGTCTGGCGGACGACGAACACGGGGTTTCGGCGGCGACCGACCCGATGGAGGACCGCAACGCCTTGGATGCAGCGGTGTTCGCCGTGGTGGAGGAGGAACTGACGGTTCCTCGGGGCGATGGCGCGGCCCTGATTCGATCGACCCTCGCCGCCTATCTGCGCGAGACCAGGCCCCGCTACAATCCGGCCTTCGCCTGGAAACTGTTCAGAGATTTGCTCGGCGACGGAGTCCTTCGGCCGCCGCCGCTGCGCGTGCGGGACTACGTCGAGCAGATCAAGGCCGATTGGCCGATCCAGGAGGACGCCGCCGAGTTCGGTGCGTCACTGACCGGAAACTCGGTTTCCTGGATCAACGGAGCCCTGCGGTCCCACTACGCCTGGTCGGACAAGCTCGCCGACCGTTACGCCGACGCCCACCGCAGCGGCTTCCTGTGGTCGTCGCTGCTGGCGGTCACGGCGGTGTTCGTCGCCCTGCTGCCGATGGCCGCGGGCTGGCGCTCGGGGCATGGCGCCGCGCTCGCCACCGCCATCGTCGAGGCGCTGGTCCTGGTGTTGATGGTCGGCCTGCCGCTGCTGGCGCGGCGCCGGCGCTGGCACCAACGGTGGATGGAGTACCGGGTGCAGGCCGAGATGATCCGAGAACTGCGCATCCTCGCGCCGCTCGGCGGCGGAAGACCCCTGCCGCGCACGCCGGCGCATCTGGCCAACTACGGCGATCCAACCCAGAGCTGGATGTATTGGCAGATGAGGGCCGTCGGCCGCGTCGCCGGCGCGCCCAACGCCCGGATCGATGACGCCTATCTCGACGAACAGGCGGGCTATCTGCTCGACTTCCTGGGGTCCGACGGCGAGGGCGGCGACCCGCCGCGCGGTCAGATCGGCTTCCATCGCCTCAACTGCGAGCGCCTGGAACGGATTCACCGTCGGCTTCACCAGTCCACCCTCGGCCTGTTCTGTTTGAGCATCATCGGCGTGCTCCTCAACTGGTTTCTGACGGCGGCGATGGGTCCCGCCGAGCCTGGCTGGATCAGTCGCTGGCTGATCCTGATTTCCGCCGTATTTCCCGCCCTTGGCGCCGCTCTGGCCTCGATCGACAACCAGGGTGAGTTCGCCCGCCTGCAGCGACGCTCCCGCGCCATGGCCGAACGCTTCGCCGACGTCGCCGCGCAGATCCCCGCCCTGCGAAATTCCGCCGCCCTCTCCCTCGCCGCCCTGACCGATCTGGCCAGTCGCACCGCCGGCATGATGATCGACGAGAACGTCGATTGGCGGATCGTGGTGCTGGACCTGCCTCACGCGGCCGGATGACGGGAGAGGCGGCGCGGCCCTGGCGAGGCGGCGACGGCCGGACTAAACAACCAGGTTGACGGCGGGATCGGCTTTGCGGGGGCGGAAATGGCGGGCGGGATGACGGCGTCGCAGGCCCTGCTCCTCTCGATGGCCAGCATCCCCGACCGCGCCAAGGCGGCGGTCGATGTGCAGCAGGTGATCGACGGGGCGGCGGGACGACTGAACTCGGCCGACCCGGTGGTGACCATACTGACCCTCCTGGACTCCGGGGCTTCGGCCTGGTGGACGCCGCCGCCCGCCTCGCTGGTCTTCCCCCGGGACCACGGACTCCACCTCGGATGCGCGCCCGAGTGGTACTGGCTCTTCTGCAACCTGGAGGTGGCCGGCTCGAAGGGCGCGCGGAAGATCGGGGTGGTGGCGTGCCTGGAGCGCTATCGGGCGGTCGCGCCGGCCGTCCAGGCGCAAGCCGGTTGGAGCGACGAGGCGGCTCAACTGGTCACCAGCCACGCCGCCGTGATCCTCGCCGGTCCGCAAGGGCGCCGGATTGTCACCCGCCGCCCGAACGTCGTCTGGCCGCCGCTCGGCGGCGAAACGGTGATGACGGCCGACCCCTTCGTCTTCGCCTGCGGTCCCGACAGCCTGACCGGCCCCGTGGACATTCTGCCGCTCCGGCTTTCGGTGGACGACCGTGTGGACGGAGGCGAGGACCTGATCCTCGACCTCACGCTTTCCACCGACATGCCGGCCAGGCACGCCTTCTTCCGACAGGGCGACGACGGCGTCACCCCGCCGCCGCGGGCGGGTATCTACTACAGTTGGCCGCAGCTGCGCGTGGCCGGCACGGTGACCGCGGCGGGCGAGACCCACGCGGTTTCGGGCACGGGCTGGATCGACCACCAGATGATGGGTCCGACGATTCCGGACTTCGGACCGGTCACCGCGCCGCCGCCGGTCTGGACACCGGCGCCGGGAATCGCCGGCTGGTCGCTGTGCGATCTCAACTTCGACAATGGCGAGGCGCTGGTCGCGGTGGGTTTCCAGGCCGGCCCCATGCTGCCCCAGTTGCCGGCGCCCTATGGCTTCCACCTGCGCCGGGAGGGCGAGAAGTGGAAGAAGACGCCGGTCAGCGGCGTGATCGCCATGGACCGCTTCCTGCCGCTGGCGGCGAATGTCATGCTGCCGGTCGCGTGGAACTGCGCGGTCGCCTCGGCGCCCGCCGCGGGGGTGGCAATCGAAGTCGATGCCGCGCCCTGGTACGTCGATGGCAGCTTCCTGGCCTACAACCAGAGCATCATGGCCGAGACCCCGGTCGATGTGGTGCTCAGCCCCGCCGCGTCGTCCGGGTCCGCCGGACCGCCGGTCAGCTTTCTCGGCCGCGGATACTGCGAGAGCGTCGGCTACGAGCCACCCGCCGCCTACATGGCCCGAGCCCTGGCCTATCTCGCCGCCTCGGGACGTGGTTAGAGACGTTCGAGACCGGACTTTCAGCGCCCATGCCAGTCAGCGACGTGTTCATTTCCTACGCGCGATCGACGACGGCGCAGGCCGAGCGCGCCCACGCCGCCCTGGGCGCCCTGGGCTACGCGGTGTGGCGCGACAACGATCTGGCCGCGCACCAGGCCTACGGCGAGGTGATCGAGGCGCAGGTGCGCGGCGCCCGGGTGGTCCTCGCCCTGTGGTCCAGCGAAGCGGTCAAGTCGCACTGGGTGCGTTCCGAGGCGAACGTGGCGCGCGAACAGGGCAAGCTCGTGCAGGTCCGCGTCGATGGCGCCTCGCCGCCGATGCCGTTCGACCAGATCCACTGCGCCGATCTCAGCGGCTGGCAGGGCGAGGCGGCGGCTCCGGAGTGGGCGCGCGTCGTGGCCAGCATCGCCGAGATCGCCGGGGCGCCGAAACCTCCTTCGCGCGCCGAGGCGCCGGCGCGGGCGGTCGCTCCGCTGCTTGCGGTCCTGGCCTTCGACAATCTCTCCGGCGACGCCGACTTCCGCTACTTCTCCGACGGCATCTCCGAGGAGATCCTGCACACCGTCGCCAAGACCACCGATCTGCGGGTGGTCGGCCGCTCGTCGAGCTTTCAGTTGCGCGGCGCGGACAAGGCGGCGCGGCGGGTGGCGAGCGAGCTGGGCGCCACCCACGTCCTCGACGGCTCGGTCCGGCGCAGCGGGGAGCGGGTGCGGATCACCACCCAGCTGGTCGATTGCGCCACCCAGACGCCGCTGTGGAGCGACCGCTTCGACCGCTCGCTGGCCGATGTCTTCGCCCTTCAGGACGAGATCGCGCAAGCCGTCGCCGAAGCGCTGAAGGCGGCGTTCGCGCCCTCGCCCAACCTCGGGCCGATCGATCCCGAGGCCTTCGACCTCTATCTGCGGGCGCGCGACCAGGGCGGCGCTGATCGCGCCGGCTTCGACATCGATCTTCTGGAGAAGGCGGTGGCCAAGGCGCCGACGTTCGCCCAGGCCTGGGCGCTGCTGGCGTTCGCCCGGGCCATCGTGCTTCTGTGGCTCGATCGCAGCCCCGACCAGTCGGCGGCGCGCGACAAGGTCCGCGACGCCGCCGACAAGGCCCTGGCCCTCGACCCGGCGGCCGGGGTCGCCTTCCTGGCGCGGGACATGGTCGAGCCGCTCTGCGGCCATTACGCCCATCGCCTGACAATCGTCGATAAGGCCCTGCAGGCGGCGCCGCACGACCCGCTGGTGCTGCTTCACGCCGGAGGCATTCAAGACATACTCGGTCACCAACGCCTGGCTTTCGGCTATGTGTCGCGCGCCTACGAACTCGATCCACGATATGCCGCCTTCTACTATCCGACCCTGCTGGACGGCATCGGCCTGAGGGCCGACGCCGTCGCGGCCATCGAACGCGACATGGCGCGCTGGCCGGACGCCTTCGTACTGCCGATGGTGGCCACCCGCCTGGCCTACGAGAGCGGCGACTGGGCGCGGTATGAGGCCATCGTGTCGCAATGGCGCGAGGTGTGGCCGCTCGTCCCGCTGACCGCCCAGATGATCGCCATCGCCGAGCAGATGCGCAACTGGACACCGGCGACCGGCGAGGCCTTCCTGGCCGATCTGCGCCGCGATCTCGCCGAGACCGGCTCGGTTCCGATCAGCTGGCTGGGATTTCCCGTCAGCCAGGGCCTCGGCGACGAGATCTTCGATATCCTCGACCAAGCGTCGTTCGAGCATCTCCACCAGCCGGGCGGCCGGCTGTTTCCGGCCGAGGTGTCGCTCAACATCATCTTCTCGCCTTCCTACGCGCCTGTTCGCCAGGATCGCCGTTTCGTGCGGCTGTGCGCCAAGCTCGGCCTGTGCGACTACTGGCTGGCGTCGGGCCACTGGCCGGACTGCGCCGAGACCCTGGCGCCGTTCTACGATTTCGAGGCCGAGGCCCGGCGGCTGGCGAGCGGCGCCGCCTGACGCCGCGCGGAGGGGATCGCGATGACAGGAACGATGACCCCCGCGCAGGCGCTCAGCGCCCAGCTGGCGGCGATACCGCCCTATCTGAGGCCGGCCGGCGAGGCCTGGATGACAATGCTGGAAGCGGCCGGCGACATCCGCTCGGCGGCGCAAGCGGCGGTCATCTACCAGATGGAGGGACTGGCCGCGGACTGGGGCGTCGATCCGCCGCCGACCAGCCTGCGGTTTCCGCGGGACCACCGGCTGCACCTGGGCTCCGGCGACGAGTGGTATTGGCTCAGCTGCCATCTGCGGGCGACCGGTCCGCGGGGGCCGGTGCGGATCGCCGTCCTGCTGTCGATGGAGCGGGTCCGCGTGCTGGCGAACTCGGTGCAAAAGGAGGCCGGTTGGAGCGACGAGGCGGCCCAGGTCGTCTGGTGCGCTGTCACCGCGGTGGTTTCCGGTCCCTCCGGCAGCACGATCACCCGCCGCAACCCCAACGTCCAATGGGCGCCTCTGGGCGGGGTCGTCGAGTTCCCGGCCGATCAGTTCGTCTTTCGCTGCGGCGCCGACGTGCTGACCGGCAGCGGCGATGTCCTGCCGCTGACGATCAACGTCGATGACGGGGAGAACATTTCGCTGACCCTCACGGCGACCTCACAACTTCCGCCGCCCACCGCCTTCTTCCTGCAGGGCGTCGGCGGGGTCACGCCGTTCCTGCCCGGGATCTACTACAGTTGGCCGCAGCTGATCATCTGCGGCCCGGTCACCGTCGATGGCGTCACCTACCAGACACAGGGACGCGGCTGGCTCGACCCTCAGCTGATGATGCAGACGGTCCCGACCCAGGCGCCGCCGGCGCCGCCGGCCGGCTTCTCGGGCTGGTCATGGTGCCAGTTCAACTTCGACGACGATCGCGCCTTCTGCGCGGCGGCCTTCCACAACGGACCGATGAGCGCCCGCAGCCTCGTTCCCTACGGCTATCACCTGCGCCGCCAGGGCGATCACTGGGACGCCGAGGCCGTCGTCGGCAATCTGCGCATGGATCGCTTCGTGACCGGCCTGCACGGCGTCATCCAGCCCACGGAGTGGACATACACGGCGACCAACATGCCCATGGCGCCGGCCTTCTCGCCCCTGGACCTGATGATCACCACCGCGCCGTGGCATCTGGACTGCACCTTCGAGACCGGCGATCTGGCGGTTCCCAGCGAAGTCCCGGTGAGCGCCGCCCTGACCGATCGCGCCCTGACGCCAGGCGGTGCGCCGGCCGGCCGGGCGATCACCGGCGAGGGCTATTGCGAGTCCGTGGGTTTCGAGGATCGCGGGCGCTACATGGAACGGGCCGCGGCCTTCCTTCGCGGCGGCGTCAGGACGCCCGCAGGCGCCTGAAGCCGCGGGCGAGCAGATACAGTTCGGAACTCTCCGCCCGGCTGGCTCTGGGCTTGACGTGGCGGACCTCTGTGAAGTCGCGCTTCAGCGCCGCGAGCAGGGCGCCCGTCTCGCCGCCCTGAAAAGCCTTGGTGACGAACGCGCCGCCCGGCCGCAGATTGGCGACGGCGAACTCCGCCGCCGCCTCGATCAGGCCGACGATCCGCAGGTGGTCGGTCTGGCGGTGGCCGGTGGTGTTGGGGGCCATGTCCGAGAGGATCAGGTCCGGCGCCCCGCCGATGAGGGCGATGAGCTGGCCGCCGACCTCGGGGCCGGTGAAGTCCGCTTCGAGGATCCGCGCCGGGGGGATCGGCGCCACCGGCAGCAGGTCGATGCCGGCGACCTGGGCGGCCCCGCGTTCGATGGCGATCTGCAGCCACCCACCCGGCGCGCATCCCAGGTCGATGACCCGGGCGCCCCGCCTGATCAACCCGAACCGCTGATCGATCTCGGCCAGCTTGAACGCGGCGCGCGAGCGATAGCCCCTGGCCTTGGCCTCGACCACGAAGGGATCGTTGATCTGGCGTTCGAGCCAGGCCTGCGAGGACGGCGTGCGTTCCTTGGCGGTCTTCAGGCGCTTGGGGCCGGCGCGGCCGGCGTCGGTCCCGCCGGTCGGGCGGTGGACCATGCGTTTGCGCGGCGGCTGGTTCACGCCGGGTCCGCCGCCCGCCCTCCCCTTCGCCGTCTCGACCGGCCGCGCCGCCGCTCGGACATCAGCGACAGAAGAAGTCCCTCGCGCAGGCCGCGATCGGCGACGCGGACGCGTTCGCAGGGCCAGAGTTCCTGCACCGCCTGGAGGATCGCGGCCCCGGCCAGCACCAGGTCGGCTCGGTCGGAGCCAATGCACGGCTGGCGACCGCGCTCCACCTGGCTGAGGCCGATGAGCCGGCCGGCGGCGGCCTCGCATTCGCCTCGCGTCATCCACAGGCCGTCGACCTGGTTGCGGTCGTAGCGCGGCAAGCCAAGGTGCAGGCCAGCGAGGCTGGTGATGGCGCCGGAGGTTCCCACCAGGTGAGCGCGGCCGGCCGTGAACGCCTCGCGCAGGCAATCGGCGTCGCGAAAGGGGGCGATATGGGACTTCATCGCCTCGACCATCGATCGGAACCAGGCCGCGTCCGGCGGATCCGCCTCCGGGAAGCGCTCGGCCAGGGTCACGACACCGACCGGAACCGAAATCCAGGCCCTGATCGGCAGGCGCCAATGGGCCAGGCGCCGGGGCTCGACGTCCAGTCCCGGCGCCGCCAGATCGATCCAGGAAAGCTCCGTCGATCCGCCGCCGACGTCGAGGACCAGGGCGGCGTCGGCCTCGCGATCCAACAGGGATAGACAGCCGGCCACCGACAGCCGCGCTTCCTCCCGGGGGCTGATGATGCTGAGGCGAAGGCCGGTGCGGGCGGCGACTTCCTCGACGAATTGGGCGCCGTTGGCGGCCGAACGGCAGGCCTGGGTGGCGACCGCCCGCACCCGCTGGGCGCCGCGGCGGCCGATCTTGTCGGCGCACACGCTCAGGGCGTGGATCGCCCGTTCCATGGCCCCGTCGGAAAGTCGCCCGGTCCGCGAAAGCCCCTCGCCCAGACGCACGATGCGCGAATAGGCGTCGATGATGCGAAAGCCCCCCGCCGTCGGCGTGGCGATCAGCAGGCGGCAGTTGTTGGTGCCCAGATCGAGGGCCGCGAAGGTCCGCATATCGGCGGTCGCACTCCGCCGGACGCGCGGCCGTTCGGCGACCACGTTGGGCGCCTGTCCCATGTTCATACCCTGACACGCTGTGAGGGATCGGCCCGCGGCGCCGCCCCCGTTTGGCGGCCAACCTAGCAAGCCAAAGCCCGGCGAGGAAGGCGAGGTCTTGATACGGACGGCGAACGCTCTACGTTCAGACCCCATTCAGGGGCGGGAATCTAGATTTTGCGGACCATGCACTCTCGGCTCGCCAAGTTCGCCATCGGTCAGGTGGTCAAGCATCGGGTATTCCCGTTCCGAGGCGTGATCTTCGACGTCGATCCGGTTTTCGCCAACAGCGAGGAATGGTGGATGTCGATTCCCGAGGCGGTGCGGCCGCGCAAGGACCAGCCGTTCTATCACCTGCTGGCCGAGAACGATCAGTCGAGCTACGTCGCCTATGTCTCCGAACAGAACCTGCTGCCGGACGAGAGCGGGGAGCCGGTGGGCCATCCGCATACGGCGCTGATCTTCGACGAATTCAAGCCCGGTCGCTATCATCTGCGGCCCCGGATCACCCACTAGATGTCCACGGACGTGGCCGGGAAGACCCATGAGCGTCTCATCATCCAAACCCTCTGAGCCTCCCCCCGGCGCAAGGCCCGATTGGACCATCGATCAGGGATGGTCGGCCTACACGCCGGACGAGCACGCGGTATGGATGACGCTCTATGAGCGCCAGAGCGCGCTGCTCTCCGGCCGGGCCTGCGATGCTTTCCTCAATGGGCTGGACGCCCTCGACCTCCACCGGGGCGGCATTCCGGACTTCGAGCGGATCAACGAGGAACTCACCCGGCTCACCGGCTGGAGCGTGGTGGCCGTGCCGGGACTGGTTCCGGACGAGGTGTTCTTCGAGCACCTGGCCAATCGGCGGTTCCCGGCCGGCCGGTTCATCCGCCGCGCCGACCAGCTCGACTATCTGGAGGAGCCGGACGTCTTCCATGATGTCTTCGGCCATGTGCCGATGCTCACCGACCCGGTGTTCGCCGACTACATGCGGGCCTACGGCCAGGGCGGCCTGCGGGCCCTGGGCCTGAACCGGCTTCACAACCTGGCCCGGCTCTATTGGTACACGGTCGAGTTCGGCCTGATCGACACCGAGGCGGGCCTGCGGCTTTATGGCGCGGGAATCGTCTCGTCCAGGGCGGAGTCGATCTTCGCCCTCGAGGACGCTTCGCCCAACCGCCTCGGCTTCGACCTCGAGCGGGTGATGCGCACCCCCTATCGGATCGACGACTTTCAGCAGATCTATTTCGTCATCCCGTCCCTGGACGCCCTGCTGGCGGCGACCTTGAGCGACTTCGGACCGATCTACGGCCGGCTGGCGGCGGCCAGCGATGTGGCGATCGAAACCGTGCTGGCGACCGACGACGTGATCACCCGGGGGACGCAGGCCTACGCCCGCGCGCGGGCCATGGCCGCTCAGTAGTCTTTCCGCCAGCGCACCTCAAGACTGTTCTCACCCTGGCTGGTTCCCAGTTTCGAGACCACCGAGAGGTGCTTGCGCGCCCGCCATTCGAGCTGGGCGGCGGCGCCTTCGCGACCGCCGCCGGAGACCTCCAGATAGAGGTTCTCGCGCAGATACTTGCCGCCGGCGATGGTGGTCCCGGTGGCCGCCGTCCCGGCGAAGGCCAGGCGGTCGAGGTGGGCGAAGTTACGCAGGCCGCCCATGAGGTCGAAACCCCCGCCGCCGGCCATGGCCGCCAGAGCCGAGGCCAGCTGAGCGGCCTCGCCCCCCGACAGTCCCGAGGCGGAGGCCCCGAACAGGACCTGGGAGAGAACCTCGTCGGTGGGCAGCACCGGCGTCGAGCTGAGGGTGATCCTCGGCCTGGCCGCCGTGCCCTGGATGCGGATCACGGCGGTGATGGTGGGATCCTCCCGCGACGCGGTGAGATCCAGGCGGATCGCCTCGGCCGTCGATCCGAGGGTGACGACGCCGTGGTCATCGACGGTGAAGCGCTTTCCGGCGAAGTCGTAGTCGCCACGCACCACGCGCGCGGCCCCGGTCAGAACCGGCGCGGCGGTGGTGCCACCGACGTGGGCGTCGAGGGACAATTCGAGATTCAGCCCCCGCCCCTTGAGGAAGATGCGGCCCGGTGATCGAAAGCCGATGTCGAGGGCCACGGGCGCGGCGGCGCCGGCGCCGGGCGCGAACCTTTCGTCCAGCTCCAGGGGGCGGTGGATCTCGACCACGTCCATGGGAACGACGCCGGAGGGAATGGGTGGATTGGCGGCGATCTGGGCCTGGTCGATGGTCAGCGCGCCGGTCAGCTTCACCCGCCCGTCGGCGCCGCGGCTGACGCTCGCCTGGCCGGTGGCGGCGGCCTGGGCGGTGTCATTGTCGATCAGGCGAAAGCGGGTGAGGTCGAGGCGGAAGTCGGAGACGCCCTGGCGCAGGAGACTGATCCGGCCGGCGCCGGCGATCCGGCCGCCGACGCCGTCGTTCCCGGATATCTTGGCGACATCCACGGCGTTGTCGGCGAGGGTCGCGTCGAGGGTCACCCCCGAGAGCTTCAGACCGGTGGCGGCATCGTGGAACCGCCCGTCGGAAAGCGTGGCGGTCCCCAGGGCGCGCGGATCGGCGAGGGTGCCGCCGAGGGTTCCGCTGGCGGCCAGCCGGCCGGCCAGGGAGCGGTCGCCGCCCATCAGCAGATCCCAGATCGGCCCGACTTCACCGTCGATGGAAAAAGCCCCGCGCATCGGCCGGCGGCGATCGACGGCGATGCGGAAGGGCGCCGCCGACGCCTCGGCCGGCAGGGTGAGATCGGCGCGGGCCGCGAGGCCCTGGCCGTTGGCGAGCGAGGCGTCGAGGCGGATCGCGCCGCCCGCCAGGTGGGCCCTGATCACTCCGTCAACGGGCGGGCGGCCCTTGAGGTCGCGACCGCCGGCGCCGATGAGCTTCGCCTGGAACTCTCCAGAGAGACTCGGACCCCGTCCCGCCAGGGTCAGGTCGGCGTCGAAGCGGCCGGTGAAATCCTGGTTGAGAAGTCCCAGATCGACCGCCGCCAGGGTCGCCTTGGCGCTGAAGGCGCCGGCCGTCGATGCGACGTCGAGGTCGGCGCGACCGCCGCCAACGGCCAGGGCAAGGCGCGCGCCGGAGACCTTGCCGCCGAATCGGAACAGCGCGGGAGACAGGGTGCGGAACTCGGCCCGCCGCAGCCGGCCGCCGCCGGAAAACGTCAGGCCGCCGCCCTCCGGCGAGGCGTCGAGGACGCCGTCGCCGGCGATCTTCCACGGACCGCCGGTCGTCAGCCCCTCGCCGTCCGCCCGATAGGGAAGATGAGCCAGGGGGCCGTCGGCGGTGATCTTCATCGACTTGATCGCCACGCCGCCGCCGGTGGGCACGGCGTCCTCGACGTCCAGGACGAGGTCGCCGCGCGCCCCGCCCGGCGCATCGACGATCCGGACCCGCCCGCTCGCCCGGCCTTCGGAGATCACCGCGCCCGGCCGGGCGGCGAGCGTCAGGTCGGCGCTGGACGGCGCCCCCCGGCGCAGGGCCAGGGCGCCGGCGGCGGACACTCCGCCGGCCTCCACCGCGATCTCGGAAAGGTCGAGCCCGGCCGGCGCGAACCGGAAGGCGGCGGCGGCCTTGGCTGGCCCATAGGGGCTGTCGGCCGCCACCGCCAGATGGCCGTCGGCGCCGCCCGGCTGGCCGGCGGCCAGGCTCAGGGTCACGTTGGCGGCGCGCAGGGGGACGTAGGGCAGGTCGATGGCGGCGAAATCGGCCATCAGGTCGGCGCGGGGGGCGGCGAGCGTGCCGGTGAGCGCCCCTCCCCCCTTGGCCGCGCCGGCGATCTCCAGGGGGCCGATCTCGAAGGGACCGGCGGCCCGCCAGTCCAGGGCGAGCTTCAGGCCCCCATCGGCGCCGATCAGGCCGGCCGATCCCAGGGTCCCCGCCGCCCCGGTCAGGGTCGATCGGGCGACCGCGATCGTCCCGTCCCGCCAGTCGCCCTGGGCCGCCAGCCGCGGGTTGGCGCCCAGCAGGCGGTCGAGTTCGGCCATCCCGGAGGTGAAGCGCTGGCCGCGTGCGTCGAAGCCGATCGACCACGGCTGGCCAGGCGCGCCCTGGGACGCGCTCCACGCGGCCCGCACCACGCCGGCCGCGCCCGGCCGGGCGGCGGCGAGGTTGCTGACCGTGGCGTCGCCCTTGAACGACAGTCCGCCGAGAAGTCCCCGGGTCCCCGAGGCGACGACCGCGAGCCCGGGTCCGGCGACGGCCAGCCGCCGCATGAGCAGGCGGCCGTCGGCGAAGCGGGTGAGCTCCGCCGAGCCGCTCGGCCGGCCGCCGAGCAGGGCGGCCAGGAGGCCCCGGCCGGCGCCGCCGGAGCCGTTGGCGGCGGCCTTGATGGAAAGCTCGCGGCGGTTCATTTCCAGACGCACGGGACCGGCGAGCCGGGCCAGGGAATAGGCGCCGACGTTCGGCCGATCGAGGCTGGCGTTTCCAGCCAGCACCCAATGCCCGGCGTCGCCGCCGAGCCCGCCGACGATGCGCGCCGAACCGGCCCTGGGCCAGGCCAGGACGCGGCCGGTGTCGATGATCCGCAGATCGAGGGCGACGCCTTTCGGGCCGGCCGACCGGCGACCGATGTCGGCCTCGCCGCGCGCGGTCAGGGCGGCGTTCTGGCTCGCGGCGTTCACGGCCAGGGCGTAGAAGCCGTCGGCGGCGCGGGTTCCGGCGAGATGGAAGCGGACGTCGGGGCCGAGCATCCTCCGCCAAGGCGACAGCAGCGAAGAGGCGGCGAGAACCAGATGGGCGTCGGCCGACCCTCCGGCCTTGTTCCACGCCCCCGCTCCCTGGATGGGAACGAGGCCGCCGATGCGCGAATCGAGGGTGAAGCGGCCGGCGGCCATCGAGCCGGCGGCATTGGCGGTGAGGCTGAACGGCCGGTCGGCGGCGAGGCCCAGGGCGCCGGCGAGCGCCCCGCCGCTGGCCTCGCGGGCGTCGGCGGCGAGGGTGAAGGCCTTGCTCCGGCCGACGTCGAAGCGGACGTGGAGATGGTCTCCGGGATGGAGGACGCTCTCCGCCGTCCCCTGCCCCAGAGCGCCGCCGAAACGCTCGACGCTGAAGGCGGTGCGGATGTCATAGACGCCGCGGCGGAGCGAGAGGGCGGGCAGCATCTCTACCCGCGCCCGGGCGTCGTCGATCTGGATCGAGACCGGCATGGGGGTGGGCTTTTCCGCCGGCCCGAGGATCGGGCGGCGGATCACGGTCACCGTCCGCGCGGAGAGGAAATCCATGTGCAGGCGGCGGCCGAGAAGCTCGCTCCAATGCCACCTGACCGCCAGGCCCCGGGCATCGAGCCAGATTCCCCGCCGATCGGCGATGCTCAGCCGCGAGACGGTGAAGCTGCGCCAGATGTCGCCCCGCACGCCCTCGATGCGCAGCCGGCCGAAGCGGCCGACCTTCAGCCCGGTGAGCCGGGCCTCGATCATCATCCGCCCGACGCTGGTCAGCGGTCCGTACCGCGCCACGCCGATCAGACCGCCGACGATGACGACGACGCCCACCGAGACGATGATCAGCCACGCAGGCCCGGAGGGACGGCGGCGCGGGACGCGCTCGTCGCCGCTCATGGGCCGGCGCCGACGTGGCCGCCAATCGGAGCGCGGGCTTCCAGCCCACGGTCGCGAAGATTGAGCGAGACTTTCTCCTCACCCTCCGGGCTACCGGATGCACTCGTCTCGGAGATCGCGATGTAAAGCTCCTCCACCGTAGGGGGAGGGGGACCGCCTCGCCGAAGGACGAGGTGGTGGAGGGGGTTCACGGGTGACGTGCTGTCCGTCAATCTGCCGCGATGGATGGTCCAAAGGCCACGAAGGCGCGCGCGAGGAAACTCAGGAGGCGGATGACACTGCCTGAGGTGCTCCTCTGGCAATGCCTGAGGCGACGTCAGGTCGAGGACTTTCGGTTTCGCCGCCAGCATCCGATGGGGGCCTTCGTCCTCGATTTCTACTGTGATCGGGCGAAGCTCGCCATCGAGGTCGATGGCTACTTCCATGGCGTCGAGGGAGCGCCCGAGCGCGACGAAGTCAGAGACACGTGGTTCGCCGCGCGTGGCATCCAGACCCTGCGCATTCCGGCGGCGATGATTCTTGGCGACGCCGAGAGCGCGGTCGATGCGATCCTCGCGGTGATGAACCAGTCCAACGCCAAGCACTCGGGTAGCAGCTGACCCCCTCCACCACCTCGTCCTACGGCGAGGCGGTCCCCCGACGCTAGGGGATGCACATTTTTCGCGGTTTGGCAGAATCCAGTTCCTCCACCGTAGGGGGAGGTGGCGCGGCGCTCTTTCTCGCGCCGTGACGGAGGGGGTTCTCCCCCACGCCGGCGTCGGAGAAGCGGAGAACCCCCTCCACCCCCTCGTCCTTCGGCGAGGCGGTCCCCCTCCCCC
>JGI20189J14885_1000334_pt1 | contig 17817 bp, 11 predicted proteins | sample NGESurdeep072012_10_FD_14885 | JGI IMG/M metagenome (IMG submission 14885) | reverse complement strand
TGTCAAAGCGCCTGGCGCTTCCTGATCAACGATCCAGATCGCATCCGATCAATCGGAACCCGCGAGTGGGCGTGTGTCAGTCTTTAGAAGGACTGGTATTAGACCGGTGGCGCCCCGCGAAAACACCAACGCGACGACGGCCACGCGGGTGCGGTCGCCCGCGACCCATGGGGGCGAACAGTCTGGCCGGCCCCGTGACGGCGCGCGCGAGGCCAATCAGGGGCATCGGAAGATCATATTGGTCGCGTCCTCAAGGATTGATCCATTCGTATCATGTCACTGTATTTAACTATAAATATTCTGCGTCACCGTATTTAGGAATCGCGTTTTTGTTCCCGCGCGGCGCTGTACGGTTTTGCATCTATGTTCAGTGTGATTTATTGGCATAATAATTACTCATTGCATCGGAGTTGATGGATTATAAGATGAAGTTGCCGAAACCATCAATGGAATACCGTCGAGTGTCGCCGATGTCAGTGCCCAGATTCCAACGGCCTTGTCTTCCACGACGAGCAAGTTCGCATTTCTTGATGCGCCACTAACGTGGATCGTCACAAGCGCATGACCACTTATCTCCGTCTGCACCGAGCGGGACCGGCCCGCATCGACATCAACTGAGCTTACGATACCAATTCTGCGCGAAATCTCTGGCGACGAGCGCGCAAAGTCGCTCGCGATCTTCAAGACCGTGTTGGACGGGAAACCAGACCACCTCAGACCAAAGCCGCTTCTGGCGCTTTCGTCACGCGGGCTATAGTTGGCCGGCAACGACACGTTCAGTTTTTTGCCGTTCAACGACGCCGACGTGACGATCCACGCAGTGGATTCCGGGGGACTGTCTAGGATGACAACAAGCTTGCCGTGTCCCTTGGCACCGTCCAACGAAAGTACGAGGCCGGCGCCGCCCCCCAAAACGACTCCTCCAGAACGGGGCGGTGGCTTGAGTGTGATCCCAGAGGCGATTGGATTGAACCATATCCGGTTGACGTTACCGACCTCCGAATGCACCGCCGGCGAATTCTTGGCAAACGAGCTCGCCGCTTCGAAGGCGCCAGATCGCACAATCAATACATAGCCCAGGGCCGGGATTCCCACGAGGATGACGAATGCGACCACGATTCCCAATGTCCACCTAATCACAGCCGCACGCCGGTGATGGACTGTTAAAGGGGAACACGGTGATTTCGCCTCCCGCTGACACTGATGCATCTGCGGAAGGCGATGGCAGGGTATAGTTCGGCGAGTCAGGTGAGTTATACTGTGCTGTAGGGCCGGAATACGTATTGTTAAAGAAAGAAGTTAGATAAGTGACGCTAGAGTCGGCTTCAATTCCGAACAAGCTAAAATCTCCTTGAGCAAAAAGGCCTGCACTGCCGTTTCGCTGTACGGGCGGACAGGGTCCCAGAGGATAGTTTCCTGGCGCGACACCGTTTGGGTCGAAGCTGACGCCTCCGCCAAGTCCCACGCCTGCTTGCCCCGTGACGAAAAACCCTCCTCCCGGCGAGGAGTCATCGCCAAATGTCAAGCTGCTGCCAACGCCGACGTAACCTGAAACTGAAACTGACCAAAGCCCCCAACTATCCCTCCGATTCAGCGGATCCCCATCGACATACGCATAGACGTTCTGCCCGGCGTCGATGCCAAGTCGGTCGGCTTGGAGGTAGCGGGCCAGGATCGGGTCGTAGTCCCGCCAGTGGTTCTGGCTGAGGCTGTCGGTCTCCATCTGGAACGACTGCCCCGGCAGGCGCATGTCGAGCGGGGTGGCCGGTGTGCCGGTGATGGTCGCCGTGCCGAAGGGATCGACGGTGGCGTTCCAGACCACCGCCTGGGTGGAAGAGGTGACGGTCAGCGGCTCGTCGATCTGGCCGGTGTGGATGAAGTCCGTCGTGACCGTGGTTCCGGAGATGTTGAGCAGCGCCACCGGCATGTCGTCGATCCACACATACTCCCGGATGACCGCGCCGGTCGTGGCGTTGTGCTCGGCGATGAGATGGCCGCCGCGGTCATAGACGTAGGACGTCTGGAAGGCGCCGGTCCCGAACGTCTGGCGCCAGACCCTCTGGCCCAGGAAGTCGTAGGCATAGGCCCCCGCTTCGACGCTGTTCTGCTGCACCTCGACCAGGCGCTTGACCGCGTTATAGTCGTATTCGAAGAGCGTCCCGCCGGCATGCTGGTCGAGGGATTCATCACCGCCGTCGCGGTAGGTCAGGGTGCGCTGGGTGACGCCGCTCTGGTTGGCGGTGGAGGCGACCTGGTTGGACGTCGTCGAGAGAGTCGAGGTGACGTAAGCCGTCGCCGTCCCGGTCTGGGTGCGATTGCCCGCCGCGTCATAGCTGTAGGCGAGGCTTCCCCACGGACCGGTGGTGGCGTTGACCCGGCCGGAACTGGTGTAGCCGTAGGTCGCGCTCCTGCCGGTCCCGGCGTTGTCGGTCACGCCTCCCAGCCGCAGGTCGTTCTTGTAGCCGAACGTCAGGTCCAGCACCGAGGCCCCCGAGGTGGGGGCGACCTTGATCTCGCCGAGCCGATAGTCGCCGAGGGTGTAGCTCCGGGTCAGATTCAGGCCATTGCCATAGGTCAGGCTGGCCAGCGGACCGAACGGCTCCCAGGCGACCGCCGTGGCAATGTTCTCCTGGGCGGCGCCGCTCGGCGTCTCGGTGACGGCGGTGATGAGGCCATCGGTCGTCCGCGCGACCTTGACCACGTCGCCGGAGGGATAGGTGATCTGGATGACCTTGCCGTTGGCGTCGTAGGCGTAGCCCACCGTCAGCGGCGTGAAATAGCCGCCGAGGTCGATCACCTTGGCGTCGGCCACCACCCTCCCTTGCGCGTCATAGGTGAGGTTCGTCGAACCCGAGGCCTCGGTGACGCCGGTCAGCCGGCCGATCCCGCGATTGCCGCCGGCCGTCGCATCGTAGCCGTAGGTCACCGTCTCGTAGGCGTCGCCGGGGAAGGTCTTTCCCGTGCGGCGATTGGCGGCGTCGTAGGTGACGTCGGTCTCCTCGCTGTCGCCGTCGATCAGCTTGGTGAGGTTGCTGGAAAGATCATACCAATAGCTCCGCGTCCCCCGGTCGGGGCTGATCTCCTGGATGATCTCGCCGAAGCCATCGACCTCGCGGGTGGTGACCAGCGAGCGGGAGTCGGTCAGCTGGTCTAGATTGTTCGCGGTGTCGTAGGCGTAGCCGATGGTATTGAGTTGCGGATCGGTCCGGGTCGCCACCCGGTTCAGCGGGTCCCAGGCGTTCTGGCGCTGGTGGCTGAGCGGATCGGTGACCGAGGTCAGGTTGGAGAGCTTGTCGTAGGCGAGATTCCAGATGTAGGCCCCGTTCACGATCGACTGCAGGAGGCGGCCCCACTCGTCGTAGGCCGAAGCGTGGCTGTAGGTGGTCGAACCCGCGCCGTTCCTGGTCACCAGCGAGAGCGGATCGTCCTTGCCGTCATAGGCGAAGGTCTGGGTTTCGCCGCGCACATTGCGCAACTGGGCGACGCGCCGGTCCTGGTCCACGGTGTAGGTCAGGCTCGCGCCGGCCGGCAGGGTGACCCGGGCGAGGTCGCCGACCGCGTCATAGGCGAACTGGTACTGCGACGCCGCGCCGCCCGGGTTGATCGTCGCGGTCAGCAGCCGGCCGCGGATGTCGTAGGAAAAGGTCGTCGCCACCCCGTTCGGATCGGTCATGCTGAGCGGCGCGCCGCGCCAGTCCCAGGCGGTCACCGTCGTCGTCTGCCCCAGGGGGTTGGCGATGGTCTGCACATACCCGCCGGCGTTGTAGGTGAAGGTGGTGGTGTCCACCGTGCCGCCCGTGACCCACCTGGGTCCGTGGACCGCCAGCAGCTGGCCCGCCGCGTTCCAGCCGAAGTTCCAGGTCTTGGTCCGGCCATTGGTCGCATAGGGAACGGTGAAGGTGGTGTTGTCGGTCAGGGTCCTGGTCAGCGGCGCGCCCTGGCCGTTGTAGGTGAAGCCGGTGGTGACCGTGGCGGCGGCGACCGTGTGCGGCTCGTGCCAGGTCGGATCCCAGGTCGTCGTGGTCGTGCGCGGGGCGGTCGAGGTCGAGGCCTCCACGACCTGCGCCGGCATGCCGCGCGGATCATGGGTCTGGGTCTCGACATTGCCATTCTCGTCGGTGACCTGCGCGGTGAAGGCGTCAGATCCGAAAGTGTAGGATTTCGAGCTGGCCGGCGACAGCGGACTGGCGAGATTGGCCACGCTGGTGAGCTGAAGACCCTGGCCGCCGCTGTAGAGGTAGCTATAGACCGAGACCTTGCCGAGGGGATTGGTCACCGTGCGGATGAAGCTGGCGCCGCTCGCCGGCAGCGGCGCATAGGCGACCTGATAGGCCTGGTCCGAAATGGAGACGGCGGTCAGGACCGTCGACGCCACCGTCTGGGAATTGTTCAGGATGTAGCCGCCGGTCCCGCCGGTTCCCGTGCCCGGCGCGGTGATGGCCGTTCCGGCCGCGACGCCCGGACCGGTGACCGCCTGGCCGACGGCCAGAGCGCCGGCGGTCATCGCGGTCACGGTCAGGAGACCGCCGGTTCCCGTTCCGGTGAGGGTTCCGGAGGCCACGGTCTGCGCCATGTTGACGGTGTAGGTCCCCGTTCCGCCCGTCCCGGTTCCCAGGGCGATGATGTTGGTTCCCGCCGCCACGCCGGTTCCGGTGACCGCCTGCCCAGCGGCCAGGACGCCGGAAGTCACCGCCGTCACCGACATCGTTCCGACCGACCCCGTGGCGGTCAGGGTTCGGGAGGCGACCGTCTGGGAGACATTGACCAGATAGCTCCCCGTCCCGCCGGCGCCCGTGCCGAAGCCGGAGACGACCGTTCCGGCCGCCACGCCGGTTCCGGTGACCGCCTGCCCGACCGAGAGAATTCCGGAGGTCACGGCCGTCACCGTCATCGTCGGGCCTGGCGCGGTCAGGGTGGTCGATGACACGGTCTGGGGCACGCTGACGGTGTAGGTTCCCGTCCCGCCGGTTCCGCTGACCAGGGCGGTGATGGCGGTCCCCGCTGAAACCCCCGTGCCCGTCACGCTCTGACCGACGGCGAGGATTCCCGAGGTCACGGCGGTGACCGTCATGGTCGGCGCCACGCCGGTCAGCGTCCTCGATGCCACCGTCTGGGCGATGCTCACGCCATAGGTCCCCGTACCCCCCGCCCCGGTGCCGAGCGCCGAAATGACCGTGCCGGTCGAAACCCCGGTCCCGGTCACCCCTTGGCCGACCGCCAGAGCCCCGGAGGTCACCGCCGTCACGGTCATCGTCGGCGATCCGCCGCCGAGGGTCCTGGACGCCACGGTCTGGGAGAGATTTACCGTATAGGTTCCGGTTCCGCCGGTTCCCGTGCCCAGGGCGGTGACGGCCGTGCCCACGGAAACGCCAGCGCCGGTGACGATCTGGCCGACCGCCACGGTCCCCGAGGTCACGGCGGTGATGGTCATCGTCGGTACGGGGCTGGTGAGGGTCGTGCCGGAACCCACGGTCTGTCCGTAGTTGACGGTGTAGGTTCCCGTTCCCCCGGTTCCGGTGCCCAGGGCGGTGATCACGGTTCCCCCAGCGACGCCGGTTCCGGTTATCGGCTGGCCGACCGCCAGGGCGCCGGAGGTAACGGCGGTCACGGTCATGGTGGTGGATGAGATCGAGCCCGTCACCACCGCCGCGTTGGGTGAGATCGACCCGGTCACTACCGCGGCGTTCGGAGCGATCGAGCCGGTCACCACCGCCGCCGTCGTTGAAATCGACCCTGTCACCACCGCCTGGTTCGGCGAGATCGCGCCGGTGACCACCGCCGCGCTGGGCGCGATCGAACCGGTCACGACGGCCGTGTTCGGAGCGATGGCGCCGGTCACCACCGCCGCGTTGGCCGCCATCCACAGGCTCGTCGAGCCGACCGTCTGCGAGGTGTTGACCGTGTAGGTCCCCGCGCCGCCCAGGCCGGTGCCGAGCGCGGCAATGATCGTGCCCGCCGCCACGCCAGACCCGGTGACGCTCTGGCCGACGCCGAGCTGGCCGGCGGTCACGCCGGTCACCGTCAACTGGGTGTCGGCGGCGGTCAGGGTCGTGGCGGCGACCGTCTGTGAGATACTCACCGTGTAGGTGCCAGTGCCGCCCGAGTGCGCGCTGCCGAAGGCGGTTATCTTCGTCCCCGACGCCACCCCGATTCCGGTGACCGTCTGGCCGATGCCGAGGGTTCCCGAGGTCACCGCCGACACCGTCATGGTCGTGGAGGAGGGGCCGATCGAGCCGGTGACCACCGCGAAGTTGGGAGCGATGGAGCCTGTCGCCACCGCCGCGTTCGGCGCCGCGTTCGGCAAGGTCGTGAGCGCCGTGGAACCCACCGTCTGCGGCACGCTCACGGTTTCCACGCCCACGCCGGTGGTTCCCGCGCCGAGCGTCGAGATCACCGTCCCGGCCGCCACGCCGGTCCCCTTCACGCTCTGGCCGACCGCCAGGACGCCGGAGGTCACACCGGTCACGGTGAGCGACCCGCCGGTCGCGGTCATCGTCGTCGATGCGGCCGTCTGCGAGACGCCGACGGTATAGTTCCCCGGTCCGCCGCGCCCGGTTCCAAACGCGGTGATCGTCGTGCCGGACGTGACCCCGGCCCCATTCACGACTTGCCCCACCGCGAGCGTCCCCGCGGCCACGGCGGTCACGGTCATGGTGGTTGACGACGGCCCGATGGAGCCGGTCACCGTGGCGACGGCGGGCAGGCTGGTCATCGCCTCGGACGACACCGTCTGGGAATTGTTGACCATCCAGCCGGTCCCGCCCCCGGAGACGATGACCGTCCCGCCGGTCACGCCCGCGCCGGTGACCACCTGCCCCGCGCCCAGAGCGCCCGACGCGAGGCTGTTGACGGTGAGAAACGGTCCGGAGATCGAGGCGTTGAACACCGCGGAGTTCGGCGCGATCGAACCCGTGATCGCCGCCGAGGGAGGCAGTTCGGTCAGCGTGCCCGAGGTCACGGTCTGGGACGGCGTTATGGTGTAGGTCCGGGTCCCCCCCGTCCCCGTGCCGAGCGCCGTGATCACCGTGCCCAGGGCGATCCCCGCGCCGGTCACGTTCTGACCGACGGCGAGGGTCCCGGACAACATCGCGGTCGCCGTCATCGTCGTCCCGGATATCGAGCCGGTCGCCACGGCGGCGCTCGCCGAACCATTGGAGCTGCTGGTTAGGGCCTGGCCGGTGTTGGGATCGTAGCTCACGCCCCAGCGCTGGACGCCGTTGGCGTCGAAGACGCCGGTCACCGACAATGGGTTGGCGGCGCTGGCGTAGGCGTAGGTCGTCTGGTCCTGAACGACGGAGTGGTTGTCCAGATACTGGACATTGGTCAGGATATCGGGTTGCGAGATTCCAGTGCCCGCGGCGATCGTGGAATAGTTGTACTTGACCTGGCAGCCTCCGGGCAGGTTGGCTGCCGAGATTGCCGCCGGCGCCCCGTTGCTACTGTTGTAGAGCCACGAAAAGCTTATCCGGTTCCCGAAATAGTCGGTGATCGACGAGATCTGATACTTGCTTCCGTAGGTGAACGTCCACGTCACGCCGTTGCGCCTGGTCATCGAAATCGGGCGGGCGATCCAATAGGCGCCGCTCACCGGATCGCGGAACGTCTGCAGGGTGTAGGTGGTGTCGCTGGAGTCGGTCAGTGTCCAGGTGGTCGGAGCGGCGGTGAGATTGGCTGGCCACGCGCCAACGATGGACAGCGCATAGTTTGTCTGTGGGGTCGCGAAAGTCCCGGTCGGGAGGAGGGTCGATGAACCGTTCGACTGGAAACCCGGGGAGGCGCCGTTGGGGGTCAGCACCGAAATGTTCGGCGTCGGTGAACAGCAGTTGTAGATCAGAAGTTCGAGCTGGAAATCGAAGGCCCAGTTCGCCAGTCCAAGCGGGTTGGGGTTCGGCTGGAGGCCGGGACCGCCGTTGGCGAGGCTGTTTGAAACGCGGTTGAGCGCCAGCGTTCGGCTCTGATTGGAAAAGTCTTGAACGACGAACTGTTTGTTGCCGGAAAGGACGTCGATCGGATGAGGTGTGCTCGCGGCCGGATCGCCTCCCGCATTGTCGCAGGTGCAGGGAGGGGGCGCCGGGCATGGCGCGAACTGGTTGTTACAGTAGAGAAGAATGGGGGCTGGACCTGAACCCGGCGGGGCGGTCCATAGACATTGTTTGGCGATCTGGTCCAGAGCACCAGACGAGTTGTATACGTTGGAAAATCCCTCGAACGGCGATCCGCCGCTGTAGATTTCCCATTGGAGCTGGCAAGCCTGAAGGGGCTCGCCGAAGCACTGCAATTCTCCGGCCGCGATGACGGTGCACCAGCCATTGTAGGGCGCCTGCGCTTGCGCTCTGGCCGCGGTGGGGGCCGTGACCGCCGGAATCAGGATCACGAGCGCGGCCAGGATCGAAAGCCCACGAAGGACCCGCGATCCCATCCGCCTCGCCACATTCGGCATCGCTCTGGCCGCGCGGGAGATGACGGCTCGCAATGAAATCTCTCGTCGGCGGAGAAGCGCCGAGATGGCGCCCTGGGCATGAGCGGCCCGGCGCCCTTCGCACTGGTCGACTGCCGTCCCGCTCATGGACCCCTCCAGCTTGGCTAGAATGGCGCTGCTTTTGTTCCGCTGGAAAGTGAAATCTTCGAACCATGGTTCATTGAATCACCTCTTGGATTAGCCAATTTTCTTCACGCTTTATTTCGCCTTTTCTTAAGCGCCCCCACCGTCGTTGGAAACTCGATACCTTGCGGCGGCTCCAGGTCAAGCTCGTCGAGGGAGCCATTCTGAAGATCTATCCCGGCGCCCCCGCGGGATGACCGCCGCCCATTCCGACCACGTCAACCGGGATCTTCTCGCGTTCATCCGCGGCTGATGCGACGCCTGCGGGCGGTTTCGCGACGACATGCCGTTCGGGCCGCCACGAACCTCATTCATAGACCGCCCGCTCCAGCACCTGGAACAGCGCCAGGACGTCGGGGTCGGCGAACGGCAGGATCTGGGTGAGCAGGACGCCGGCCGCGCCGGCGCTCGGGTCGAGCCAGTAGTAGCAGTTGCCCAGCCCCGCCCAGGCCCCGCTGCCGGCGGCGCGGCCATCGGGTCCGGGGTTGGGATTGACCATCAGGCCCAGGCTCCAGCGCTTGGCGCTTCCCGGCATCGGATCGAAGTCCCGGGTGAAGGCCGGATTGGACGAAACCAGCACCCCGCAATCCAGATCGCCGGCGTGGTTGGCGAACAGGCTCGCCCGGGAGGCGGGGCTGAGGATCGCCCCGTCCAGGATCGCGGCCAGCAGCTTGATGAAATCCGGACCGGTGGAATAGAGCCCGCCCCCGCCCATGGCGAAATAGGGCGGCGCCGGCATGGCGAAATCCATCGGAGAGAGGCCGCCATCGGGCAGGCGCGCGTGCATGGCGGCCTTGCGGGCCTGCTGGGCCGGCGTGGGCGCGAAACTGGTGTCGGTCATCCCCAGCGGCCCCAGGATGCGCCGCTCGAACACCTCGTCCAGTCCCTCCCCGGAAAGGGTCTCGACGATCGCCCCCAGCCAATCGGTGCTGACCCCGTATTGCCAGCGCGCGCCGGCCTCGAACCGCCTGGGCAGCAGATGCCCCTGGCCGGGCGCGACGGCCGCCTGCTCGGCGTAGCGGGCTAGATCGGCGTCCATGAACGCATAGCCCAGGCCGCTGGTGTGGGTCAGCAGATGGCGCACGGTCGGGGCGTCCGTCGCCGCCCGCAGCCGGGGCGCGCCGGCCGCGTCGAAACCCTCCAGGATCGGCAGGTCGGCGAACTCCGGCCGGATCGAAGCCACCGGCTGGTCGGGGTCGAGGACCCCATCGTCGATCAGCTGAAGGGCGGCGATCGAGGTGACGAGCTTGGTCATCGAGGCGATCCAGAACACCGTGTCGGCGGTCATCGGCGCGGGCTCGCCGGCCTTGCGGCGGCCGTGGACGGCGACCGCCTCGCCGCCATCGCCGTCGCGGGCCACGGCGACGTAGCCGGGAACGCGCGCGGCCTGCGGCGCGGCGGCGAGGGCGGTCGGGATTGCGTGGCGTGACATTCCGCTATCTTCCTTCACTCGGTCCCTCAAACCAGATCCTTCAACAACTCCGGATGGCGATCGAGCAGACGGAAGAGATTGACCACGGCCGGCAACGGCGCCGCCTCGCCGCGCTCATAGCGTGAGAAAGCATTGTGACCTCCGCCCGTCAGGCGGGCCGCGGCGGCTTGGCTGAGTCCGAGCTTGCGACGGATGCGACGGATGTCCTGGCTCCGTCGCGAGCGCTCCCGCAGCACCAACTCGTCGCCGGCCGCCGCATAGCGCCGCGCGCTCTCGGCGTCAAAGACCACATCTTCGCAGGCGCCACAGCGCCAGCCCGACAGTCCCCCCACCGTCGCCTCCCATTCCGCGTGACGGATCGTGAAGACCTCACCTTCGAAGTGAGCCGTTCGACCGTCTTCGCCGCAATTCAGGCAGGTTCGAGTCATGATCATTTCTCCTTGAACTGGATCACCGGCGCCGGCCCCCGCAACGACGAGATCATAAGGGTAGGGCGGTCGGGTGAAGGCGGCGTAGCCGCAACATTTCATCCGCAGATTGCGCGGATGCTCGCAGATGAACGGCTGACTTGCCTGATTGGCGGTTCTGATACCGATCGAGAGCCTTCATCTGTGCAATCTGCGTAATCTGCGGATAGCGATTCTTGGCTTCGCCGCCTCCCGTCTGCGCGACCCCATGTGCCCGATCGCCCCATCGTAGTGGGCTTGCGCTTTTCCACGCGGGCAGTTCCTGCGTCACGGCGCCGCCTTCAGTTCCACCTTCACCACGTTGCGGACGCTGCGGAAGGGCTTGAGGTCGCCGTCGATCACCAGGCGCCAGGGTCCCTCATGGGCGGCCAGCCTGGCGCCGCCGGCGTCGTCGGCGAGGATCACCGCGCCCCTGTGCAGGCCGGCGTCGGTCTCGGCCAGGGAGAGAAGGGCCGCGAAGCCGTCGGCGCCGGTGACCAGGACATAGTCCCTGACCGGCTTGCCGTGCAGGGTCGGACCGGCCGGGGCGCCGACCAGCCGCAGGATGGCGGTCAGGACCGCGCCCTCGTAGCGCACCGCGCCCGGCCCCTGGCCGACATCCACCGTCGCCCGTGGCAGATCGTCGAAATCCTTGGGGCTGACCACCACCGTCCGGCCGTCCAGGCCGACGACGGTGAGATCCTGCGCCGCCGCGGCGAGCGGACCCAGCAGCAGGGCGAGGGCGGCCAGGGCCGCGCGGACCCTCACGTTCCCGCCGCCGCCGAGGGGCGAGCCTTCATCGCCGCGTGCCAGCGGGTCAGGTGAACGAGTTCCTCGGGAATGCGGAAGCGGACCATGCGGGCGAACTCCACGCCGATGTAGAGGATGCCGTCGGCCAGGGTGACGCGGTCGGCGCCGATCCATTCGCTCTCCGCCAGCCGGCGGTCGAAGAAGGCCAGCGACCGCTCGGCGCTTCGCCGGTTGCTGGCCCCCACTTCCGGGATCTGGGTCTCCAGCGCCGCCAGCGCCGGGTGGCCGTGCCTCACCGCCATCATCAGCGGCGTGGCCGCCATCATCTCCGCCCGCCGGGTCCACATTTCGATCACGGCGGTCTCCTTCGCATCCCGGCCGAACAGGTTCGGCTCCGGATGAAGCGCCTCCAGATAGCGGCAGATGGCCACCGACTCGGTGATCGTCGTGCCGTCGTCGAGGGTCAGGGCCGGCACGTTGGCGATGCCGACGCGCCGCAGGTATTCCGGATCGCGGTGGGCGCCGGCCAGCAGATCGACATCCTCGATCTCCATGTCATCGACGCCCTTCTCGGCCAGGAACCACCGCACCCGGCGGGGATTGGGGGCCAGCCGGCTGTCGTAGAGCTTCATCGCGGTCTCCGGTTCATTCGTGTACCGACAATATCCTCGGCGCGGCGCGGGGCGGCGTCAACGCTCTTCCAGCTCCTTCAGCAATCCCGGCCGCCGGTAGGTCTTGGCCAGCGCCTCGCCGATCGCCGCCGTCGAAACCGCGATCGCCCGGTCGCGGGCGCCGTCATAGGCGAAGTCGCCGACGATCGAGGCGAGGTTGCCGTCGAAGGCCGCGCCGATGATCTCTCCCTTGCCATCGACCACCGGCGAGCCGGAATTGCCGCCGACGATATCGTTGGTGGTGGAGAAATCCAGCACCGTGGCCGGGTCGAGCCGGTCGCGCGCCGCCAGCCATCGTGGCGGCAGCCGATAGGGTTCGGCCCCGGTGGCCCGCGCATAGAGGCCGCCGAGGGTGGTGAAGGCGCCGCCCGTCCCGCCGCTCGCGTCCACGCCGGCGACGACGCCCCAGCTCAGCCGCGGCGAGAACGTCGCGTCGGGATAGATCTCGCCGGGGCGCGCGGCGATGCGCGCACGCAAAATCCCCTCCGCCGCCCGCTCGCTGGGACCGGTCACCCGGTCCTCCCACAGCCGGCGCGCCGCCCGCGACACCGGATCGGTCCGGCGGACATAGGCGATCATCGGATCGTCGGAGGCCTCGATCGCCGCCACCCCGCCGGCCCACAGGGCGCGCCGCCGGGCCGGATCGCCCAGGGCGCTGGCGCCCAGTCGCGCCGCCAGGGCCTCGGGGCTCTGGCCGCCGAGCATGATCGCCGTGGCCGGGGCATCGGCGCCCAGCCATTCCCGGGTCTTGGAGAGCCAGAACTCCAGATACAGCCGCTCCAGCGGGGCCGGCGCGGGGGTGTCGTCGAGCAGCGTCTTTTCCAGCAGCGGCAGTCGGGAATCGGCGAACTCCGGCAGCCTCGTCGGCGAAGGCCGGGTTCGCTCATAGGCCGCGCGCACCAGGCCGCGGGCCCAGGCGTAGAGCCGCGAGCCGCCGCCGGCCGCGTTTTCCAGCTGCCGCCAGACGATGAACTGGTCGGCCTGGACCTCGCGCAGCGCCTCGAGATCGGTCCAGGGATCGCCGAGCTCGGCGGCCAGGCGGGGGTCGGCCGCCAGGCTCGCCTTCAGCGCCGCTTCGTCCCGCCGCCGCGCGGCCATGAAGGCCGGATCGGCCAGGGCGGCGGCCCTCTGGCGCACCACCTTGAAGGCGTTCTCGGCCTCGAACAGCGCGGCGGCGGCGATCCGCCGGTTCTCCGGAGAGGCTTCGGAAAAGGCGATCAGCCGGCCGCGCAGTTCGGCCCGCTCGGCGCCGATCAGGGGCAGTTCGACATCGCGCAGGGCTTCGAGCTGCGAGACCGAAAGGCCGCGTTCGGAGGCGGCGGGATTGCCGGCCATGAACACCGCCTCGCCGGCCGCCGGGGGCCTCGCCGACCACGCCAGGTGGGTGGGCGTCCGCGCCGGCGCGCCGGCGTCGTAGAGGCGCAGGAAGGCGAAATCGAGATCGAAGCGCGGGAAGGTGAAATTGTCCGGATCGCCGCCGAAGAAGGCGACCCCGAACTCCGGCGCGAACACCAGCCGCACATCGTCGTAGCGGCGAAACTCATAGACCTTGAACTGGCCGCCGGCGAAGAAGCCGATCACCTGGCAGCGCAGCCGCCCATCGCCCCGGCAGACCCTGGCCTCGGCCGACGACAGGGCCTCCTCGCGCGCGGCCACGAAGGCCGCCCCGGCCTTGCCGGCCCCGGCGGCGAACACCGGCCCGCTGACATCGATCACCCCGACCAGGACCTCCGCCTGCATCCCCGGGCATCGCCGTTCCGCCGCCAGGGTGTCGGCCGCGAAGCCCTCGGCCAGGGCGTCGCCCGCCGCCCCCGAAACCCCCTGGGCGCAGGCCAGGACGCAATGCTGGTTGGTCAGCGCCAGGCCCCGGCGCGAGACCACCGCCGCCGAACAGCCGGTGGTCAGCCGCACCGCCGACCGCCGCAGATGGTCGAGCCACGGCCGATCGATCGTCACCCCGACGACGCGCTGGATCCGGGCCGCCGGCACGTCGTCGAACGTCCACATCCCCTCCGCCGCCGCCCCCGCGCGGGGCCACGCCAGCGCCAGGCAGGCGACGACGACGACGGCGGGGAACGCGTGGGGTTTCAGCGGCGACTCCGGCGGTTCGAACCCCCGCTTGTCGCCGCCGATCGGCGCCCCCTGTCAAGCCGCCGGATCGCGCCGGCGAGGGCGACAACGTCACAGGCGGACGGGGGCCGTGTCGGGAGCGACTAGGCGACGAGCGGGGACATTCGGGTCCGGCCTCTTCGGGGCCGTGTTTGTTCCGAGAGGTTCAGATCAGCCGAATGCCATGTTCGTGTCTCAGGCCGGCGAGGCTGCGGCCCAGATAGTCGTCGGGCGGCGTCCAGGGCCATCGTTTGCGGACCCGCCTCATTTCGAGGACAGCCCTGAAGATGCGCGGCAGGGCGCGAACCGTGATCCAGATCGTCTGCAACACTCCGAATTGAGCAAAGAGCGCCTTGGCCTGGCTGTCCGTCCGAAGATAGTCGGCGTATCGGGCGAATCCGACGTCGCAGGAGAGCATGGTGCGGGCGTCCGCCATCGCTTCATCGCTCAGATTCGTGCTCAACCCAAAGATCACGTGGCACAGGTCATGTGAGCGAAACAGTTGGGCGCTCGCTGGCGGAAGGTCGCTCGGGCGGGTCACGATGCCTTCGTTGGCCGCGTAGTATTCGGCCAGACCTTCGGCGAGCGTCTGGGTGCTTTGCGGGCTCTGATACCGCAAGGCGCCGCGCCGGGTCGCGAGTGGGGTGTCCATCGGCTCGTCCTTTCAGGTTCCGTCTTGCAAAACGAGGCGGGCGAAGCTCTTCCAGGCATCCCGAGCCTCCGCGCCGCCGCCCATTACCAGCAGGTGCAACGCGTGGCCGTCGATCATCATGGCGATGAGCCGGGCCAAGGTCGCCGCGTCCGCGCCGGGGCGATCGGTGCGCACCGCCTCCGCGATTGGCTCCAGCATCGCATTCGCGCCCAGGGAGAGGCGCGCGCGGAGCTTCGGATCGAACAGGCTCTTCGACAGAAATACGAAGTAGGCGTTGAGGAAGCCTCGATTGCGCTCGACCATGTCGGCCGTGGCGTCGCCGAGGGCGGGCAACCACGCCTCCATCGACCGTCCCGATATCGCGGCGGCGCCATGGAGTTCCGCCCCCAATTCTTCGAACGCCGCCAGCGGAATCTCGTCGATCCGGGCGAAATGGTGAAAGACGTTGGACTTGCTCACGCCAGCCTGGCGCGCGATCGCCGCCGCGCTGAAGCCGTCCGGGCCGTCGCGTCCCAGGATCAGGATAGCGGCGTGGACAATGGCTGCCCTGGTCTTCTCACCTTTGGTCACGCCGGCCATTGTACCTGACCGATCGGTCGGTCAGCAACAGCACAAGAGGCGGACATTTCCGGACGCCGGTCGGACAGATGCGGACGCCGGCGCGGCCCCCCTCTCCGATCACTCGATCCAGAACCGGTCGGCGGCGAAATCGAGGGTGACCACGTGGTCCTTGAACAGCTCCGCCCCCACCGTGCCGTCGAACAGGCCGTCCGGCTGATGGACCTTCTCGGTGGCGAAATAGAGCGGCGCGTCGGTGAGCAAGGGGACAGGGCCGAAGGATTCGGTCTTCGCCCGGCCCTCGACCATATCGACCCCGCCGTCGGTGAGCGGGAAGTTGCGGATGCGTCCGGCCGTCGATTGGGACGTCAGGCCGAGCCTCGCCACCGAGGCGGCGTAGATCAGCATCGTGCCGGCGTAGAGGGTATCGACCTGAACCGTCACCGGCTCGCCGTTGACCCGGAAACCCGTGGTCACCACGATCGGCGGCCCCTGGCGCCCGAAGGTCGGGTAGGTGATCACCCCGCAGCGCGGTCCACAGGCCGGCGGCGAGGTCGAGAGCGCGGCCGAGATCGCGCGCCGCCGATAGTCGAGGACCAGGCGGCGGCCCTTGAGGTCGGCGTAGGAGATCGTCCCCTGCGATTGCGGGAAGGCGCCCTGGGCGGTCACCGTCGCCAGGTCATCGACCATCACCTTCAGATCGCCCAGGCGCTCGTCGCCGAGCCGGACGTCCGGCAGGGTGGCCATCGAGACGCCCGCCACCGCCTTGCCGTCACGCCCGACGAAGGGCGCCAGGGCGAGGCCGAGGGTCCGGGCGACGCCGAGATCGAGGAAGGAGCGGTTGTCGCCGGTGTCGATGGACAGCCGCAGGACCTTGCCGCCGGCCACCCGGACGTCGGCGCAGGGCAGGCCCGAACAATCGAGCATCGGCACGGCCGGCGCGGCGGCGGCGGCGTTCGGCGCGGCGATCGCAAGGGCGGCGGCGATCGGCGCCACGGCAAGGGGAAGCCAAGCTTGACGGCGGACCGGCCGCCTGCGCGGATGTGCGCCTTCCAACCAGAGGAGACAATCGGTGGCTGACATCCGGTTCGACGGCAAGGTGGCGATCGTGACCGGGGCCGGCGGCGGCCTCGGCCGCCAGCACGCGCTGGAGCTCGCCCGGCGCGGGGCCAAGGTGGTGGTCAACGACCTGGGCGGTTCGGTGGACGGCGCCGGCGGCGCCTCGGACGCCGCCCGCGAGGTCGCCGGCGAGATCACCGCTGCGGGCGGCGAGGCGATCGCCAACGGCGCTTCCGTCACCGATGACGCCGGGGTCGAGCGGATGGTCGGGGAGGCGATGGACGCCTGGGGCCGGGTCGATATCCTCATCGCCAACGCCGGGGTCCTTCGCGACAAGTCGTTTTCCAAGATGACGGTCGCCGATTTCGAATTCGTTCTGGATGTCCACCTGATGGGGACGATGAAGCCGGCCAAGGCGGTGTGGGAGATCATGAAGGCCCAGAACCATGGCCGGATCGTGGTCACCACCTCGTCGTCCGGGCTCTACGGCAATTTCGGCCAGACCAACTACGGGGCCGCCAAACTCGGCATCATCGGGTTGATGAACACCCTCAAGCTGGAGGGCCAGAAGAACAATATCCACGTCAACGCCATCGCCCCAGTCGCCGCCACCCGGATGACCGAGGCCCTGATGCCGCCGGAGATCCTCCGGCGACTGGCGCCGGAGTATGTCACCCCGGGCGTCGTCTTCCTCTGTTCCGAGGAAGCCCCGACCGGCGTCATCCTCACCGCCGGGGCCGGCGTTTTCGCCCTGGCCAGGATCTGGGAGACCGAGGGCGTGTATCTCGGCGAGGACGGCCTCACGGTCGAAGAGGTGCGAGACAATTGGGCGCGGATCGCCGACGAGACCGGCCAGAAGGCCTATGTCGCCGGCGGCGAGCAGGGCCAGAAGTTCTTCCGCAAGATCAGCGGCGGGTGAGAAAAAAAGCGCGGCGCCCACGGAACATCCGCACGCCGCGCGGGTTTCGAGGATTCGGCCCGGGAGTTCGGCGTGCTGCGCGATGTCAAGGTCCTGATCGCCGATGACGAGCCGTTCATCGCCTACGCCCTGGCCGCCAGCGTCGAAGACGCCCGCGGCGAGGTGCTCGGGCCGTGCGCCAGCATCGCCGAGGCCTGGGAAATCTTGAAATCCGGCCCCGCGCCCCACGCCGCCATCCTCGATGTCAATCTCAGCGACGGCGAGGTGACCCCGGTCGCCGAGCATCTCCTGACCCGCGGGATCCACGTCATCTTCCACACCGGCGTCGGGGTGCCGGCCAGTCTGCGGGCGACTTACCCGGCCCTCGTCTGCTGTCCCAAACCCACCGCGCCGGAACGGCTGGTGCGCCGGCTGCGGAACATGATCGCCGGCTGAACGCGGCGGCGCCCTTCCCCCCTTGCGGGACTAGGCGATGCGCACATCTCGGAATCGCTGGCCCAAAGCTCCTCCACCGTAGGGGGAGGGGGACCGCCTCGCCGAAGGACGAGGGGGTGGAGGGGGTGCTCCGCTTCCCCGACGCCGGGGTCGCGGAGAACCCCCTCCGTCACGGCGCAAGAAA
>JGI20189J14885_1000328_pt1 | contig 18026 bp, 18 predicted proteins | sample NGESurdeep072012_10_FD_14885 | JGI IMG/M metagenome (IMG submission 14885) | reverse complement strand
TCATGGCTGCATCGCCCACGTCGTCACGCCAGGTGCGAATGACGCTTCGTCGGCGGACAGCATCGGCGCGTACAGGCCGCTCCACCACGTGTCGACTTTGTTCTCGTACCACGTCGAAGCGGGGTTCTCGCTCTGCCCACCGGGATAGATGCCGCTGAAGGTCTTGGTGCCCCAGTCGACGACCATCCGCCAGCTCGGGCCATGGGTCGAGGGATCGCCGCCCGCGGCCAGAGGGGTGTTGCCGTCGCCGCGGTCGGGCCTCGGTCCGTAGTTGAGGCCCGAGATTTGCGCGAGGTTCTCGAGCACGCGGGTGTGGAGCTTGCCCCACGTCCACGACCCGGGATCGCCACCCAGCTTGGTGCTCAGCGTTGAGAACGCGGCGTGAAACGCGGAGCGGAGCGCGCCGTATGGGGGCGCAGGCGGGGGTGGCGCACAGATGGCATTCGGAGGGCAGGAGGCCCTCCCGCCGGCGATCGTCGACGCCTCGAGGTACTGACCCAGTGCATCGTCCAGCTCGTGCCGGTCCACGGTGACGTTCTTGGCCTTCCACGTGGGATCGAACGTTTGCGAGAGGTACGACTGCCAGAACGTCGACCAGATCGATGCCGCCGCCGAGTTCGTTTCCATCCGGAAGTCCCAGCTTGCCAACAAATCACGCGCCTGTTGTTCGGATGATGTGAGCTGATCGCCGGCCAGCGCTTGCACAAGGATCGGCGTGATCTCTGACGCGAGGAAATCGCGCGTGTCAGTCTGCAGCGCCATCATGTCGGCGGCGCTGAGCTTGCCCGGCTGGCTGAGCACGCGCTGGATCTCGTTCGCCCGGTAACCGGGATCGAAGAAGTTCGAGGCGGTGCCGATGTAGTACGGGTAGTCGGGCCCGACCTGTCGCTGGTTCGCGCTCCACACGATGTTGCTCGGCGGGTCGTAGATCTGCGGGATGTCGTCGTAGGGCACGGTGCCGGTGACGTCGTACTCGCCGGTGCCCGGCATCGGCAGCCACGGCTGGCCCTGCGCCACCAGCGGGTAGTAGCCCGCGGAGATCAGGCCGATGTTGCCCGCATCATCCGCGTAGACGAAGTTGTGCGTCGGCGAGTGCCAGTCGCGCAACGCGTCGCGAAACTCCTGGTAGTTGGAAGCCTGGCCGACATGCATCAGGACGCTGAAGTCCTGCGATGGAATGTTGCCCGCCCACCACACCGATGTGGTCAGGCCGCGCTCGCTGATCACCGGTCCATGGGTGCTGAGCTTTACGACAAGGTGGTCGGTGGTGCCGCCCAGGANGGGGATGTCGTAGCTGACCGAAGTGTAGTTGTGCCACGCGTCCTTCCAGAAGTACTGGCCTGGATGAGCGCTGTCCTCCTTCTCCTCGTAGAAGAAGGTCTGCTGGTTCTGGGCGTCGGTCAGGCTCCAGGAGATGTGCTGGTTGTGGCCGATCAGCACCACTGGTGTGCCGGGGATGCTGACGCCGCTCGTGTGATAGTCGGGCGAGTCCTCGGTCAGCTGGAACCAGATCGAGGGCAGGGTGAGGTGGAGGTGCGGGTCGCCCGCCATCAGCGCGCCGCCGCTCACGCTCTTGGCTCCGGCCACCGCCCAGTTGTTGCTGGCGCCGCCGGTGGCGACGAGGCTTGGCGGGAGGTTCGCCAGCCGGTTGTGCAGGGCTAGCGCAGTCGCGGCTTCGGAGTCGGTGACCGAGCTCAGCACGGTGATCGGGGCGGGCTTGGCCTGGGTCGGATAGGGGCCCGGGTCGTAGGGCGATTGAGGGTTCGGGGGGAGGACCGGGAACCACTGCTGGGTGAGGTTTGGGCCGAGAGACTTGTTGAGCAGCTCCATCACCAGTGGCGTATCGGTGAAGTTGAGCGTCTGCGTCATGTCGCCTTTGACGATGAGGGTGTCGATCGGCGTCCATGGCTGGGGCTGGTAGCCGAGCAACGTGAACATCACATCGAGCTGATGCGTTTTCTTCGCCTCGTCGATCCTGTCGTTGACGCCCTTGGCGTAGGCGGTCAGCGCGATTTTGGTGGTGTCGTCGGCTTGGGCCCATTCCAGCTGCGCGGTTCGCAGGAGGCCAAGCTGTAGCTCGAAGCGGTCGCTGTCGAGCGCGGCCTTACCGACGACCTGCGACAGAAGGCCCTCGCCCTGGCGCCGCTCCAGGTCCATCTGGAAGAGGCGGAAGCGGGCGTGAACATAGCCAACGGCCAGGAAGAGGTCGGCGTCGGTTTGCGCTACGACGTGGGCGGTGCCGTCTTTTTCGAACATGACGCGGACCGGTTGCTGGAGGCCGGGGATGGTGAGGGTCTGGCTCTGGACGGTGGCGGCGTCGGCGGCCATGGTCCAGGCTCCGGTGGCGGGGTTGAAGGCGGGGCCGAGGGCCGGGAGGGGGCCGGCGCCGATGAAGGAGGCGTACAGGACGGCAGCGGAGACGAGGAGGGCCAAGAGGGCGTTGATCGCGCTCAGGGAGCGGGGTGGGCGGCGTGCGGCGCTTTGCGTGTGGGTAGGCACGTCCGGAATGTCGGGGGTTTTTGGGTCGTCAGTTTTAAGAGGGGCTTCGCCGGCGGGGTCGAGCGTCACTCCGGAAAAGTGTGAGCCAACGGTGATCGGGCCGTGCGCTGAGGCGACTTACCCCCCTTCTTTCGCCGCTTCCTCTCTGCCCCGGCGCGCGATCTCTGCAACGACCGTTGGGTCAGCCAGCGTTGTCGTGCCCTTGGGCTTGGCGGTCGTCCCGCTCGTATATAGAAGGTAGAGGAGGTCCTCGGTGGCCGTCGTGACCCGTCACCCGGTAAACATCCCACGGGGTGGGTGAGGGCTGCAACCCTTTTGCAGACCCGCAGCGCACTCTGAAACGTTGGACGTAGCAGACCTCACTTGGGGCAGACTACCTGTCCTATCGCGTAATCCGGCAAATCTGGGTCGAATGATTTAGGAGAGCAAGCAGCCTATGCAGCCCGGCGTCGTTGTTTTGAGGGGTGCTATCACAGCCGCCTGGGAGGAGGACCTGCGTGCCGTCCGCCAGGACGGCTATGACACGGGTGTTGGCAAAGAGGCGCTGGTCTTCATTCAGCGCTTTTACTCGCTCGTCTCCCAGCTTCGTACGCCGATTCAGCGCGCATGGGGTCGGGGCGGCCTGGTTCACGTGGCCGACAACCCCGACGTCACAGGGCCCGGGCAGCGCGTTTCACAGACCAGGATCAAGCTGAGAAACCACGGCGACCTGGTCGCGGTCGAAGCCTTCACCTACAGCGACGGAGCGTCCAAGCCCAACCCTTCGCTCGGACTGGATGGCGAGATCAAGGTCGCGGGGGTGGGTGGTTTCGTCTTCGTCCAGGAGCTCTACCGCACGATGGTCGGCTTCCTAGAGGTCGCCCTGGGCGTGGACCTGCAGCTGAACGGTTCGGGCTGGCTTTATGAGCAGGCCGCGGCGAGCTACTTCGTCGCCAACGGTCGGTGGCCTACGGTCGGCGAGCTCTACCAGGGGGCGACGCGTGAGTTCGCCGTGGACGAGACCTTCGAGCGCGTGATCGCGATATTCGCGCCGGAAGAGGCGTCCAACGGCGAATCCGAGGTCAAGCTCAGCCTTGACCAGCTTCACCGCTCCCGAGACACCCAGGGCGAGCTCGACATCTTTGTCCAGGCGATCCGCCTGGCCGTCGACGCCGACCAGGCTGTCGAAAGGGTGACCAGCGACGACGCAGCTCGAGAGCTCAACCTCGATCCGCCGACCACGGCCAAGCTAGGGCGGCTGCTCAGCCTGGCCCCCGACATCTGCCGGGAAGGTGACGTGGTGGACGGCTTTTCGAGCTGGAGCTACCTCCCTTCCTACAACGTCCACTTCTTCCGCCGGGCCAAGACCATGGATGACTATCTGGCGGTCGTCGGCAACCTGAATCCAAGGGATGGCGCGGGCGACGTCGCTCTGACCGCCCCCGGTCCGGTCAACGGTGAGCTCCTGCCGGACGGCGTGGTCACCTTCTTGATGACCGACGTCGTCGAGTCGACGCCGATCTGGCTCCAGAAGCGGGCGCAGATGTACGCGGCGATGAAACGCCACGACCAGCTGCTGACCGCGGCCATCGAGGGCAACGGCGGCGTTGTGCTCAAGGAACGAGGGGAGGGGGACAGCTTCTTCGCCGTCTTCCTCCGGGCGACGGACGCGGTGGCGGCGGCCTTCGACGCCCAGAAGGCGCTCATGACCGAACCATGGACCGAGAAGATCCCCATCAGCGTCCGTATGGCGGTGCTCACCGGGGAGGCCGACGCCCAGGATCGCGACTACCGGGCGCCCGCCGTCAACCGGTGCGCCAAGCTGCGCCGACGCGCGGTCGGCAACCAGATCCTGGTGTCCGAGGCGACCTACTCCATCGTGGCCGACATCCTTCGAGACGACATCAGGTTGGTCAGCGTCGGTAAGCGCCGGCTGGAAGGCCACGACCGCCACGAAGAGGTCTACGTGGTGCAGCACCCCGACATCGCCCTGGAGTCGGCGGTCGCCGAGGACGAAGGCTAAGCCTCACAAGAATTCGCGTTAAGGGAGATGAAAAGTCTCCTGCCGCACTTATTCTTCGCACAGCCCCTAAATGCGGGGCACAAGTGCACGAAGTTACGAGGATGGGAGTGGATCGTTGAAGTCTCGAAAGCTGGGTGTGGCTTGGGTGCTGTGCGGCCTGGCGCTGCTGGTGTCCACGCTGCTCCCGTCGGCAGGCGTTTTCGCATCGAGCGGCGAAAAAGGGGCTCACTCCTCATCGTCCGATTCATCCGATAACGGGAACGCCTCGACCAGAACGCCGCGGACGGTCCCTTATTGGAGCTCGAGCTTCAAAGACCCCACCAACGGGGTCACGTACCCCTTCACGATGGTCGGCTCGGATCCCAGCCTTGGGCGGTCGACCACGGTGGATACGATGATCGTCCCGCTGAGGTTTAAGTTCGTGGCCGGGGACCAGAACGTATCCGTCCTCAACATCTCCCCTCTCAACTACTACCCAACGGCGCTGTCCGTGTCGATGAATGGCGCCGACAACGTGGCGGACACCGTCGCCTCGCCCATCTTCACGCCAACCGACTTCCCGATCTCTAACGATGCCAGGGTCCAGTTCGGCGACGCCTTCGCCCGGGCTCAGTTCGGCAAGGTCGGAACCGGCTATCACGTCATTCTCGGCCGGCCGCGCGTCGCCAAGACAGTGACGATCCATGTCCCCGAGAGCCTGGGAGTCGCTGTATTGAGCCCGGGCAACGTAATGGTCGGCCGAGTCGATTCCACCTGGTTCAAGGATCAGCTGGCGGCGCTCATCGACGACATGAACCTCAAGCCCACCACCCTTCCGATCTTCCTCACCAACAACGTCGTCCTCTACTCGGGCGACTACCTTCATCTCAGCCTCGGCGGCCACGGCGCCGGGTCGCCGGCCAGCAATGCGCCGATCTCTCTCGCGGGCAAAGAGAAGATCCGCACCTTCGTCTTCGCCGCGTACTTGACCCCCAACGGCCTCTCGCGCAACCCCGCCATTTCCGACATCCAGGCCCTGAGTCACGAGATCGCCGAGTGGATCGACAACCCGTTCGGCATCAATCTGGTTCAGCCGTACCAGATCCCAACCCCACCCGGGGGATGCTCGGCTGCTCTCGAGACGGGCGATCCGCTGGTCGGCGTGGCGGTCCCGGTTCCGAGGAACCCAAGCGCAGCGGCCGGCTTATGGTGGCACCCGCAGGACGAGCTGTTCCTGAATTGGTTTGCGCGCGACGGCGAGGACCCAGGCCTGGCTCCTCATCCCCTCCAGTACACCTTCGGCGCATACGCGGCATTCGGACACATCGCAGAAGCCTGCTTAGCCGCACCGTAAGCGACACTGGTGAGGTGTTCGCCAGCTCCAATTACCCACCCGATCAGCAGGCCGCCGACCGATTCGTGGCGGAGATGCGCCACGGCACGCTGATCGCGTGCCCGCCCGAAGGGTATCCGCAGGTGAGCATCCTGCCCTTCGTCAGGACAGACGACGTCATCGAGCTGCACTGCGTGCAGGCCGACCCGACATTTGAGGCAGTGAGAGCGAACCCGCACGTCACGTTCTTCGTCTCGGACTATCTGGCGTGGTCGCCCCACCATTGGGTCGACGAACGAGATGCCGGACGCGCAACCCTGCACTTCCGAGCCGTGGCCTTCGAGTGCGATGCGGAGCGGATCTCAACTGATCCAGAGGACGTCGCCGGCGCGCTGCAGCGCCTCCTGCGCTCATACGAGCCAGGCGCCACCTACGAGCCCGTCCAGGTGGGCGAGTTCTATGGCGCGCGATTGCGGCGGCTCGCCACCATGCGGCTGCGGATCGTGAGGAGCCACATCAAGTTCAAAACGGGCCCGGCCGGCACGGCCGAGACCAAGCAGAAAGTCGCCAACCACCTTCGGGAAAGCGGGCGCGCCGGCGATGTCCGGGCGGCCGAGGTCATCGAGGCCTCGCTTCAGGATCGGGCGCGACCGTAAAGGTGGAAGCAATCGCGTGCCGGGGCCGTTTGAAATGGGGCCGATGAATCGGGTAATCGATCGTTACGCGGTCGTGTTTGTGGCGCTCGCGGCGACCATGTGGGCGTCGGACGCCTACTTTCGCAACCAGCTGGTCCAGCACCTCAGCGCAACCCAGATAGTCGTCGCCGAGGACGCGCTCATCACCCTTTTCCTGCTGCCCGTGCTGATCCGCAGCCGCCAAGAGCTCCGGCTATTAGGTGCGCGGGGCTGGACGGCGGTGGGGATCATCGCGGCAGGCGCGCAGGCGTTGGCGACGATCCTTTTCACTGCATCGTTCGCGATCGCCGCCCAGCATCAGCTGTTCGCGGAGACGTTCGTGCTGCAGCAGACCCAGCCCTTGATCGCGATNGTGCTGGCCTGGATCGTCCTCGGCGAGCGCCGGCGGCCGTGGTTCTGGCCGGCGGCCGCNGTTGCGATCATCGCTGTCTACATGGTCGTTTTCGCCAGCGACCCGCTGTCACCGATCTCGGCTCTGCAGAACGGGCGCATCGAGGTTGGGCTTTTGGCACTGGGCGCGGCAGTCCTTTGGGCCAGCGGCACAGTGCTTGGACGTTTTGCACTCGGCTCGATTTCCTTCTGGAGCATGACGGCGCTGCGCTTCACTCTTGCGCTGCCAGTGCTCATCGTCGTGGTCCTGGTGCAGAACGGGCTCGGCGGTTTCGGCCACTACCGGTTCAGCGACTTCGTGCCCAACCTGCTGGCGATCGCCATCGTGCCTGGGCTGCTGGCGCTGCTCCTTTATTACCGCGCGCTGTCGAAGACGCCGGCCTCGCTGGCGACGATCGCCGAGATGGCCTACCCCGTCGCTGCCACGCTCATCGCGTCGGCGCCGCCGCCATGGGGCTTCAACCAGCCGATCTATCCGATCCAGCTGGTGGGCACCGCTCTGCTGCTGGGAGTCATCGTCTTCTTGAACTGGACGCGAGAAAAGGCGCCGCCCGTGGTCGTGCGATCCTCCCTGAGGGTGGCGGAGGGCTAAGCCGCCCCCGATGTCGCCCATAGCTGCTGCGCGCGAACGCCGAGGCCGTGCACGACGGCGGTGAAAGCATCGCGTTGCTCGAGGCGATCTGCGCCGAACATGTCGACCAGGTCGGCGCGAAACGCAGGAATGTAGGCCGAGCCGCCAGTCAAGAGAACGCGGTCGACATCCTTGCCTTCGATCGCGGCTTCTTTCAAGGCCGCGGCGATTGCCTGCTTGACGAGGTCCAGCTCGGGACGAATCATCGATTCGAAAGCGTGGCGTCCGAGCGGTACCCGCAGGTCCAAACCGGGATAGCTGAGCTCGACCTCCTCCGAATCCGATAGCGCGATCTTGGCCGCTTCGATCGCCTTGTAGAAGTCGTACGCGTGGCCTTCGTAAAGGAGGGCGTGAACGAGCTCGGCTTCGCGACCCCCGATCCTGGCGAGGATCGATGGGATGCCAGGGTCAGCCATCAGGAGCCGCACTGAGCTGGCGGTGCGCAGCTCGTTGAAGAGCCAGCTCGGTAGGCGCTCGAGTCCGAGCGCGGGGCCGACGCTCGTCTCGAACATGACGCCGTCCAGGATCTCGCCGCCCACCGCCACGCCGGCCATGCCGGTGATGCGCGGAGCTCCCGCGCGCGAGTCCATGATCGCCGCGTCAAATGTGCCGCCGCCGAAGTCGACAGCCATCTCCACCCCGCGATGCTTCTCTTCACCGATCACGGCCGCAGTCGGCTCCGGCAGGAAGGCGACCTCTGTGAACCCGACGCTGATCGCGGCGTGCTCGAGGCGCTTGAATGCCTCTGCCTCTGAGGCGGCCCGATCGTGCGGGTCTGCCCCGGCGAACACCACCGGGTGACCCAGCACCACGCGATTCGGTGCTCGCTCAACAGATGCGTCCGCCTCGGCTTTCAACCGCTCCAGGACGACGCTGACCAGGTTCGACACCGAGAAGTCGACGGCCCACGAGTTGGTACCTGAGAAGCCGAGCTTCGCCAGCTCGTGCTTCACGCCCGACAGGAGGCGCGCGTCGTTGCAGCCGCCACCCTTTCGGTACTGGCGGCATTCGGTGTCCCAGCCATAAGGCGCGAGCGGGCATTTCCAGCAGTCGGTCTTGCGGTGGCCCGATTTGAGGAAGGTCTTGACGCCCTCGTCGCCCGCGTTGCGGTGGCCCGACCGGTGAAGGTAGACGAATGAAGGCAGGGTGAGGGAAGAGCGTGCGGTGCCCAGGGCGAGCACCTCGACGTGGTCCGGGTAGGCGATGGAGATCGCGCTGTTGCTGGTCCCAAAGTCGATGCCATAGCCGAGGGGGATTCCGGTGGACTTCACATCGGGACTATAGAATCCGACCCGTGGCTGAATATGGAACGTCGGTCGTGAGCACCGCATCGCCGGACAAGGTGTGGAAGGTGTGGTCTGACACCTCGACCTGGGGTGAATGGAACCCCAACGTGAGCACGATGGAGCTGCAGGGGCCCTTTGCGACTGGCAGCACCGCGGTGATGAACACCAAGGCCGGGCAGCATCACAAGATGCGGATCGCCGAGGTGGAGCCCGGGCGTTTCTTCGCGCTCGAGACCAATGTAATCCCCGGAACCACGTTCCGCTTCAACTGTCGGGTGGAACCAGTGGGCGCCGAGACCAAGATCAGTCAGACGGTCGAGGTCAAGGGACCGCTTGGATTCCTGGGCGGCATGCTGGGCCCCGGCGTTTCGAAGGAATTCGGGACCCTGCTTTCCAATCTCGCCAAGAAGGCGGAGACGAGCACTCAGTAAGGCCCAGCCTTAACGCCGCTTGCGCGCCTAGGGCGTCGGACTCTTAGGACAGCCGCGCGAGGGCGGCGCTCATCGCATCCGCGTCATCGGGTTCGAGGTGGCTGGCCAGGTTGCGGTCGAGACTTAGTAGAAACACCGTGTGCGCCTTCTCGAAACCGGTCTGTCCCGCCGGCGTGATGTGCGCGTAGACGCCGCGGCGGTCGGTCGGGCAGGACTTGCGATCGATGAGACCTGCGTTGACCATCTGTTCGAGGCGGCGGGAGGCCCCGCTGTCGGTGATGCCGGCAACCTTCGCCAGGTCCTGGTAACGCATCGACCCTTGCGGTGCGCGAGTGAGGTGCAGCAGAACCTCGTACCACGCGAGAGGCATGCCTGCCTCGGGCTGCATGTCCTTCTCGATCGCAGCCGTCATCGTGCTGTGCGCTCGGGACAAACCTTCCCAAAGCTGCACTGCTTTCGCTCGACTGACCTTTGGCACGGCGCTCATGGTAAGTGCTGGACCTCCTGGTTCAGAGATAAAAAAGAGGGCAGGGATTTCCCCTGCCCTCTGTCGGGGAACTCGTGATTACGCTTGTGCCAGCTCGGCGGTCTTGACGACGATCTCGGCGTCGATCTCAAGCTTGATGGTGTGGCTCGCCATGGGTATCGCCCCCGCGAGGCCGTCCCAGTTCAGCCCGAAGTCCATCCGGTTGATCTGGCCCTTGGCGGTGACGCCAAGGCGTTCCTTGCCGCCGAACGGGTCGGCGACCCGGCCCTCGAGGGTGGCCTCCAGCGTGATCGGCTTGGTGGTGTCCTTGATCGTGAGCTCGCCCTTGACCTTGTAGGTGTCGCCTGTGACGTGCTCGACACCGGTGACCTTGTAGGTCATGTACGGGAACTTCTCGATGTCGAAGAAGTCGGCCGAGCGAAGGTGGTTGTCTCGCTGGTCCGTCTTCGTGCTGAGGCTGGCGACGTCGATCTTGACCTCGCCGCGTGCCTTGGTGAAGTCGTCGTCGGGGCCCTCAAAGAAGCCGTCGAACTTGCTGAAGTGCCCGCGCACGGTGGACACCGCCAGATGCTTCGCCGAAAACCCGACGTTGGTGTGACTCGGATCGATTTCGTACCTGACCATTGTGTGTTCCTCCTGGAATTTGAAGCAGCCTTTCCAGCCGCAGCTAAGTATTNCTACTTGCTTGCGCAGGCAACTATTCCAGACCCGGGGCGCGTCGGTGATCTAGGGGGTGCCAGTCCTCGTGCGGAAAGCGGCGGTGGCTTTGCGCCAGCTGAACCAGGCCCCGATCAGCATCACGAGCAGGAATGCCGCCAGGGCCACCGCAAGTACCATCGGCCCAGCCTTGCCCGCGCCGACCGCGGTGCCCAAGGGGCCCCAATCGACCGTGGCGGCGGCGTTTAACCAGGCGATCAGCCCCGTCGCGAAGGCGGCGCCGGCGAGGATCCAGATCCGCTCGGGCAGGGACATCTGGCCGATGTCGAAGCGTCGTTGTCGAGTCGAGACGGGGATGCGGCCGAGCCGGGTCAGGAGCACGATCCAGACGGCGAGCATCACGAGCCCGATCCCGAGGGCGATCCACGGGTAGGCGGTCTTGTCGACTGGGGAGAGGTCGGCGGAGCCCGCCCAGGCGGCCATCGGCACCGCCCAGATCAGGCTCGAGAGGGCCGCGAACCCAGTCCGCCCGAACCTGTCGACCATGGCGTTCATGTTTGGCGAGGGTACCGTTTCTAGAGGTTTTGCTCAAAAAGTCGTAGTGCCGTCCGTGTGATCCGGCGCGAGGAGCAGCCCTCAGGGAACTGGCGGCTGAACTTGAACCGCAGCGTGTGCGAAACGGGATCTCGGCGAAACCGGTAGAGTGAGTGCCTCGGCCGGTTCCCGCCGGCACGCTCGCTCGGGTCCTCTCTCGCCGTAATCGGTAACGGTGTCCTGATCGTCGCGGCAAATACGACCTTAGAGAGGATCAGGAGAAAACGTTGTCATCATTCGCTGACGCGGGCGTAGGCCCGCATACCCTCGCGGCTCTGGCCGCACTCGGAATCGACGAGCCAGTTCAAGTCCAGGCTGAAGCGATCCCAGCCCTCATGCAAGGACGCGATGTCGTCATCGAAGCGCCCACAGGCTCAGGGAAAACTCTCGCCTTCTTGATCCCGATGATCGAGCGGCTGCCTCGGCGCGGCGCCGGGCCCAAAGCCCTCATCGTCACCCCGACCCGTGAGCTCGCGCTCCAGGTGGAGAAGGTGCTCCGGTCGATGAAGTGCGATCTCCGGTCGACCGTTCTTTACGGCGGCGTCGGATATGCGACACAGAGGCTCGCTCTCAAGGGTGGCGTCGACGTCGTCGTCGGCACGCCGGGCCGGATCCTCGACCTCGTCGGACAGGGCAAGGTGTCGCTGTCCCGCATCGAGTACCTCGTGCTCGACGAAGCGGACGAGATGCTGGACGCCGGCTTCGCACCGTCGGTCGAGAAACTGCTTGGACTCACATACCAGCCGCAGACCGTGCTGGCGTCGGCCACGATGCCGACGTGGGTCAGCAACATGGCGGAGAAGCACACGCACGACGCGGTGCAGGTGAGGCTGAAGACCGAAGGTGGTCCGACCCTCGAGCACGGCATGCTGCGCGTGGCACGCGAGCACAAGTTGCAGACGCTGAGCCGGCTGCTGCACCGTCACGGTGGCACGGCGATCATCTTCGGACGCACCAAGCATGGCGTGAAGAAGCTCAATCACAGCCTTCGTCAGCTGGGCCACAACACCGTCGAGCTGCAGGGTGACCTGTCGCAGGCGATTCGTGACCGGGCGATGGCGTCGTTCCGCGAGGGACGCAGCCAGATCCTCGTCGCCACCAACGTGGCGGCCCGCGGCATCGACGTGAACCACGTCGGGCTCGTCGTCAACTTCGAGCTGCCCGATTCGGCGCAGTGGCTCACGCACAGGGTCGGCCGCACCGCACGCATGGGCGAGGCGGGGCGCGCTTTGACATTCGTGACGCCTGAAGACGAGCTGGCATGGACCAAGCTGAGCCGTCAGGGCGCGCCTGACATCCGCGAGCTGGACACCAACCTGCTCCTGGAGGAAGGCGCGTGGCATTACCGCGAGCGCAGCACGCGGCCGATGCAAGCCGCACATCGTCCGTCACAGCCGGCGACTGTCAACCACAGCCGGCGGAGGCGTTGGCCCGCTCGCACGCGACCGTAGTCGCGGCGTCGTTCCGCTCAGCGCTTCGGCGTCAGGTGCTCCCCGAAGAAGCTGAGGACGCGTGCCCATGAGTCGTCCGCAGCCGGCTTGTTGTAAGCGCGGCCTCGGTCGTTGAAGAACGAGTGGCCCGCGCCGGGATAGATCTTGATGTCGTGCGCGATGCCTGTGGTGTCGAGGGCCCGGTCGAGGGCGCGGCCGGCGCCGGCGGTGAAGTCCTTCTCGGGGTATGACCCGACGACGGGACACGCGCGTTTCACGGCGTCCAGTGGTCGCGGGTTGGCGCCGTAGAAAGGAGCGATCGCCTTGAGGCGCCGATCGGTGCAGGCCCACGCGATCGCAAACCCACCACCCATGCAAAAGCCGATCGCCCCGATCCGCTCGGGATCGACCTCGGGCATTGCGGCCAGGTGAGTGAGGGCCGCCTTCAGATCGGAGATTCCGTAGCGGTCGACTGAACCTATGAGCATCCCGGTCATGTATCGCGTCATGCAGATGGCGCGGTTGCGCCCGGTGAACAGGTCGACCGCCAGCGCCGCGTAGCCCTCGCCGGCGAAACGCCCCGCGATGTCTTTGATGTTGTCGTTGAGGCCGTAGGCCTCATGGATGACGACCACGCCGGGGTGAGGGCCGGGCGCGTCGGGGAGTGCGAGATAGCCGCCGCCCTTTAGAACGCCAGGCTCGATTTCACTCGTCTTCATTTGGCCCTGTTGGATGGTAACGGCGTTGAGGGGTCGGGCTAGAGGTGGGCGGTATCATCTTCTTCTCCCCGTCGTGGGCCCGTGGCGCAGTTGGGAGCGCGTCTGACTGGCAGTCAGAAGGTCAGGGGTTCGAATCCCCTCGGGTCCACCAAATTTTTGAATACAGAATCGACCTTATCCTCGCGAGCTACCAGGCTCGTGCCTCGGATTGACACACTATTTGACACACTATTTGACACACTATCTGGGCCTGCCGACGCCGAGACGGCTGCTAAATGCGGGGCAGCACGACCAGCATTTGCAAGGGGCTCGGACGGCATGAGATCCGAACCGGGGAGGAGGGGTGCACGACCATCTCGACGCGATGAACACCGGGCACCCGGGGGGCATCGTGTGTATCAACCGATGTCGGAATTGCTCAATCCCACGTCCACAATCGGAGCGATGGCGCTCAGCTTTGACAGGTAATGGAAATCCCTACGTGTCCGGGAGCGGCCCGCGACCATCATCGTTTCCGGCGCGTTGCAGATTTCTATCGCGGTCAACACCTCCTGCCTTGTGGCAAGATGCAGGCCACGCGGATTTACTATGGCTGAAAACGCGATGCTGATCAGGAGAGGGCCGACCGATCGGCGGGTCACCGTGGCAATCCTGGCAACAGTGGCGTTCGGCATGCTTTCGGCTTGCGGTGCGGCGAACACGGCGCGTACTCAAGGTAACGTGCACGCCGTAGTACCCCCGGCATCCGCGAATGCTGACGGACAGGTCATTGCGCAGGCCAGTATGGTTCCCGACGCTTGTCCGACAGCCACCCCTCTTGATCCCGGACCGGATGCTGCAAGCGCGGTTCGTGTCACCGTTGCGACGAACCTGCTAAGCGTCTACAACAACATCAACACAGCCGGCTACCAAATCACTCGGGTCTATGAAGCGTCACCCGGGCCAGGGCCAGGTTTTGGCGCGCTACCGTTCGGGATGTGCGGGCAAGCAGTCGGATCCCGAACGTGGATTGCGGAGCTTTACTTTCCGGCGGAGCTCCCGAGCGCCGACTTGTCCCATGGGCAGTTGTTCCTCACACGTTTTGCGTCCGGCTGGGAGATTTGGTTCCGGTACCACTGAGGGCCTTACGTCCGTCATTGCGTCTGAGTCACCACTCTCGCACCTACAGTGCGTAGGCCGGGTCAACGCGGAGGTTGGGGGGTTCGAGTCCACCGCGGCCCGCGTGCGGTCGGACTTTTGCCGCCTCACACCGCGGGACGGACGCGAACCGCCCTCGGATGATCAGAAATCGGCGGCTAGCCCGAGCTCGCGGGCAACTGGGCCACTCTGTAGTCCGTACACCTTAAGGAAATACGGGGCATCCGGTCGGCATTTGATCTACGCGCGGTCGGATCGCCTAGACACGGCAGCAACCGCCCACACTCCCCACCAGGCTTTACGCACGAGGGAGGCGTTCCTGCCTACACGGATGAGTGTTCTGCAATGGCCGGCCCTGCGTGAGAGCTGGCAGCCGTTACCGGGCGCCGTATCAGGCTCACGCTGACCGCGACAATCCAGATCACGGCAAAGATCAACCCCAGCATTCCCGCATTCGACACGCCTCCAAGCGGACCCAAAGGGTCCAGGTTGGCGACCTGACTGACCAGCAAGAGCGCTCCAACAACCGTGCCCTGCCAGCCGATCCAGCGGGGAAATGTCCTTCCGCCGATCATGGCAAGCGATGCGGCGCCGATCATGATGCCGACGGGCAGAAAGCGGAACTGGTCTATCCAGTTCTCCATTGCGAGGAGCAGCCTGATCTCGCTCTCAGCACCATTGCCGGCGACGTATGTAAGCGCGCCGGTTGTGGTCAGAAAGCTGATTTCCGTGGATACATAGAGGAGGGCGCCGGCAAAGGCGATGGTGGTCAGCATGTCCGAATCACCCTCGTCCCTTCGAAGGATGGTGCGCAGTCCAGCTGTGAAGATCAGTAGCACCACTGACGCCGCGAGACCCAGCTCAAGGCTGGCAAGAGCCAATCTCTTGTTGGTCACGAAGTAATTCGCGATCGTGGCGAGATGATCGTCGAATTGTGGATTCCCCCAGGTGGCAAGCTCAGCCACCAGAAGGACAACGCCGCCCATTCCTGCGGCAGCGGTGATCAGTTCCGTGCGGCGTGCGGTCATGCGTCTCCAATCTCCCAAGTCAATATTCGAGCGTTCGGAAGCTCGAGTCCACCTTAGGGAGGCGAGGACGACCTGCAATCGGGCGGCCGGAGGATTGGGGATCATCCCTGAGGATGGAGATCGAGGCTGGCCGATCATCCTGCAGGTTGATGCGGGTACTTCGGGCGGGCGTTAGATTGCGGGGATGATCGGCCGGCTCCGCTATCTGAATCCGCCACTGGTTGACGCCGCCATCGCCGTTTTTCTGGGCGTCCTGGCCGAACTTGAGCTCCTGCTCCTGGTTGGGGATCTCTCTGCGCGCGAGCGGGCCGCGGACGTCCTGACGCTACCCTTCCTGACGCTCCCGCTTGCGCTGCGGAGGCGGGCCCCGACTGTCGCGTTGATCTTGATACTCGCAGCCGAACGCGTTCAGGAACTGTTGGGGGGCGGCCTGAGAAACGGAGGAACCCTTCCGCTCCTCGCGATCCTGTTAGCCATCTATTCACAGGCCGCCGGCGTTGGCTTGCGAAGGGCCCTGGTTGGAGCTGGCCTAGTTGTCGCGACCGCCTTGACGATCCCGCCGATCACGCTCGGCGACACCATTTATCGCCTCGTGCTGACCATGGTTCCATGGGTCCTCGGTCGGGTCGTGAGGGACCGCCAGGAGCGAGCCCTGACTATCGAACAGAGGGCCCAGGGGCTCGAGAACGAGCAAGCTGTAAGGATTGCGGCAGCCACTGTGGAGGAACGCGCTCGGATCGCCCGCGAGCTCCACGACATCGTCGCCCATAGCGTCGGAGTGATGGTCATCCAGGCGAGCGGCGCCCAAAAGGTGCTGGACGACAAGCCGCAGCGCGCCCGCGAAGCCCTTCAGTCGATCGAGCTGACCGGCCGGCAGGCCCTTGATGAGCTCCAGCGCGTTCTGGGCATCCTCCGCACGGACGCGGAGGGCGAGAGCCTGACCCCGCAACCGAGTCTGCGGCATCTCGACACCTTGCTGGAACAGATTCGGCAGGGAGGGCTGCCGGTCGAGGCCACGATCGAAGGAGATGTGAGGTCGCTCCCGCCCGGCCTAGAGCTGGCCGCATACCGCATCGTCCAGGAGGCGCTGACCAATTCCCTCAAGCACGCGGGCAAGGCCAAAGCCAGGCTGATGATCCGCTACCGAGAGCACGAGTTACAGCTGGAGATTTGCGACGACGGGCAAAGTCCAAAGCGCAACGCTGCGAACGGTAGGGGCCACGGACTGGTGGGCATGAGAGAGCGCGTCGGCCTCTACGGCGGCAGCCTGGCGGCGGGCCCACTTCCGGGAGGCGGCTACTCGGTCAAGGCTGTCCTTCCTCTGGGCGGCTGATGCCCATCCGGCTCCTGCTCGCCGATGACGAGGTTCTCGTCAGGACCGGAATGCGGATGATCCTGGAGGCCGCGCAAGAATTCGAAGTGGTCGGCGAGGCATCCGATGGCCTGGAGGCGGTGGAGTCGGCGCGCCGCCTGCGGCCGGACGTGGTCCTGATGGACATAAGGATGCCGAAGCTGGACGGGCTTATGGCAACCCGCCGCCTCCTGGACGCCACAGCAGGCAAGAGCCGCGTGGTAATACTCACCACCTTCGAGGTCGATGAATACGTCTATGAGGCCTTGCGGGCCGGAGCCAGCGGCTTTTTGCTCAAGACAGCGCCGGCCGACCAGCTGCTGGCGTCCGTGCGGGCAGCGATGGCCGGGGATGCTCTTCTATCGCCTTCGGTGACCCGCAAGCTGGTCGAGGAATTCGTGCGCCGCTCTCCCTCGGCGCGCCCCGCCCCAACAGGACTGGCGCAACTCAGCGACCGCGAACTGGAGGTGCTGAAGCTGGTCGCTAAAGGACTCTCCAATTCAGAGATCGCCAGCAGGCTTCATTTGAGCGAGGCCACCGTCAAGACACATGTCGGTCACGTCCTCGACAAGCTGGAACTCCGCGATCGGGTTCAAGCTGTGGTGCTGGCCTACGAATCCGGGGTCGTGCTGCCCGGGGCTTCCGCTTAACCCGGACCCACTATTTTCTTTCCCGATGAACGCTGGGGACCGTCAGGCCTGGCGCGGCGTGACTGTAAGTGTCCAGGGTCACAGCGGCGTAGCCGCCGTCGAGGACACGAGCGCTGGTCTCGGCCACACCCATGAGTTCGAGTTGATGCACTTTTAGCGAATACGGGGCACCCGGCGTTGGCCGCGTCTCCGGACCTTCGACCTGGGCCAGCGCCGAGGGTCACGAGGCGCGTGCGCCTCAACAGGTCAGTTCGCGATCTACGTCCGCGGAAACTACCGATGCCGCTTTCCGGCACGGGGCACAACGGCCGCTTTATCCGAGGCATTCCCAGACGTCCGCGTGGCGATGAATCCTGCCACAAGTTCCGTCAGAGGCTCACCGATCGCCTTTCTGAAATTGAAGCCCACCAACTGAAGAACGGTGACGGTTTCCACTGACAAGAGCGTTTGCACGACGTCCTGGAAAGCCTTCGCCTGGTCGGGCTGTGCCGATGAAGCCACCAATTGACTGAGGAGCGGGACCAAGTTCGTGGATATGTGCTCAATGTCCTCCTTCGCAAGCCGCTGGGCAACCAACTCATCTTCGTAAGCGTTGGCAATCCGCACCAGCTCACTCTTGTCGGCCACGAGATCGTTAACCATCCCCTCAAGTTCAGCAATCGTCTCTTGGTCTTGCCTTCTGGCCTTTACGGCTCGAATTTTGTCGGCAATTGCGAAGGCAGTGTTT
>JGI20189J14885_1000318_pt1 | contig 18265 bp, 17 predicted proteins | sample NGESurdeep072012_10_FD_14885 | JGI IMG/M metagenome (IMG submission 14885) | reverse complement strand
CCCCCCGGTGTTCCACTCCGCTTCGCGCCTGATCCAGACACCGTGGTAGCCCGGCACGGAAAATAGGCCGCTCCCAGCCCCGCCCTACGGGCCCTCCAGATGCCAACCCGCCGTCGATGGTCGCAACCCCCGACCAGGCTGATTCCGCTTCTCCCGAAAAGGCCAAGTCCGAGCCTGCCGCTTCGGTTCGACCTGAGGCTCGGGCCAGGAAGGAGCTTCCTCAGAAACGTGACCGTCGCTATCATGGCGCCTTGCTACGATACGAGCGTCCTGTCGGAGACGCGCCAAGGCGTTGAGGCGTATGTCATCGCCGCTTGCGACGCGATGCTGTCGGAGGAGTATACGTCGCGGACCGGACCGATCCAGAAGATTCAAAGAGTGGGCTTCTTCGGCAACTGGCTGATCGGACACGCCGGAACGTCTTGGCGCTTTCTTCCGCTTAGGGATAGCCTCACAAGAGCTCGGCGTGAGATCGAGCGCCAGAATATTGAAGGCCAGAACGCGGAGCCAGATTGGTCGGACCTGCTAACACGAACTTACCATAAGCATCGCGACGTCAGTATTTTGGCGACGTTTCTTCAGCAGTACGGATTCGATTCGGTTTCCGCTTTTCTCGATTCTGGTCTCAAGAAGTTCGGTAAGACTGAGTTTGCACGAATCTGCCAACACATCGAAAGTCACGACCTCGGCATCGAAATCATTATAGGCGGTTTCGACGAATACAATCGGATTCAGATTCTTGGCATTCAACACCCAGGCGAACCATTAGATTACGCGCTTCAGGGCCACGTCGCCATTGGCTGGGGCGCTTTACTCGCAACGGGCTGGCTCAATATGAACTACGAGCCCAGGGCTCCCCTGAAAGAATGTATGCTCCGCGTTCTACAGGCGAAGTTCTTGGCCGAAAGCTCTCCCTACGTCGGGAAAGAAACCGTGCTCATGGCGATGAAGTCAAACGGTGAGGTTACCGTGATGAGCCGAGAAAACATAGATGCCGTGCGCCAATCATGGATGGAGTCCATGAAGGTACCTGGCGACCTTGACGACGCGATGACCTTATCCGTCGTTTCCGGTTTTTAGGGATGAAACCGAAACAAGAGAAACCGCCGGACGACTTTGATAACTTCGTATCGCGGATCGCAGGCGTTCCGAAAGGTCGGCTTGCGGAGATCGAGGCTGCCGATCGCGCCGCTAATCCGCGTATCAAGCGCGGTCCGAAACCGAAGCGTCGAACCTAGGTGTCAGAAAACGCGCTCTATTATGGCGACAATCTCGCGGTTATGCGTGAGAGCATCGCGACGGAATCGGTTGATTTAGTCTACCTCGATCCGCCTTTTAACTCGAAGCGCGATTACAACGTCTTGTTTCGTACGCCCAAGGGTCATCAATCCGATGCGCAGATCGTAGCGTTCGAGGATTCGTGGCACTGGGGACCCCAGGCCGAAAAAGAGTACCGCGAGGTTCTTGCATCAGGCAACACCGATGCCGCAGAGGTGATTCAAGCGTTAAGACGCCTCCTCGGTGAGAACGATATGATGGCTTACCTCACGATGATGGCTAATCGTCTGATCGAGTTGAACCATGCCCTGAAACCGACAGGCTCGCTCTACCTACACTGTGACCAAACAGCGAGTCATTACTTGAAGATCGTACTCGACAGCATCTTTGGAAAGGAAAATTGCCGGAGCGAGATTATTTGGAAGCGTCGACCCGGCATGACGAGCGCGGTTCATGAGAGCGTTCGATTCGGAATCATAACAGACGTTATTCATTTCTATGCGAAGTCGGAGGCGGCAAAGTTTCACCCGCAGTACAACAAAGACTCACCTGAGTATCAGCAATACATCGAAGACTTCTTCACGCACGTCGATGCTGACGGCAGGCGGTACCAGGCGACCAGCTTAACGAATCCCGCGGACCGTCCTAACCTCAAGTACGAATATAGGGGCTACAAACCGCCGCCGAACGGCTGGATGATTACCAAGCAGAAGATGGAGCAGTGGGACAGCGAGGGCCGCATCTATTTCCCCAAGTCGATGGATGGCCGCTTGCGGCGAAAGAGTTACGCCGACGAGCTAAGGGGAATGCCGATCCAAAATCTGTGGACGGACATCGAGCCGATAGGCGCGCATGCACAAGAGCGTCTTGGCTACCCAACGCAAAAACCTCTTGCCTTGCTTGAGCGGATCATCCAAGCATCAAGTGATCCTGGCGACGTTGTTCTAGACCCGTTCTGCGGTTGCGGTACGGCAATTCACGCGGCCGAAAAACTCGGGCGCAAATGGGTCGGTATCGACATAACGCACCTCGCGATCGCGCTCGTGGAGAAACGCCTCAAAGATGCGTTCCCTCGCGTCGCGTTCGAGGTTCACGGCACGCCAAAGGACTTCGACGGGGCGCGTGACCTTGCGTTTCGCGACAAATATCAATTCCAATGGTGGGCTTGTTCACTCGTCAACGCACAACCGTACCAAGGAAAAAAGAAAGGTGCTGACGGCGGCATTGACGGCTTGATCTACTTTGAAGACGAGAAGGGACCAGCGAAAAAGGTGATCGTCTCGGTGAAGGGTGGCGAGAATATCACCCTCACTATGCTGAAAGACTTGATAGCGACCGTGCAAGGTGAGACTGCACAAATCGGTATGTTCGTCACTTTGATTCCGCCGACCAAGCCGATGGTCGTAGAAGCCGCGCGGGCTGGTTTCTACGACTCGCCCCTTGGCGTGAGTTATCCGAAAATCCAAATCCTGACCATCGAAGGGCTCCTGAACGGCACGGAACGAGCGCAATACCCGTTGTCAACTGGCGGCGGCGTGACATTCAAACGCGCCAAGGTAGAACTCAAGGACACGAAGCAGCGCGAGCTGTTTGGGCGAGCAAAGGACGAGGTCGATGCCCTACCAATTTCAGCCCTCGTCGTCTCCGACGAAGGCGTGGAGTCCGAGTAGGCGCGAACCGTCGCGGTCGCTACTCGTACGGGTCTTTGAGCCTGTACGGTTCGCCGTCCACGGTGACGACAAGCCGCTTCGTCAGCAGCTCGCCCATCCCAGGAGGGATGTTGCCTAGCACGTAGAGTGATGCGCGAACATCGCGAATGATATCGTCGACTAGGGCCGATTTCGCGGGCGCGTTGGTCTCCACGGTGAAAATAATATTGGTCATGCCAACGGGTATTCGAGGGTACACTAGGCGAGTTCTCTTACCACGTCCGTTTCAAGCACCGCGTGGAGCAGCTCGCGCGCGAACCACGCCGCCTTATAGTCCGGGCAGCGCGCCAGCTTCGTATTGCAGAGGGAGTGTGCGAGACGGAGGTTTCCAATTGCGTCCTCGTGTCCAAACTGGCCGCCCTCGCTGATCGGAACGATATGGTCGATGGTGGTGGCGGCTGGATGGTCCGGGCCAGCAGAATGGGCGAGGCGGTTTCGCAGATATCACAGTTCGACCCGTCGCGGTCGATCAACGCTTGCACGATCGTGTCGCGGATCGAACGATCAAAATCCATGGTGCCGCCTCGTTCCCAGGGCTACTTTTAAGACACGCATTTGGCCTTCCTCGCCTTGAGCACGACGTACGTGAGGCGGCGGCCATCCGTGTCTTTGACCGCCTAGGCAAACCGTCAGCCTTCGGGCTCTTTAAGTATGATGGCTGCATTGCCTGATACTTTCGAGACACGTTGACAACTGAGACGCTGAAGTGCCGGAAACCAGTGCGACATCATTCGCGACTGGCTTCCGATAGCAGCCGCGCCAATATCCCTTCGATTCGATGCGTTGCCTCCAATTGAAGGGACGGAGTAGCGTGGCTATACAGGTCCATCGTGATCGCGATCGTCGAGTGCCCAAGACGCTCCTGAACGACTTTGGGTGGGACCTCCAGTTCCAGCATTTGCGTCGCTGCCGTATGCCTGAGGCTATGGAACGAGGCACCAGCGATCTTCGCTTTGCGGCAGAGCTCCCGAAAGCCATCGCTGACCTTGTGCGGAATCCATGCGCCGCCATCGATTCCGGGAAAGATGTAGGGCGTGCCCTCACGCAAACACTCATTCCGTTGCCGGCGAAGGGCGTCAATCGCACTCACCGGTAAAGGCAGCACTCGAGACTTGCCGTTCTTTGGAGTCTTTTCCAGCACGCCGCTCTTTGTCTGGTCAAGGGCGCGGCGGATTGCAAGTGTACCGCGATCGAAGTTCACGTCGCTCCATTTCAGCCCGAGCAGCTCGCCGCGCCGAGCACCGGTAGCGAGCGCCAACACGATAAGCGGCCGCAACGAAGTTCCCTCGGCGGCCTGAAGCAACCTGACGATCTCATCTGACGACAAGAATCGCGCTTCAGCGCGCGACGCCCTTGGCCGGTCCGCACGTTTGAAGACAGCGGCATTCTGACGAGCAAGATTCTCCTCAACCGCTTGACCAAGCACGCGATAGATCAGCCGGTGATGATGAACGATGGTCTGTGCGCTCACTTTCTTGCGCCATTCAGCATAGGCGTGTCTCAAGTCAGCGGACGACAACCGCTGAAGGGGAATTCCCCCAAGCGCCGGTTTCAAATGGACCCTGGCCATCGACTCGAAGCGCTCCAGTGTCTTTCTCGCGTAGTTTGTCGGCGGGCTTGCTAGCCACGCATCAAGATACTGCCCAAACGTCGTGCGATCTGGCGCGACGAAGGCGCCTTGCGCGACTTGGCTGAGTTTCGAGACCAGGGCATTGCCCGCATCGGTCTTGTTGCCTACAAACGTGAAACGATGCCGGCGCCGCTTGCCGCCGGGTCCCTGTGGAAGCGGGATGAGCGCCGTCCAGACGTCGCGACCGTTCTTCGTGCCGCGTTTGCGAAGGCGTGTGTCTGCCATTTCTGAGGTGACCCTCCCAAGAGAAGTCACCTAGTACATCACACCGAAATTTCAGTCGGAAAGTTTGGTGCCCTTTTGGTGCCATCCGCCTCCATCCGCTTGCATTTGCCAATTTCCCCGAGCGAACCGGAAAGTGCTGTGGATAAAGGCTTTTTGGACTAAAATGGACTTACGCGGAAGGTAGCAGACTGAGCGTGCCGAGAATTTGAAGACCGTGCGGACCACCAGATCCGTACCATCCCATAAGGGTTTTCACGACACCGGTTCCGTTTTGAGTTGCAATTAGGTTGCATATAAGGTGAGAGAGGACGCGATCTTGGCCGCAGACCCCCCTCGCCCCTGGAACCGACAAGTAGTCGATCGCCCTTCTTAGCGCCACGCGCTGAAGCGTTCAGCCGGTCGCCAGCAACTCAACGCCTCCCGCCCCACAGCCTCAGCAAGAGCGACGCCTATTTTGCGTACCAGGCGTTTGGATCAAGCTCGCGCTTGAAAGAGCGGCCCCAGACGCCGAGTAGTAGGCCCTCGACCGCATCGCGCGTCGGATTCGAGCCAGCACTCCGCCAGATTCGCTCCACAAATCGTGAGAAGGCCGGTCCGAAACCCATAGATAGGTCGATCGTCGTACTAAGATTCTGGATGGCCGGCAGGCTTGAGATCGTTCGAGTCTTTGGACCGGTTGTTTGAGCCACCACGATAGTTACGTTCGCTAGAGGACCGAAACGCTTTCGCCTATAGAGTCGGGCCGCCAAATTGTAGACCGTGGCCAGTAGGTTCGCCAGGTCCTCAACGTCGTTCGAGAACCCTTGACGATATCCAATCTTGAGACGCCCTGAAATCGCGCCGCTTCCGTCAACCTCAATTACGAAAGGCGCACTCCGAAGCACGCCCATGTCGCCCTTTGCCTCCGCATAGAAAATCCCATTTTCATCCGGGACAAAGGAACCTTCCACGGCCGCAGTTACGACGCGAAGGTACCCCATCACAAACTCGTCATCGTCGCGCCCATGTTCGACATTGGCTAAGGCATCGTGTACGGGCGCCATCGAAACAGCAACATGGCTACCCAGTTGGTCTGAATGCCCCGGCCCGTTGACAACGTTCGGGTATGCGGGAGCTCGTATCCAACGCTCGCGTTTTGTTTCAATTCCATCTCGGCGCCGGAGGAGCATTTCGATCTCCGGCAGGCTCAGCCGATCATTTCGTCGGCCGCGCCGAACAGGAAACTGATGATTAGGAAGCACCTCGTGCGGCGCCAGCAAGCTCGCCTTAATCCGAATGATAGCAAAGTGGGGAGCAGTGCTCGTCAAGGGGACAATATCGAACCAAAACCCTGGGCGAACGCGATCAATCAGAGTATTATTTATCCGAAGCAGCGCCCTATCCGAAAAATCGAGAGCACTTACCGTCGGCTCGAGCTGGCCATTCGTTTTTCCGGGATCGACAAAGCCAATGACTATGATTCCCCCATACGCGTTCGCAAACGCGCATGCGGACTCTGCCATTTTGTCGAGGTCCGGGAAGATTTCTTTGAATTCGATGCGCTGCGATTCAGAAGCCGCGGCTTCAAGCCACTTGAGCGCTTCCGAGTGAATGAGCGTGTCGGCGTCGGCGCTATGTAGATCGATCATATTGGGCGACGAGATGCAATCTGAACGCAGGCCTCTTGACTTTCGCTTGGTGCTTTGGCTTTCATCAGATCGCGTCGCGCTTTATTAGGTTCTTCTGAACATCTGAGCGTTTACTAAGAGCGCATATAGTGGGTAGCCAGGTATTCGACTAGCGCCGGAGTTGGCGTTGCGCGAATCATGAGCCCTGCAGCAGCACTGGGTGCAGAGAGCAATATTAAACCGCGGTGCTCAAGTTCAAAAAAGGCGTGATCTACGAAGCCTTGGTTTAATTTTGTCGAGTCGTGCACGTCACGATTACTTACGAAGCTGCCGAAAGTCTGAACAGCATCCGCAACAACGCGAATGTTTGCCTCGTAATCGGCCGTGCTTCCTGTGAGGTACTCTTTCTCGCCTCGATGCGTTACCCGGTAAGCCTGCGCGTTCGTAGCGATTCCTCGCGGGTATTCTTCGAGATAGCCATTGTGTCGCAGGAGATCGAGTGCGTGCTGGGCCTCAGCCGCTGAGTAGCCGTCGGAATTTGTTTGTTCGACATAATCTTCACGAGACACATATTCGGATGCCTCGCCGGACAACTTCGTTCTCGCGGCTATCGACAGCAGCAAAACCTCGAGTGTGTTCATTACCTATTTTTTTCCTCGTATGGCTGACGCTAGGTCGTCGCGCTATTTCAGGCCGATATGTCGCTGCTACCTGAGAAGTAACAGGTCCGAATCGAGGCTTTTCGCGGTTTGGGCAGGCTAGCCAGACGCCGGCTCCGCTCTCTAGGAGGTGTTGGTAAGTGGCTTGGCATTTGCTTCAGCAGGGGCCGGTATCGAACCTATGTTCGAGGGCAGCTCGATACTAGTGGGCAAGCGCCGGTCAATTATTCAGACCTTACCGAGTTTATGGTCAAGACCAATAAACTACCTAATTCTGTTATAATTGCTCCCATGGATCCGGTTCGCAATCCCTTCGGACCCGGCGCAGGCATGCCACCCCCGGCACTGGTTGGCCGCGAGGAACTCCTCACGTCATTCTCGGTTACGCTAGCCCGCGCACGTGCCGGTCGGCCCGTGAAGAGCCTTCTTGCGACGGGTCTCCGTGGCGTCGGAAAGACGGTGCTTCTCAATCGGTTCGATCGCATCGCCCAGGACGCCGGCTTGCAAGTCGCCTTCATGGAGGCCTCGGATGACGGATCCTTTGTAACCCTCCTGGCAAACCGGATTCGGCGGATCATACTCGAGTTAGATCGCCTTGGTGCGCTTTCCGAAGCAGCGAAGCGCGCGATGCGCGTGTTCAAGAGCTTCACTGTACGATTTGGTGCGGAGGGACTGGCGTTTGCAATCGATGTCGACGCCGAACGAGGTCAAGCTGACAGTGGTGACCTCGCTAGCGATCTCCAAGATCTCTTCGTTGCGGTCGGTGCCGCAGCGAAGGACCGGAACACGGGCGTCCTTCTCGCGATCGACGAGTTACAGTATCTAGACGAGCGCGAACTGGGGGCTCTCATTATGGCGGTCCATCGCACGAGCCAGCTGGAACTTCCAGTCGTAATCGTAGGTGCCGGACTTCCGTCCTTACCGGCTCTTGCCGGAGACGCTAAGTCCTATGCTGAGCGCCTCTTTGACTTCCCCCAAGTCGACCGACTCGCGCCACCCGACGCTGCGCAAGCGATCGTTGAGCCCGCGCACCGCGAAGGGGTTGAGTTTACCGCAGACGCAGTGGCCCGCATCGTAGCCGTCACGCGCGGTTATCCGTATTTCATTCAAGAGTGGGCCTACCAAGTATGGAATGAGGCTCCCATCTCGCCTATCACGCTAGCAGATGTGGAGCGCGCTCAACCAAGGGTTATCGCCCACCTCGATGAGAGCTTTTTCAGAGTTCGTTTTGACCGTTTGACACCCAAGGAACGCCGCTATTTGCGGGCGATGGCCGAACTGGGGCCTGGTCCGCACCGGTCTGGTGATATAGCGGTCAAATATGGTGCAAAGGTAGAGAGCCTTGCGCCCATGCGCAACACCCTGATACATAAAGGGATGATCTACAGCCCGGCTCACGGAGATACCGCGTTTACCGTCCCACTATTTGATGAGTTCATGCTACGCGTCATGCCGGCGGGGTGACAAGGCCTTGGGCCGCAATCAGAGTCGGTCTACGTCTGACCCATCCGGCTGAACCAAGCAAGTCCGCAGGAATGCGACAAGTCCCGCCTTGGCGATGCGTCGCGACTTTCCAAGCTTCACCGAAACCAACTTGCCCTTCTGCAACAGCGCGTACAAATTGGAACGACTAACCTTCGCGAATTGGCAAGCTTCCTCGATCGTCATGAGGCCATCATCTAGGGCTCCTGTTTCCACTATTGCACCTCCGAGAAGTCCCAGCGTACGCCACCGAGGTTTCCGCGTTGTGACCAAGGATATCGATGCTTGGCTCGCCGATCGTGATGGGATCAAGCCTCGACGCGAACTCTTGCGACCGGTCGCACTGACGACGAAAATTCGCTTAATTTTGAGGACCGACGTTGCCGGGACATTAATCCGCGATTATCGCTGTAGCAATGCGGACGAGCCACCTTCGGCTTAATTGGCGCGTGTATACGCCGCCTTTAGCGCAACCTAACGGACGCGATCGCGCGCGCCTACCAGATGGGCACCGTCGGCCGTGGGTCGCTGAGGACCGCCTTGCGGACAGCACGGCGCACGAGTCGCTCGAAGGTCTCCGCGAAGCCGGCCAGGGACGCCGTCGCGTCGCCAGCGGAGCCGAGCAGCGCCAAGTCGGGAGCGCCTTGGTGCACTATCGAATTGCGCATGCGCGCCGCCCGTATCATAAACTCCCGTACGGCGTGCTGGTCGAGGCCAAGGTCAGCGGCATCGATCCAATTAGCCGCGCGCTGTGCGCGGTCATGCGCATTGTTCCTGGTCGGTCCGGCGTCGGGAATACGGAAGAAGGCCTCGGCAGCGATGGCGACATCAACGATCACGTCCTCATCGTTTATGCGCTGCGCGAGACCAGCCAGACGATCAATCGGAATGCGCAGTCCTGAGCCGTGCTCGAATTCAGCGTCAGCCAGGGCCGCCCACGCGTGGGCTAGCACGCTGCTATGATTCGCCGCGAGGGTCGCCTTGGGAAGGTTCTCGTCATACGGCATGGACTGGCTCGCGGGCCAGCGCGTGAACATCCCGCCGTTTACCCAGCCGCTCTGCTCGGCGACAAACGCCTGCGGCGCCACGCGCCCGTCAGTAGTCGCCGCTAGCGCGCGTTCAATGCGAAGCGTATCGACCGCCGGTTGTGCACCTAATCGGCTTCCTTCGGCTGCGTCGGGCGTGCCGCCAATGACCTTCCGTGTGCGCATCCTGCGACGCAGACCAGCTCGCATGTGCTCTGGAATTTGCTCGCGGCTGTAGGGATCACCGAACCGATCACGCAGGACGCCGCGCTCGACGAGCGTCGCAAGTTCTTCGTCGGTGAACCGTCCGAGTTCCACCTCGGGTTCGAGTTCGAAGGTTCCGTGAGTGTGAAGCAAGCCTGCAAGAGGGACGAGAACGATGAACTCAGTGCTATCCGATTCGAGAAAAGCCGCCAACGACTCAAAGACGCGATCGAACGCGACGTCTCGGGCCTCAATCATGTCGCGCCCAGCACGCCATAGCGCCACGAGACGGTCGGTCGGCCACAGCGAGAACGCAATCTCGTTTAATACGACGACACGCATTCCGAGTGCTGTTCCGACGGGCTCTTGCAGGTGGCGTCGAATGACCTCGTCCCGCTGCGACGCTTCGATCACTGCGCCCCACTCTGGTAGGAACAGTAATTGTGCCTCGAGCTTCTCGGGCCAAATGAAACGCGGCAGCGGCCTCCAGGAGCCAATGGCGTTGCCGCCGCGAGGGACATCGCGATACGGGTTCGAGCGGACATGCCGGATTTCGTCGCGCAGCACATTCCACGCAGCATTCGCCCAGAGGTGTAGCGTCTCGCGAAACTCGGTGTGATCAGGCATATGCCGCATTGTTCGCGATCGAACAGCGTTCATCCGTGAGCCCGTAGAATTCTTCTACAAACCTATTTGACACGATGCCGTCTTCTGGCTGGATTTACTCTGGCGGAAGAGGTCGACAAGGTATGGAATAAGTTGAGCGGCAAGATGAACTCTAAGGCTGCCGCGCTTAGAGTAGAATGAGACGTGCGGAGCAAGAGAGGCGCGATGGTCCGAGTCCCTGCCGAGTTGCATATCGCTACCGGTACAGATCACAGAGAGCCCGGATACCTGAGATACGATTCCGACGGCGCGTCCATCGCCTTTGAAGCGCAGCGACCAGCCTATTCCGAAGACTATCCTGCCGGGACGAGCCTACTTGGGGCGAGCCTTTTGGACAACCGGACCGTGCGAGTAACGTGGCGGCGAGGACAGTCAACTTTGCATCGTCGTTTCATCTTCGGAGATGCGGACAAGGCGACGCAATTTGCGGCATTCTGTATGTCGCACGCTGAACAAGATGACGGCTCGGTCATCGATGAACAATCAGAAAATCATACTCCGACCGACAACGACTCAAAGCAATAGCGCAGCGCGCGATATTATACGCAGATGTGGAAGGATCTCGAAACCAAGACAGACCTTGTAAACCACGGGGGTATCGCTAGGGCAATTGTAGGCCTCATTCGTGAGCCGAACCTCTCTCCGATGACTATTGGCGTCCATGGCGACTGGGGATCAGGAAAGTCGACCGTTTTGGAAATGGTGCGTGCCGAGCTCGTCGGGCAGCCGAAGATCGCCGTGCTTTCATTCAACGGCTGGCTCTTCCAGGGCTTCGAAGACGCGAAGATCGCGCTAATGGAAGCGATCATTGGCGAGCTGGAAAGGGACCAGCGTTGGAGCGCCAAGATCAAGAGTGGTGCTGTGAAACTGCTAAGGCGAGTGAATTGGCTCAAGGTCGCGCGCAAAGTTGCGTCGGCGGCTTTGGCGATTCCAACCGCGGGCGCTAGTCTGCTCATAGATGGAGCATTGGAAACGGTCCGCGGTGCTGTTTCGAACTCATCTGATGACGACGCGTGGCTGAAGGACGCAGAATCGCGCGATGTTACACGCCAGATCCATGAATTTCGGGACGAATTTCGCCAGCTTCTCGTCGTTGCCGAAATCGAACAGTTGGTAGTAGTCGTCGACGACCTGGACCGTTGCCTGCCGTCTGTGGCGATTGAGACGCTCGAGGCTTTGCGCTTGTTTATGTTCGTGGAGCGCACAGTCTTCATAATTGCAGCGGACGAAGCCTTAATCGAGTATGCGGTTCGCCAGCATTTTCCAGGTCTTCCATACGCGGAAGGGCCAGCCGCTTTTACTCGAAACTATCTTGAAAAACTAATCCAGGTTCCGTTCCGAATTCCTCCGATGAATGCCGATGAGGCCCATGCGTACGTCGCGTTGCTGTTCGTGGAAGCAGCCATGCGAGGCAAAAGTGGCGAGTTTGAAATGATGCTCACGAAGCTCGTCTCATCTCGTGGCGATGCATGGAGCCCCATCCGTGTCGATGCCGCACTCATAGAGAAGAATCTTGGCAACGGTGTAAAGCTGGACAATAACGTTCGAGCCCATCTTCTTATCGCGGACCGGGTGGCGAGGCCGCTCGCAACCGGATCAAAGGGTAACCCGCGGCAGATTAAGCGCTTCCTCAATACACTGATGCTGCGCATGCGACTTGCAGATGCACACGGCATGTCAAAGTCGGTCAACGAAGGCGCCCTAGCGAAGTTGATGCTGCTGGAGCGGTTCAATCCCGCCCTCTATCGCGCGCTGGTTGAGGCTGTCAGAACAAGTTCCACCGGAATGGTGGCAGATATAGACCGAGTCGCTAGTGAAGAGGAAGCAAAGAAGGCACGCGCCTTGCCGGAGACGCTGGCAAGAAGCACGGCATTCTATGAATGGGCACATCTCGAGCCGACCCTGGCCGATGTGGATCTTCGACCGTACCTGTTCGTATCGCGAGAATATGCACCAGGCTACGTCGGTGAATCGGCATACCCCGACTTGCCGACCGCGTTAGTCAGTCGGTTTCTAAATGCGACACAGTTCGACGAAAGTACGCTAGAGCGGGAACTCCGTTCGCTTAGCGGCGAACGCGCCGAACGTCTTCTGGACATCGGCCTGACCGAATTGCGCGGAAAATCTCAACTGAAAGAGCTAGATGGAGGGCCACTTCGTGGCCTTGCGGCGTTGGTTCGCGCGCATCAGCACCTTCAGGCAGGCTATGTTGATGCGATTGATGCTCTTCCGGCGGAGAGTATCGGCGCGTTCATGCCGCTCTATATGCGCGGAGCTCTCACCGACAGCAGTGCGATCGCAAAGTTTTCACAGACAGAGGAACGCTGGACCGCCGAAGGGGATCGGCTACTTAAGGAGGCAGTCGTAGTCGCGCGCCGATCGGGACGATAATTGGGATCCTCTGCCGGCGCCGATCCCGTCACTGGAAACCATCCGCTAATTCCGGCATGGATACCAGATGAGCATCCAGCTACGGATCGGGATGGTGATATTCCCTCAGGCGCAGCCGACAACTCCTCGCCAACCATCAGCCCGAATAACGGCGCTGCTCTGACACAGCAGTTTTCAGGCCCGCGCAGTACGATGACATCAGCCATTCGTCTCACATCCACCGGATCGTCGCGCGGCGGCTCATCCGCTGGAGGTGCTAAAGGCGGACGACGTGGCAGGTCCGGCGGTCGTGCCACGCCATCTGGCCAGATTAGCAAAGCAATATCGCAATATGTCGGAGCCCGCGGCGGGCCAGCTGGTGTCGCGCAGCGACTCGGACTCGCCTCGGCCGTTGGCGCGCGGCTATTTGAGGCGCTCGATCGTATTGCTCGTGACGGCTTCGATGCTGCGTTGGCCGCCCTTGGGTTGCGACTTGACGAGCGATCCGCAGGAGCCGTTGCGGACGCGTTGATGACCCTAGTGTGTGCGGAAGCCGTGGGCGCAATAGAAGGGGTACTAGACGAGAATATGGCGCGCTGCGCTTGTGACGAGACGTTTATTAGCCTCTATGAGCAAGGTATCAGTCTAACGTCCTTGACTCCAGAGGCCGTTCCAGAAGTTATCCGATCGTTTGCGATCAACGCGGCTAGTCTACTGATCACTCGCGACATATTCACGACGGTCATCGATTTGCCACGCACGGAAGAAGAATCGCGGACTTTACAGACGACATTAAATGCAGTGATCGAATCGTCGATGCGCCTAGAATTGCCCACCACCGGCACGGGTAGCTACACGGTCCGTGAGGTAAGAGACGCGATAGGGCGCTCATACCGCAACGCGTTCCAGATACTGAAGGCAGCGCTTTGAGATGACTTTCGGCATCGTCACGGTCATCGGCGAGGACCCTGCGTGTACAACGCTACCCGTCGACCATCAAAGCGTTCTTCGCATCGGGACAACCTCAAACGCTGACATCTCACTCCGTGGACTAGCCGCTGACCTTGAGAAGAGCGGAATAGCCCCCTCTCTTGTTGCTCGGGACCTCCTTATTCTCGCAACGACGATCTTCGCGGCTGACACACGCATTCAACGTGAGAATGGCGACGACGGATGGACTCGCGAGATCACGCTGTCAGTGCCGGTGAGTGATCCAGCTCGCTGGAACGGTGCGAAGGCCGCGATAAAGCGTGCGCTGCGCTTCTTAACCGGCGATATCTGGGAGCTCGACTTTCGCAGTTCTGCGACGGCGATCAGCCTCTCAACGAATCGAGACCCTGCCAAAACACCGGGTGGCGCAGCTGTCTCGCTATTTTCCGGCGGCCTAGACAGCTTTATTGGCGCGCTCGATTTCGTCAAGGCTGGCGGTCCATTGGTGCTAGTTGGACACTACACGGACGGTTCAACAAGTAAGCCGCAAGATACAGCATTCAAGCATGTCTACAGCCTAATACAGGCGGCGCAACATGTGTCGCTCTTGCGTGCATGGATCGTGGCACCATCCGACGTGTTCGGTAGTGGCAATGATGATCGACAGCGATCGCGCTCATTCTTGTTCTTCGCTATCGGTGTGCTAGTGGCCGAAGCGATCGAATCTCAAGAGCTCATCGTTCCAGAGAATGGATTGATTTCGCTAAACGTGCCGTTAACTGATCTTCGGATCGGTTCCTACAGCACGCGGACGACCCACCCGCACTACATGTCTCTGGTTCAAGTCGCATTGGACGAGCTTGGTATTGCGGTCCGCCTCCGCAATCCGTATCAATTCAAGACCAAGGGCGAGATGCTATCGGAGTGCGCAGCTCCTGAAGGTCTGTTGAAGGCCGCTGCCACCACAATGAGTTGTGCACATCCCACGGCAAGCCGCTGGCTGCGCAAAGGTGCACCGCCACTTCAGCACTGCGGTCGATGCACGGCTTGCTTAATACGACGCGCCGCACTCCTTCGTGGTTTCGGCGACGATCTGACGTCTTATACCGAGGTCGACTTGCACGCTGCCCCGTTGCCCAGCAATACCGCTCGTGGCAAGGATGTTCGTGCTGTGCGCCTTGCTGCGCGCAGAGTCGTGGATAACCCCGGTATCGCAGAACTTCTCATTCTGAAACCGGGTCCGTTGCCGGGGTACTATGCCGAATACGCGGACCTCTATCGTCGTGGAATGAGCGAACTCTGGACACTCTTAGAGCGTGTCGAGACGCGAGGTGCGTATTAAACTCTTGGATGCGCACTGCCATCTAGACCTCTACCCCTCGTACGAAACAGTTGTTACGGAGTGCATCGCAAATCATGTCCGGGTCCTAGCGGTAACCACGACGCCTCGGGCATTTGAGGGAAATCTTAGCCGAACGAACAGGGCACCAATGATTGACGTTGCGTTGGGCATCCATCCCCAGGTCGTGGGAACGCCCAACGCTGACATTGCGTTGTTTCGACGCCTGCTGCCGATGGCACAATTCGTTGGTGAGGTCGGGCTCGACGCAAGTCCCGCACACTATCGGACATTTGCAGACCAACAAGAGGTATTTGCCGAGATAATACGCCTGTGCGTGGAAGCAGGGGGCAGGCCAATGAGCGTGCACGGCGTGCGATCCACGAAACAAGTTCTGTCGTTGATAGATCGGCACGACCCGGCGCGCAAGAATCGGTACGCGCTGCATTGGTTCACTGGCGTCGCAGCCGAGCTCCGCGCGGCGTCTGGATGGGGATGCTACTTCTCTGTGAATGCGGCCATGTTCAGAACTCCTCGCGGGCGGACACTTATCTCTATCATGCCGCCGGAATCCGTGTTGACCGAAACTGACGGACCATTTGTTCTCCTTGGATCAGAGCCGCTGCGGCCCGTCATGGTAATCGACGTGCTTCGGAAATTGGCTGCAGCGTGGAATATTAGTCATGAAAACGCTGCGATTGAGGTAGCAAAGAACTTTGAGCGGTTTTCGCGATCGCCCTGAACCAGACGCGAGCCGGTGCTCCCAAAGGTCGGCTCGTTGCGGATGCGTTGCGCCGCCTGGCCCCACTGTAATGAACGGAGAACCTGTACATGGATCTGGATACAGAGTTCGCATCAGATTTTTCGATGAGGAACTACCACTCGCTGCGCAGCGATTTGTACGCGGAGCAACCTGGAACGAAAAACTGGACGCTCCTGATCGATGCCTTCAAGAGACGGATGGATGAACGGTTTCTGCGACCAGTGGCGGAATTAGCTAGCTACGACGATATGGATCCGCTGCCGATGCGACCCGGCTTTGCCATTCTCGCGTTGGATTGTCTTCTTATCGACACGTTACAGTCGTTTCGCGAGGGGCGGGTTGGAACGGGCGATTCAAGTCCTGCGCACTCCTTCAAGGCGTTCCTCAGGAATGCCCCAGACTTCGGAGATTTTGGACCTAGCGACCGAAGCGAGTTTTTCAGCTACGTTCGCAATGGGCTTCTTCATAACGGTGAGGCACGCGAAGACTGGAAAATACGCATTGACACGAGCACTCTCCTAACTAAAGACAAGGTAACAAAGTCGCGCACGATCAACCGCCAATTATTTCATGCCGGTGTACTGAAAGAGTTTCAGCGGTTTAACCAGGAGTTAGGCGGGAGCGACCCGGCGGTTCGAGTTCGTTTTTTGCGGCGAACTGATGCAATATGCGCGTGGCCTATTGTGCCTTTAAGACACATGTATTTTGCGTATGGCTCAAACTTGTTAAATGAGGAGATATTGAAGGATGCACCGGAAGCGGAGCCTTTTTGCCTTGCCTATATCCCTCGCTTACGCCTTGTATTCAACAAGCATTCTACCGAAAGGGGGAGCGACGCCGCGAACGTTCTTGACGACTCGACTGCGACGGTATGGGGCTATGTATATAGACTTAGCGACGAAGGCCGGAAAGGTCTACGCGAGCGAGAAGCCGGCTATACGGAGAGATCGGTGGACGCTGTATTACTTGCTAAAGACGAAACACCGTCGGTGGTCAAGGCGTTCACGTTTGTTGCAAAGCAGGCGTGCCAGGTCGCATGCGGGGCAGCACCTTCATATCTCGATGTAGTTGTCGCTGGTGCGTTGCAGCGAGGCTTACCCGAGGACTACGTGAGCTGGCTTAGGGCACAGCTAAACTGAGCGAAGGTGACCTCCCGAACAATCCTAGACCGGAGAATGTCGTCTTGTGGAGGCGGCGCGAGCGGGCGTTGACAGCCGAAAGTCGCCGTAACGACCGCATCGACCGATTACCCCATAGCCACTGGGATAATGTCCATTAAAGGTGATAGCTGCGACAGCTGGTGATAGGAAATGCGTCTTCCGTGAACCTGAAGCCATCTTTCATTGTCCAGATAGGCTTTGCTATTCCCAACACATCGCTTTGCCTGATGGGCCCAAAGTAGCGTGAGTCCCAACCGTATTGCTCCGGCGAATAGAGCCACACGTCGCCCTGTCGGAGACGATAGCGACCGTTCGTAAGGGAGACAAGCCTCCGCCGGCGTCTATCGACCAGTGCGCGTGGGCGTGTGTTTATCAGCCGACCGTTTAAAGAAAGCCCGGATCCGTCGAGCTCAATTTCGTCCCCGGCAAGTGCGATTGCATATTTCAGGACCGGAACCGAACCCTCGGTGCACTTGGAATCCGGAATTAATCCGTAAGCCCGAGGAAGATAACCATTCGCAATGCCAAGCCTCTGCGCGACTGGCGGCGGACATGCGATCACGATATCGCCAACGTGAACGGTTGTCGTTCGTCGAAGCAAGTAGAAACCGATCGGCATGCTTTCGGTGAGGTTAAGTTTCAGTACACTGCTCGCGATCAATAGAGCGAACGCGGTAGCGATACCAGTCTGTATCGCAACCGCCTGCCACGATGCGCCGAAGCACAAGCGACGACGCTGACCAAACGCGCAAATGAAGCTTCTGAAGGCGCGAATCCAGTTGCTCCCGGCCATCGTCCGGTCAGCCGCTATTCCGACGACGTTTTCGGAGTGCGCTTTTCTTGGATCTGCCTTGGCCGCGTGACCTTGGCGCTCCGAGTTCTTTTCCGTAGGTAATTCTTTAGCGTCGTAATGCTGATGTTGATAGAACTTCCGTTCAGCGCAAGCACGATGTCCTCGATTCTGCTACCTCGCTTCAGTGCTTCCTCAATATCAGCGCGAAGCGACCGGATAGTGCGCTCGAGCGTTAGGTTCTTTGGCGACTCGCTCGCTTCGAGTCCCTGCAGTTGTTTCTTGGCTGACTCGACGTGAGTCGCACCGTAACGCTTGGCCAAACCTCGTCCTCATTTCTCGCGACGTTTAAATCCCACGGCGGATAGCGCTCGTCTAGGTTGGCCGGCCATATTCTTTCGGTGTCCCCCTTGTCGCGAAGAGGCGGG
>JGI20189J14885_1000282_pt1 | contig 19637 bp, 22 predicted proteins | sample NGESurdeep072012_10_FD_14885 | JGI IMG/M metagenome (IMG submission 14885) | reverse complement strand
CTCGGTGCGCGCGGCGCTGAACAGTTCCTCGCAGACCCGGATGTGACTGTCCATCGACCCGCCTATATCGAAGAATATCAACACCTTGATGGTGTTTCTTCGCTCCGGCTGCATGATCAGGTCGAGATAGCCCTTGTTGGCCGTCTCCTTGATCGTCCCCTTCATGTCCAGCTCGTCCGGCACGCCCTGGCGCGCGAACTTGCGCAGCCGGCGAAGGGCGATCTTGATGTTGCGCGTGCCCAGCTCGACCTGGTCGTCGAGGTTCTTGTACTCGCGCTTGTCCCAGACCTTGATCGCCTTGCCGTGGCGGCCCTTGTCCTGGCCGATGCGGATGCCCTCGGGGTGGTAGCCGTTCGCGCCGATCGGGAAGTTGCGGCCGGCGCCCCGCGATTCCTCGTCCCCGTCGCCTTCGTCGCCCTCCCGGCCCTGTTTCATGCGCTCGGCCAGCATTTCCATCAGCTTGTCGAACCCGCCCATGGCCTCGATCTGCTTCTTCTCCTCCTCGGTGAGGAAGCTCTCGGTGAGGCGCTTGAGCCATTCGGCCGGGATGTCCTTGATGTCCTCGCGTTGCAGAAGCTCCAGGCCCTTGAACACGTGGCCGAAAACGACGTCGAACCGGTCGAGGAAGCGCTCGTCCTTCACCAGGGCGGCGCGCGACAGATAGTAGAAATCCTCCACCCGCCGGCCGATCACCCCGCGGTCCATGCCCTCCATGAGCATCAGATATTCCTTCAGGGTCACCGGCACCTTGGCCGCCTTGAGCTCGCTGAAGAACCGCATGAACATCGAAGGGGACTTTCGCGCTCGAACGCCGAACAAACGTTTGACGGCCAGGATGGGGTCCCGGCCCCTTCCTGTAAAGGACTCCCTTCTCCCGCGAGCGAAGAAGGATCTTTCATCCCCGCCGCATGATGAACTCGCGGTCGCGGATCGAGCCCACCTCGAAGGCGTATTCGCCCACCTTCTCGAACCCCAGCCTTCGGTAGAATCGCTGCGCCGCGAGGTTGCCCGACCACACTCCGATCCACAGACGCCGAGGGCCGTCTCGCTCCAGCCATTCGAGCGCGGCGTCCATCAGCCTCGATCCCAGACCGCCGCGCCAAGGCGAGAGCACATAGAGCCGCTTCAGTTCGCCGCAGCCGGGCGTCACCTCGGGATGGGGCAGGGCGCACGGACCGACCAGGGCGTGGCCGACCGCGGCGCCGTCGATTTCCGCGAGCCACGCCGCGCACCGGCTGTCGGCGAGGTAGGCGCGCGTCTTGTCGAGCTCGTAGGCGCCGGCGAGAAAAGCTTCGAGGTCTTGCGGCGGGTAGAGCTCGCCGAAGGCTTCGCTGAACGTCGCCCGGCCGATCGCGCTCAGCGCCGCCGCGTCTCCTGGGCCCGCTTGTCGGATCGCCGGCCCTGTCATTGGCTAAGTCGCCCCTCCCACACTAGGATCGAGCCCATGGCGGTCGCCCTCTACACCCACCCGGAGATGCTCGGCCACCGGCCGCGCGCGCGCCACCCCGAACGGCCGGCGCGCCTGGAGGCGGTCACCGAGGCGCTCGCCGCGGCCGCCGACCTCGAACTCGAACCGTGCGAGGCCCCGCTCATCTCCGCCGTCGATCTCGCCGCGGTTCACAGCGCTCGCTATGTCGATGCGCTCGAAGCGATGACGCCGTCGAGCGGCTATCGCGCCCTCGACGAAGACACCGACCTCGCGGCGGGGAGCCTGCTCGCCGCCAGGCGCGCCGCCGGGGCGGTGGTCGCCGCGGTGCGCGCCGTCGCCGCCGGCGAGACGCGGCGGGCCTTCTGCGCGGTGCGCCCGCCGGGCCATCACGCCGGGCCCGAAACGCCGATGGGTTTCTGCATCTTCTCCAATGTCGCCCTCGGGGCCAAGGCCGCCCAGGCCGCGGGCCTGCGGCGGGTCGCCGTGGCCGACTTCGATGTCCACCACGGCAACGGCACCCAGGCGGTGTTCCAGGCCGACCCCGAACTCTTCTTCGCCTCCGTGCACCAGGCGCCCCTGTGGCCAGGCACCGGCGATCCGGACGAAACGGGCCTCGGCAACCTCGCCAACGCCGTCGTCCCGCCGCACGCTCCCAGGCAAGCGTGGCGCGCGGCCTTCGCCGGCCTGATGGCCAGGATGGACGACTTCGCGCCCGACATCGTGCTCATCTCCGCGGGTTTCGACGCCCACGTCCGCGACCGGATCGCCCACCAGTCGCTGGAGGCGGAGGATTTCGCCTGGGCGACCCGCGCGATCCTGGAGGTCGCCCGCTCACGGGCGCGAGGCAGGGTCGTCTCCTCCCTGGAGGGTGGCTACGATCTCGAGGGCCTGGGCCGCTCGGCTCTCGCCCATGTCCGGGCGCTGCAGGAAGAATGAGCGCCGGCGCGCCGCCCGGCGCCATATCGCCCGATCTGGCGCGTCCGGGCGCGGTCATCCTCGCCCGCCACGGCCGGCCGGCGCTTTCGCGCAAAATCCGCCTCAACGCCGCCGAATACAGAGAATGGTGGGCGGCCTACGAGATTGCCGGCCTCGCGCCCGAGCAGGCTCCGCCGCCGGGACTGAAGGCGATCTGCGATCGGGCCGGCTTCATCATCGCCTCGACCCGGCCTCGGTCGGTGGAGACCGCGCGGACCCTGACCCGCGGGCGGGTGTTCGCCGAAGATCCGATCTTCGTCGAGGCGCCGTTGCCGCCTCCGTCCCTGCCGGCTTGGATCAGGCTCTCCCCTCGGCTCTGGGGATTCATCACCCGCTTCCTGTGGTGGTTCTTCGATCACCACGACGGCGAGGAGAGCCGGGCGCAGGCGCATGCCCGCGCCGCCGAGGCCGCCCGCCAGCTCACCGAACTGGCCGCCGGCGGCAAGGATGTCGTGGTGGTCGCCCACGGATTCTTCAACGCCATGGTCGCCCGCGCGCTCAGGCGGCAGGGCTGGCGGTGCATCTCGGACCAGGGTTACCGCTACTGGTCGGCGCGCCGCTTCGAGCGCGGGTGACTTATGCGACCGCTGGTCTAGTGTGAGGCGCCATGGCCGCCACCCAAGAGATCGAGTCCCTTTCCTTCGAGCAGGCCCTCGAAGAGCTCGAGCGGATCGTCGCCGAACTGGAGTCGGGCAAGGCCGAACTGGAACGCTCGATCGAGGTCTACGAGCGCGGCGCGCGCCTGAAGAACCATTGCGAAGCGAAGCTCAAGGCCGCCCAGCTCCGGGTCGAGAAGATCATCGTCGGCCCCTCCGGCGCCATCGGGGTCGAACCCGCTGAGTTTTCCTGAGAACCCTCTCTTCGCCGCCGCCGCCCGGGGCGGGCGAAGGATTGCTCCGCTCCGCTCTGATCAGCCCTCGCCCTTGGCGTCGACCCAGGCGACGAGCTCGCCGAGCACCTTGTTCGTCGCCTGGTCGAAGGCGATGGCGATCGCGCCGACGCGATTGTCGGAAGCCGCCGCTTCGCCCGCGAAGAGCCGTGCCCGATCGCCCTTCGCAGCTGGCGCGCCGAGCGCGGCGTAGACCTCGATCCGCACGATCGGCGCCGCCTGCGGATCGGAACCGTAGCGGGCCTCGAAGGTCCGCACGTCGAGTTCGAGGGTGAGTTCGGCGCGCGCCGCCTCGCCCCTGGCGAGCAGCCGGGCGGCGCCGCCATCGGCGTCGAAGGCCCGGGCGACGGCGGCTTCGAAGAGGATCGCCGCCGGGCTCACCCAGCGCGCGCCCTTGATATAGGCGGCCTGATCGCCCTGGACGGTGAGGATCCGGTCGCCTGCCGCCGCCCTCTCGAAACTGGTGGCGGCGCTTCTCACCAGGAATGCGGAGGCCGCCGGGGCGTGAGCCGCTCCGGGCGCCGCGCTCTCGCCGAAGCGATAGAGCTGGACCGGCTTGTCCTTGGGCAGCAACGAAACGCATCCGGCGACCGAGGCCGCCGCGAGGCAGGAAACAAGACCGCGGAAAAGCCGCTGGGGCGCGCTCATGGCTTGACCTCCACTTCCTTGGCGGTGGGCCTGCCGAGCAGTCCGCGCGGGCTGGCGTGCAGTTCGCTGACCAGCCGATCGAGGTCCTGGGTGGTCCGCTGGAGGCTGGCCATCGCTTCGGTCACCCGCGGCAGGCCGTTTGTGGCGAAGTCGGCGGTCGGCTGCTGGAGCTGCGCGATCATCGCGTGCATCTGCTTGGCGGCGCCCTCGATTTCGGTGGCGGCGTCGCCGAGCTTGGCGAGGCTGCGCTTGGCGTCGCCGTTGACGAGGCCCTGGCTGGATCTGGCCAGGTCACGGATCTGCAGGGCGGCCTGATCGGCGCTCTGCATCGTCTTCTGGGCGTCGGCGATGATCGACTTGCGCTCGCGCAGCTCGGCGGTCACCGCCTGGACGTCGCTCATCGTCGCGCTCAGGGTCTTGATGTTCTCGTCGGAAAAGACCCGGTTCACGCGGTCGAGCGCCTCGACGGTGCGCTGGATGATGAAACCGCCTCCGGCGAGCAGATCGGAGAGCGCATCCTTCTCGCTGCGCAGCTTGGGGACGACGCCGCTGGGCACGGTGTCCTTGAGCAGGGGCTTGGAGGCCGTGCCGGCGGTGATCTGGACGTAGTTCACTCCGGTGATCCCCTGCGGCTCCAGCGTGGCGTAGGAATCCTGGCGGATCGGCACATCGGTGGTGACCTTGGCCCTGGCGATCACCAGGCGCGGGTCGGCCCTGTCCAGGGAGATGTGGCTCACCTCGCCGACCTTGATACCGTTGAAGTTCACCGCCGCGCCCTGCGAAAGGCCGCGCACCGGGCCCACGAACACGATGTCGTAGAGGTCGGCCGGCTTGTTGAAACTCGCTCCGGTGAGCCAGACGATGAACACCAGCAGACCGATCACCAGGATCGTCGATGCCAGGCCCACCAGGGCGTAGTTGGCGTTTCGCTCCATCAGCGCGTTCCCCCGCCGCTCGTCCACTGCCGCGCCGCCATCGCCGAGCGGCCCCGTGGACCCTGGAAATAACTCTTGATCCAGGGATGGTCCGATCCCTGGAGTTCATGAACCGGCGCCATCGCCACGACCTTCTTGTCCGCGAGCACGGCCACCTCGTCGGTGATCGTATAGAGGCTGTCGAGGTCGTGGGTAATCATCAACACCGTCAGGCCCAGACATTCGGAAAGGTCGTGGATCAATTCGTCGAACGCCGCGGCGCTGATGGGATCGAGGCCCGAAGTCGGCTCGTCGAGGAACAGGAGTTCCGGGTCCAGGGCGAGCGCCCGCGCGAGGCTCGCCCGTTTGATCATCCCTCCGGAAAGTTCGGCCGGTTTCAGCGCGCCCGCTCCCGCCGGCAGACCCGCGAGGGCGATCTTCAGATCCGCCAGCTCACCGATCTCGTCCCGGTGCATGTCGGTATGTTCGAACATCGGCGCGGCGACGTTTTCCTTGACGGTGAGATTCGACCACAGCGCGCCCTGCTGGAAAAGCACGCCCCACCGGCGCTCGATGGCGGTCCACTGCCGGCGCTTCGCGTAGCGTATGTCCTGGCCGAAAATCCGCACCGAGCCGCTGTCGGGCGCCTTGAGGCCGATGATCGTGTTGAGGAGCACCGACTTGCCGGCCCCCGAGCCGCCGACGATGCCCACCACCTCGCCGCGCGGCACGACGAGGTCGAGGCCGTCGTGGATCACCGTGTCGCCGAACTTCGAGACCAGGCCGCGGACCTCAACCGGCGGCGCGTCCATGTCGAGCGGATCTTCGTCCTCGACGCTCATATGTTGAGCTTCATATAGATCAGGGCGAAGATCGCATCGATGAGGATGGCGGCGAAGATCGCGTGCACCACAGCGGCCGTGACCCGCCGCCCCAGGGACTCGACATCGCCGCCGACCTCCATGCCCTGGCGGCAGCCGATGCCGGCGATGACGATCGCCATCACCGGCGCCTTGGAGAGCCCGACCCAGAACGAGGTCGGGCCGACGTTGTCGACGAGGCGCTGGAAGAACACGTCTGGCCCGATGCCAAGAGTGGTGACGGCGACCACCATGCCGCCGGCGAGGCCGGCGAGAGTCGCCACGAAGGTCAGCAGCGGGATCGTGAGGAGCAGCGCGGCGAACCTCGGAAAGACCAGGGCGTCGAAGGGATCGACGCCCAGGACCTGCATGGCGTCGATCTCCTGGTTCATCTTCATCGCGCCGATCTCGGCGGCGAACGACGAGGCCGACCGGCCGGCGAGCAGAAGGGCGGTGATGAGCACGTTGAATTCGCGCAGCACCGCGATCCCGATCAGCTCGACGGCGAAAACCTGGGCGCCGAACTGGCGCAGCATATTGGCCCCCAGCAGCCCCACCACCGCGCCGATGAAGAAGGTGGTCATGGCGACGATGGGGATCGCGTCCAGGCCGGCGCGTTCGGCCAGGTCGATGACCGCAGCCCAGCGTACCCGCCGCGGGTTCCTCGCCGCTCGGGTAACCGCGATCAGGAGGTGGCCGTTGAACACCAGGGTGTCGAAGAAGTTGATTCCGATATCGAACACGCCCCGGCCGATGCGGTCGAACAGGAGGTGAAAGGGCCGCCGGCGAATCGCCGGCGTCGGCTCGGCCTTGATCGCCTCGCGCACCAGATCCAGGAGCCGCAGGATCGCGGGAGTGGCGATGACCGGCCTGGGATTGTCCACCTGGTCGGTCGCTCGCAGCACTTCGTAGGCGCCGGAAGTGTCGAGCCGCCCGATCCCGCTGAAATCGATCGTGACCGCCTGGCCGTCCCTGAGCGTTCGGCTCAGGCGCTCGTTGGCCTCGCCCATCTCCACGGCGGTCCAGTCGCCGGTGAGCACGGCGGTGCGGCCGTGATCGCGCGTCTCGAGGCGAAAGTCGGCGGCCTGGGTCATGCGTCGGTTCGGTGCTGGCGCAAGGCCCCTGCTCGCGATTTGCCTGCCGCTTCGAGTCGCGGGCCCCGTCCGAGGCGCCCCGACCCTAGCAGAGCTTCACGAAACGGCCAGCCGCCTTGCGGCGCGGCGATCACGGTTCCATCCCCGCCTTGGCGCGCGGCGCGTGGGTCAGCCGCAGCAGGTTGGCGGCGCCGGGCGCCCCGAGCGGCGGCCCGGCGATGATCAGGATCCGACCGCCGGGCCCGGCGAGGCCCAGGTCGGCGGCCAGGTGCGCCGCCTCGTCGGTCATCGCCGCAATGCCCCGCGGCTGGGAAGCGACGCGCGGCTCCACGCCCCAGACCAGGCACAGCCGCCGGGCCGCCGCCAGGTCCGGGGCCAGGGCGAGAACCGGATGGCCCGGCCGCTCGCGCGCCAGGCGGCGCGCGGTAACGCCGGTGTTGGTGTAGGCGACCAGACAGGCGGTCGAGCGGGTCTCCGCGGCCTTGGTGGCCGCCGCGATCAGGGCGTCGACGTCCTCGTCCGCAGCCTCGCCGTGCTCGGCGCGCATCAGGCTGGGCCACATCGGATCGGCCTCGACGCGGCGGATCACCGCGTCCATCATCGCCACCGCCTCGCGCGGAAACTCGCCCGCGGCGGACTCCGCCGACAGCATCAGCGCGTCGGCGCCTTCATAGACGCCGTTGGCGACATCGGAGGCTTCGGCGCGGGTCGGGGTCGGGCTCGAGGTCATTGAATCCAGCATCTGGGTGGCGATGATCACCGGGGTCCCGCGGCGCCTGGCGGCCCGGACGATGGTCTTCTGCGCCACCGGGACCTCCTCGGGCGCCATCTCCACCCCCAGATCGCCGCGGGCCACCATCAGCCCGTCGCTGACATCGAGGATCGCCTCGAGCTCGCGCACCGCCGCCGGTTTTTCGATCTTGGCCAGGACCGCGGCCCGCCCGGCGACCAGGCGACGAAGGTCGGCCATGTCGGCCGCGTGCTGGACGAAGGAAAGCGCGATCCAGTCGACGCCGATGCGCAGGGCGAAGTCGAGGTCGGCGGCGTCCTTCACGGTCATCGCCGGCACCGGGATGGTCACCGCCGGGATCGACACACCCTTGTGGTCGGAAAGGGCCTCGCCGCCGATGACCTCGGTGAGCGCGAAGTCGGCTCCCGCGTCGCGAACCTCCAGGCGCACCTTGCCGTCGTCGAGGACGATCCGCACCCCGGGCTTGAGGACATGAAAGATTTCCGGATGGGGCAGGGCGACTCGCCGCGAATCCCCAGGGGTCGGATCCAGGTCCAGGCGCAGCGCCTGGCCCGCGGCGATGGCGATCCGGCCGCCGGCGAAGACTCCGAGGCGGAATTTCGGACCCTGGAGATCGGCGAGCACCGCCAGCGGCCGGCGGACCGCTACCTCCGCCGCCCGCACCGCCTCGACAGCGTCGGCGTGTTCAGCGTGGTCGCCATGGCTGAAATTGAGACGGAAGACGTCGACACCGATCCTCGCCAGCTCGGCGACCATCGCCGGCGCGCGGCTCGCTGGGCCAAGGGTGGCGACGATTCGGGTGCGACGCTCGCGGATCATTCGACGGCGAGCTTTAGAGGGCTCGGGGCGCAGCGAAAAGCGCCGCCTCAGCTCGTCAGCAGCTTCGTCGCGGCGTCGAGCCGTTTGCCAAGGGCGTTCAGCACCTCGGCGGTGCGGGCGATGAACTCGCCGGCCTCCGGCCAGCGGCGGCCTTCGATGGCTTCGCGCACCCCCGGCAGGGTCTTGGCGCCGTAGCCGGTCAGCACTCCCGGAGCATAGATCAAATGTCGATACCACGGACGGCCGGGCAGACCCCGCGCATCGGTCAGGGCCTGTTCTGCGCCCTGCAGGATCGCGTTCGCCTCACCCAGCCGCTCCGGGCTCGCGGATGGCGCGCCGGCGGCCGCCTGGTCGTAGGCCGCCGCGCTCGCCGCAAGGCGCGCCGTGGCGGCGTCCAGGGCCGTGAAATCGAGGACCGGGACCGGGATTTCGAAATCGAGCGGTCCCCAGGGCCTGGTCGGGTCCGACGCAAGGGCGAAGGCTTTCTGGGCGATGAGCCGGTCGACGGTGATGCTCTTTTCCCGTTCGGCGACGAGGAGCTTCTTCACCTCGCCAACCTCTTCGGCGACCCTGACGGCGAGATCGGTGAACTGGAAAGGAAGCAGCTCGGCCTCGGCGGTCCGCAGGACCAGGCGACCGCCGGTCTTGGCCAGGACGACGCCATAGACGAAGCCTGGATCGCCGAAGCGCTGGTAGTGTTCGAAGGTGTCGTAGGCGGAGTGGTAGACGCCCCTGGACTCGCCCTCGCCGCCGTAGCCCAGATTGATCGTCGCGACGCCGAGGTGCTGGACGAAGACCGTGTAGTCCGAACCCGAACCGAGGTCGCCGACCGGCATGTCGCCTCCGCCGGCCGCCGTCCTCGCCCGCGCCTTCAACGTCTCCTGGGCGTTCAGCGCCAGGGCGTTGACCTGAAGAACGGCCATGGCCCGGTCGCGAACGCTGGCGCCGGTCTCCGGGTCGGCGACATCGCCTCCCGCCTCGTCGACCAGCCGCCGGGTCGAGTAGCTGGCGTCGACGTTCAGGAATCCCCGGTCGTTGCTGTCGGAGTTGACGTAGAGGACCGCCTTGGCCTGAAGTTCCGCGGCGTGGGTCTCGGCCCACTCGGTGGATCCCAGGAGGCCCGGCTCCTCGCCGTCCCAGCTCGCATAGACAAGGGTGCGCTTCGGCCGCCAGCCGGCCCTGGCGAGGGCGCCGATCGACTTCGCCTCCTCCATCAGCGCCGTCTGCCCGGCGAGCGGATCCTGGGCGCCGAACACCCAGCCGTCACGATGGTTGCCCCGGATCACCCACTGGTCCGGCCATCTCGAGCCTTTCATCACCGCGATGACGTCATAGAGCGGCTTGCGGCTCCAGTCGGACCTGATCGCCAGGTGCGCGCGGCCGCCGCCCGGACCGACATGGTAGGTGATGGGTAGGGCGCCGCGCCAACTCGCCGGCGCCACCGGCCCGTCGAGCGAGGCGAGGAAATGCTGGGCGTCGCCCCAGGAGATCGGCAGTACCGGGATCCTGAGGATGGTGCTGGCCTGGGAGAGGGGGATGCGCGGGGCGTCGGCCGTGGCGCCGACGCCTGGGGTCAGGGGATCTCCGGGTTCCAGCGCCATGTCGATCACCGAGCCGCGCTGGATGCCGTGTTCCGGGCGCCAGGCCCCCGCGGGGTAGGGATCGCCGGCGCCATAGCCGTCGTCGGCGGGATCGGAATAGATGATGGCGCCGATCGCGCCGTGCTCGCCGGCCAGCTTCGGCTTGAGGCCGCGCCAGCCGCCGCCGTAGCGGGCGATGACGATCTTTCCCCTGACATCGACTCCCAGTCGCTGCAGGGTCTCGTAGTCCTGCGGCATGCCGTAGTTCACGTAGACGAGCGGCGCGGCGACATCGCCGTCGGCGCCATAGATGTTGTAGGCCGGCAGGGCGCCGTCAGTCCGCGCCGAGGTGGCGTCTCCCGGGATCGGCGGCTCGGTGAGGGTGGCGGTGAAGGCCGCGGGCCCGCTGAGCTCGAGAAGCTCGGTCTTGGGCGTGGGATAAAGGACGCTGAAGACCTCGATGCGGGCGTCCCAGCCCCATGACCTGAACTGATCGAGCGTGAACTCCGCATTCAGCTTGTCGTGAGGCGAGCCGACCTGGTTTGGCAGGGCGGACATGCGCCGCAGGCGATCGGCGATGGCCCGGGCGGAAAGTCCCGCGTCGAACCGCTCTTCCAGGTCCCGCTGGGCGGCGGCCCGCGAGGGGGAAAAGCCGATCATCGGCCGGCCCTCAGCGACCGCGTTCGCGCCGGCGCCAACCGTCAATGCGCCGACCGCCACGCCCATCCAAAACCGTTGCATACCAGACCCCTCGCCTTGGCCTCGAGTTTCTCGCGCTCAACCCTGAATGGAATATCCGCCATCGACGGCCAGGGCCGCGCCGGTGATGAAATCGGAGGCCGCGCTCGAAAGAAAGATCGCGGGCCCCGCGAACTCGTCAGGCTCGCCCCAGCGACCGGCGGGCGTCCGCGCGACGATCGCCGCCTCGAAGCCGGCCAGGCGCTCGCGCGGCGCCTTGGTCATGTCGGTGGCGATCCAGCCGGGCAGGAGCACATTGACCTGGATGTTGTCGGCCGCCCAGGCGACCGCGAGCGACTTGGTCAGCTGGACGACGCCGCCCTTGCTGGAAGAATAGGCGGCGGAGTACCAGGCCCCGAAGATCGAATACATCGAACCGATGTTGATGATCTTTCCACCGCCCCGGGGCCTTGAAGACCGGGTAGGCCGCCTTGGCGGCGATGAACACACTGGTGAGATTGGTGTCGACCACCGCCCGCCACTCCGCGATGCCGAGGTCTTCGGGTCGCTTGCCGATGCTGATCCCGGCATTGTTCACCAGGATGTCGAGGCCGCCGAAGCGGGCGACGGCCGCGCCCACCATGGCCTCGGCGAGGGCCTCGTCGGTGACGTCGATCTCCACCGCCGCGGCCGCCGCGCCGAGGGCCGTGATCTCCTCCAGCGCCGCGGCGTTCTTGGCCGGATTGCGCGCGGCGATCATGATCTGGGCCCCGGCGCCGGCCAGGCCCTTGGCGATCCCCAGGCCGATGCCGCCGTTGCCGCCGGTGACGAGCGCCGTCTTGCCGGCCAGGTCGAACAGCTTCACGCCGGCGGTCCCACCATGTAGCCGGCGCGCGGGAAGTGGAGCTGCAGACGCCCCAGCGAGGCCTCGTCGCGGGCGATGACGACGCGCTCGGTGTTGGCGGCGACCAGGGTTCCGATGATCGCGTCGCGCCCGTAGTCGTCGGCCGCGACCGACACCGCCTCGCCGGGCGCCAGCGCAAGCGGGTCGGCGGGATCGTTGCGCGTGAACGCGCCCGGCTCGCTCGTCCGCGCGATCTCGAGCGCTCCGGCGCCGTCGAGTTCGCTTCTCCGGCCGTGGCCGATGGCCGCCATCCTGGCCTGCCAATCCCGGACACGCGGAAGACCGCCGAGGAGGCCCCCGGCCAGGTGCGGCGTCGCTCCGGCCAGGAACCAGACGTTCATGTAGGCGGCGATGTCCGCAAGACCGGCCGTCGCGCCGGCGAGGAACGGCCCGCCCTCGCCAAGGGCGCCTTCGATCCAGGCGGCATGGGCGCGCCATTGGCCGCGCATCGGTGTCGCCGCCGCCTGCATCGCCGCGATGTCGAAGGCGCGCCCGGAGAGTTTCTCGCGGTCGGCGATGAAGGCGGCGGGCACCTTGTCGCCGAGCTCGCCGAAGATGATCGCCACGCTCGCCTGGAAGAACAGGCGGTCGGCCCAGAGGTTGACCGCGAACGCCGGACCGGCCTTGGCCAGGGGCCCGGGAAACCGACGCTCGATCTCGGCGAGGATCACCTGGCTGTCGCAAAAGATGTCGGCGCCGATCTGCATCACCGGCGCGCGGCGGTAGCCGCCGGTGAGCGGCGTCAGCAGGGGCTTGGGCATGATGTTGGGAGTGATCACCGAGCGCCACGCGAGGCTCTTGAGGCCGAGGATCAGCCGGACCTTCTCCGAAAACGGCGAGGCGTCGTAGTGGTGAAGGATGAGCTCGTGATCGTCGGCCATCGGTTCTTCAAGCCGCCGGCGCGGGCCGGGCGCGCTGGTTGAACAGCAGCTTCATCCGCCGCTCGCGCTCCTCGGCCGAGAGAGAGGCGAAGTCCTCCTGCGGACCGGCGGTGACCGCCATTCCCCTCTGCACCGCCGGCCGGGCGCCCAGATCCTCGAACCAGCGCTTGAAATACTTGAACTCATTGATGTCCTGGCCCTGGGCCTCCCAGTTCTCGGTCCACGGATAGGCGATCATGTCGGCGATGGTGTAGGCCTCGCCGGCCAGATACTTGCGGTCGTAGAGGCGGTTGTTGAGCACCCCGTAGAGCCGGTTGACTTCATCGGTGAACCGCCGGACGGCATAGGACTGGTCGCCGCGGGTGTCGCCGAGGCGGCGGAAGTGGCCGCATTCTCCGCTCTTGGGGCCCTGGTTGGCCATCTGCCACATGACCCATTGGTTGACCTCGTGGCGGCCGCGCGGGTCCGATGGCCAGAACTTGCCGGCCTTTTCGGCGATGTAGATCATGATCGCTCCGGATTCGAACAGGGCGATCGGGGCGCCGCCATCGGCCGGTTGGTCGTCGACCATCGCCGGCATGCGGTTGTTGGGGCTGATCGCCAGGAACGAGTCGACAAACTGATCGCCCTTGCCGATGTTGCAGGGGACGATCTTGTAGGGCAGGGCGCACTCTTCCAGGAGGATGGTCACCTTCTTGCCGTTGGGAGTGGGCCAGTAGTGGAGGTCGATCATCTCAAGGGGCTCGCTTCTCTAAACCGGGCGATCACCGACGATCGTCACCCGCTCCATCCGGCGCACCGCCGGCCAATAGTCGGACACCGCGTAGTGCTGGCTGGCCCGGTTGTCCCAGAAGGCGATGGAATGGCGCCGCCAGTGGAACCGACACTGGTATTCGGGAATCGCCGCCTGGGCGTAGAGCATCCGCAGGGTGGCCCTCGACTCGTGCGGATCGAGCCCGACGATGTGCTGGGTGAAGGCGGCGTTGACATAGAGCGACTTGCGCCCGGTCTCCGGATGGGTGCGGACCACCGGGTGCTCGACCTTCGGATAGGCCAGGTTGAAGGCCTCGATTTCGGCCTCGCTCTTGCCCGCCTTGCGCATCCCGACCCGGAAGTGGGCGAAATCGTGCACCGCCGCCTTGTCCGCGATGCTTGCCTTCACTTCCGTCGATAACCCGTCGTAGGCCGCCGCCATGTCGCAGAAGAGGGTGTCGCCGCCGACATCGGGGACATCGAGCGCCCTCAGGATCGAGCCCAGCGACGGCTTCTCCCGCCAGGTGACATCGCTGTGCCAGGTGTTCTCACGCCCCCGGCTCTCGCGGTTGTGGGTGATCGCCAGCACCTCGGGATAGCCGTTCTTGTGCGGCGCGAAGGGGTGGACCTCGAGCTCGCCAAAAGCGCGCGCGAAGGCCAGATGCTCATCGGTGCTGATGTCCTGATCGCGGAAGAAGAGAACCTTGTAGTCGAGCAGGGCGGCGCGCAACGCCGAGAGGCTCGCCGGATCGAGGGCTCGCGCCAGGTCGACGCCGGCAACCTCGGCGCCGATGGTCGGCGTGAGCGGTGAAAGGGCGATCGCCGCCTTTACCCCCCGGACATGCTCGTTCACGCGAAGCCTCTCTGTTCTCGGCAGGCGCGAGGCGTCCCGGCGACCGCGCGCGGCTCGCAACCTACCGCTTCACCCGGCAAAATCCAGGCGCGACGTGGTGGGCGCCTCCGAGTCGCGGCCCGGGAATTGCTTAACAAATCGTGAATAAGCCTGGACGCGGCGGCGGAAATGCCGACTAATCGCGCAACGGCTTTGCTCGAGGGTTCGCATCAGTGTCCCGTTTCAGGCGCCTCGCTCCCTATTTTCTCGCCGGCCCGATCAGCGGTCCGCTTTTGGCCGGGGTCGTGATCAATTTCCGCGGCGGCCGCCCCGTCCTCGGCTCGCTCTACGCGGTGGCGCTTTGCGAAATCACGATCTGCCTGCCGATCATCGTCGCCGGCCTGGGCCTGAAGCTGCTCTAACTCTCAGCCGAGCCGCCGCCGGAAGAGGGCGATCAGGCGTTCCCAGTGGCGTTCGCCGGCCGGCTTGTCGTAGGCCTGACGGGCCGGGAAGGCGAAGCCGTGCTCGACACCTGGGTAGAGTTCGACCTCTGCGTTCGCCCCGGCGTCGGCCAGTGACTTGCGCAGCGGTTCGATCATCTCCAGGGGCGCCCAGCTGTCGTGTTCGGCGCAGGCGAAATAGAGCTCGCCCTTGGCCTTTGCCGCGGCGCGGTGGGGACTGTCGGGGGCGTCGGTCATCAGTCTGACGCCGTAGATCGAGGCCGCGGCGGCGACACGCCCGGAGTGGCGGGCGGCGGCGTTGATCGCGTACTGGCCGCTCATGCAATAGCCGACGCATCCCATCGGCCCCTTCCTGGCGGCGGCCTGAGTGTCGGCGAAGGCGATCAGGGCGTCGGTGTCCTCCATGATCATCGCGATGGTCAGCGATTCCATCAGCGCGCCCATCTTCTTGCGCGTCGCCGCGGCGGCCTCGCCGACGAACGAACCAAGCTCCATGACCCCGGATCGATAGTAGAGATTGGGAAGCATGACGTAGTAGCCGACGCTCGCCAGCCTGCGCGCCATGTCGCGCAGCTCCTCCCGGATCCCCGGAGCGTCCATGTAGAAGACGATCACCGGGTGTGGCCCTTCGCGTTCGGGATGGACGATGAAGGTGGTCGTCGCCCCGTCCCTGGTGGTGATGTCGATCTGCTGCTCGATCATTGTGGCGCCCGCCTGTTCGTCGCCGTCACGATCCAGCTTGCCGAGGGCAGGGCGACTCCGCGCTCGCCCACATAGGGCTTCAGGGCGTCGCGAACCGCATTTCGTGCTGCTGGCGCGGACGCGGGTTGTTCGCGCAGGACTCGGCCCAGTGGGCCGATACGCAATGCCGTCTCCACGGTCTCCTCGAGCGTTCCGCCGCCGATGGCCTCGTCATGCGGCGCCATGCTGATCTGCGACCATCCCGCACGCGCCAGAATCCCAGTGACGCGCGTCGCATCGGCGAAGGCGAAGGGCCCCGGCGCCGCGGGATCAGGCGGCGCGGGCGGCGCCGTCAGATGGGGCAGGGCGGCCATCAGGGGCACGGTCATGAAGAGATTGAGCTCCATCGGCCGCCAGCAGACGAAGGCGAGACGGCCGCCGGGCGACACGGCCGCGCGCAGATTGGCGAAGGCGGCGATCGGATCGGCGAAGAACATGACACCGAACCTGGAGAAGACCGCATCGGCGCCGCCCGGCTCGAAGACGTGGGTCTGGGCGTCGGCTTGGAGGAAACGCACGCCGGCGGTCTCGCCGGAGCGCGCTCGGGCCACGGCCAGCATGGGCGCCGAGACGTCGACGCCGAGCACCGAGCCGGTGGGCCCGAGGCGCTGCGCCAAGGCCAGGGTCGTCTGGCCGCAGCCGCAGCCGACATCGATCACCCGTTCGCCGGCCGCCGGGGCGAGCGCCTCGATGGCCAGGGCGCCCAGCGACTGGATCTGGCGGTCGAGACGCGCCTGCATCGCGGCCCAGGTCTCACCGGCCTCGGCGTTCCAGAAGGCGATCTGGTCGGCGTTGGCGCCGGGCGCCTGTGGCGTGTCGATGCTCATGGGACGACGTTTGTGCTTGCTTCGCGGCCGTCCCGCAAGGCACTGACGGCCGAAGCCATTGGGAGGAGCGACCTGGATGATCGGCTATGTCACGATCGGCGCCAACGATCTGGAGAAGGCGAAGACCTTCTACGACTCGGTTCTCGCCGAACTCGGGGGCAAGCGGGTGATGGGCTTCGAGCGCATGCAGCTCTACGGCTCGGGCCCTGGCGCGCCCATGCTCGGGGTATGCCTTCCCTACGACGAGAAGCCGGCGACCGTTGGTAACGGCGTGATGCCGGCCCTGGCCGCGCCTTCCCGGGAACTGGTCGACAGGACCTACGCCAAGGCGATCGAGTGCGGCGCGACCGATGAAGGACCGCCGGGACTTCGCGGCGACACCTTCTATGGGGCCTATTTCCGCGATCTGGACGGCAACAAGCTGTGCGTCTTCAAGTCCGGCTGACCGCCTCGTACGGCGCAAGATCGATCCCCGGATAGCGGTCGGCGACGTCGGCCAGGGTCTGGTCGTTCCAATAGTCCGAGCCTGCCGGAGGCCAGCCGAAGAGGTCCCTCTCGCGCGGCGTCATCCTGATCATCGCCTCGGTCATGCCGGGCATGTCGGCGTGGTTGGGCCAGCTCATCTTGCCCATCCACCGCCAGCCCCTCTCCTGGAAATCGACCAGCATCACGAAGCGCGAGCGACCGGGGGCCTTGAAATCCGAGCCTCGGTGCAGGACGTCGGTCTTGTAGATCAGCAGGCTGCCGGCCGGGGCGACGGCGCTGATCTCGCGGTCGAACAGGGCGCCGAAGGGCTGCTCCTTGGGCAGCAAGGGAACATCGCGGGCGGCGGGAATCGGGACGATCTTGGTCGGGCCGTCCAACTCGGTGACATCGGAGAGCAGGATGAAGGTCGTCATCTGCACGTGACGGCCGTCGGCGCGCGGAACCACCAGGGTGTGGTTGCCGAAGTCGCGGTGGTGGTATTGATCGTAGTTGATCGCGCCGGCGTATTTGGCCCAGAGCTCGACCTTGTAGATCTCGATGTCCTTGGCTTGCAGGAAGCGTTCGGCGGCCTCGACCAGATCGGGATAGACCGCGACGCGGTTGAGGGCCCAGGACGGATAGGGATAGAACCTCAGGCCGGAGAACTGGCTGCGCGCGTAGCGCGGATGCTGGGAAGGATCGGCGAAATAGTCTTCCGGCTTCGGATAGATGCTCCACAGGGCTTCCTGCGCCTCCTTCAGAGCTGCGCTGTCGAGGAACCCCTCGACGACGGTGAAACCCTGGTCCCACACCTGTGCGAGCTTGTCGTCGCTGACACGCATCGAAGGAACTCCGAAGCCGATGGGCGGTGAATGGCTTAAGGTCGCCACGTTTGCGCGACAAGAGGCGCGGCGCGCACGGCCGTTCGCGCCACTCGAGGGAGAAACGAAAATGCGCGGACTTCGCAGGGTTTCGGGCCTCGCCGCGGCGCTCTTCCTGCTTGTGCTCGGATCGCTCGGCTCGACGGCCCGCGCCGCGCAGCCCGATCCCGCCGCGGCGCGGATCGAGGCCTTCGACGCCTCCCTGATCGAGACCATGAAGCAGGGACCGGCCCTGGGCGCCAAGGGCCGCTACCGAATGCTGACCCCGGTGGTCGAGCGCGCCTTCGATCTCCCGCTCATGACCCAGTTCGCGGTCGGCCCGGCCTGGGCCAAATTCTCGGCCGCCGATCGCCGGGCCCTGACCGCCGCGTTCACACGCCTGACCGCGGCGAGCTACGCCCACAACTTCGACCGTTTCGCCGGCGAGAGGTTCGTGGTCGATCCCCTCGTTCAGACCCGGGGTCCCGACCGGATCGTCCAGTCCCATCTCACCCCGGCGCACGGCGCCCCGGTGAGCCTCACCTACCGGATGCGCAGCGACGGCGGTTCGTGGCGGATCGTCGATGTCTACTACGGCGCGGTGAGCCAGCTCACGACGCGAAGAGCCGACTTCGCCGGCCCCCTCGCCGCCGGCGGGGCCGCCGGGCTGATCGGCCATCTCGACGCCCTGGTCGCCAAGCTCCTGGCCTAAGCGCGATCCCAATGAGATTCTCGGGAACGCGTCCACCAAACTCTTGCGTCATCCCGGCCGGAGCAGCGCAGCTGCGCAGAGCCGGGACCCAGGGGCCCCGGCTTCAGCCCTTCCGCCGTGCGGTCATCCAAGCCCGCGCCAAGTCTCCTGGGTCCCTGTGTCTATTGCACTTTCGAACAGGCCGCGGCCTGTTCGGCGGCGGGCGTAGCTCGTTGGGTCCCTGGTTGCATGCCGTGATGCCGGCAAGGGCGCGTCCGCAGTCAGGTTTTCCGAACAGTCGCATGGGCGGGGCGACTTCAGGTCGCTCGAGCTCGAACACAGGAGCGGAACTTATGATGCAGGTGTGCGCGGCCGGCGTGGATGTGGGCCGGGATTTCTTCGATGTGGGCCTGGCGCCCTCGGGTCGGGTGTTTCGCGCGCCCAATGCTCCCAAGGGCATCGAGGCGGTAGTGAGCCGTCTGAGGCGGGAGGGCGCGAGCCGGGTGATCCTGGAGTCGATCGGGGGCTACGCCGCGCGCCTGGTGCGGGCTCTGGCCAACGCCGGATTCGACGTCGGGGTCATCGATCCCAAGCGTATCCGCGCTCTGCGGATCGCCGAGGGCAAGCGGGCCAAGACCGACGCACTGGACGCCAGGCTCATCGCGCGCTTCGCTCTGATGATGCAGGACGCCGCCCGCCCCATTCCCAGCCCTCAGGCCTTCGAGATCCGCGCGCTCTCTGCCCGCCGCCGTCAACTGGTGGAGATGATCGCCATGGAGAAGGTCCGCCTCAAGCAGACCCTGGACGAGGCGATCGCCCAGAGCGCCCGCTTCGTGATCGCCACCCTCGCCGAGGAGCGCAAACGCATCGAGGAGCGGTTGCGGGATGAACTGCTCGCCCAGGACCACGCCAAGACCCACGCCGAACTTCTTCAGACCATCCCCGGCGTCGGCCCCGCGGTGAGCATGACCTTGATGGCCGATCTGCCAGAGCTGGGCCGCCTCGACCGCAAGGCCGTCGCCAGTCTCGCCGGCCTCGCGCCCCATCCCAACCAAAGCGGAACGCACGTCAGCCAGTCGCACATCCACGGCGGCCGGCCATGCGTGCGCGCCGCCCTTTACATGGCCGCCGTCAGCGCCTCGCGTACAGACAAGGGTTACCGGCACGAGTATCTCGCCATGCGCCAAGCCGGAAAGCCCGCCAAGGTCGCCCTCATCGCCATCGCCCGGAAGATCGTCGTCGCCGCCAACGGCATCCTCAAGTCCGGACAGCCATGGCAAAAGCCCGTTTGACAACACAGTCGCCGGCTCTGCGCAGCTGCGCTGCTCCGGCCGGGATGACGCAAGAGTTTGGTGGACTCGTTCCCCAGAACGAGAAGAGGGCGCAGCCAAAGAAGTGTGAGTCCGCCAGCCCCGGAGGGAGAGGGCCCGTTTCCGCCCTCTGCAACCCTCTCCCTCGAGGGAGAGGGAGGGGCCCGCGCCGAAGGCGTGGGAAGGTGAGGGGTTGCATCGCGTGGCTTTTGAAACCCCCGTGTCGCTGCACGCGGTTGCAGCTGCAGCGACTTGCCCGACGGCGCCGTAACCCC
>JGI20189J14885_1000276_pt1 | contig 19913 bp, 18 predicted proteins | sample NGESurdeep072012_10_FD_14885 | JGI IMG/M metagenome (IMG submission 14885) | reverse complement strand
CGAAATCGCCAGCAGATGCGCCTGGCCCTTGCTGCGGGCAGTTTCGATCAGCGCCTCGTCGTCGAGCCGTTCCGATCTGGAGAGCACGGGGCCGGCGATTTCGATGACGTCGTCGAACGCCAGCGTGCGGATGGTGGCAGGAGGGGCGCTGCTGATTGGAGCGAGACGGTTGGCCAGCAGCGCCTTGGCCGATGTCTCGATGTGATGCATCAGGCACTGGAACACATCGTCGAACAATTCGATCTGCTCGTCGGAAAAATCCACCGCGCCGTTGATGAAGAGATCGGTCACGCGGCGCAGGGTCTCGACCCGGCGCGCCACGGTGCCGTGCGCGAGCGTCGCCTGCAGTTCGTCCAGCAGGTTTTCGGAAGCGGCGGCGGGTCTCGAACTCATGACTCTATCCTGGAGCGTTCGTGCATTGCGGGCCCGTAACGGATTCTCCGTCCCGGAGCGGAATTGTTTGAATCAGGCACTGGCAATACGGTTTCGTCCTCGTGCCTTGGCCGCGTAGAGCGCGCGGTCGGCGCGCGCGAGAAAGGTGTCCGGCGTCTCATCGGATTTCAGCGTGGCGAGGCCGGCGGACATTGTAACCCGCAGGCCGGGCGAGAACGCGCTCCAGTCGAGATCGGCAATGATCGCTCGCAGCCGGTCGATCATGGGCGCGGCACCGTCGCTGGGGGTATCCGGGAGCACCAGCAGGAATTCCTCGCCGCCGTAGCGGCCGAACCGGTCGATGCTGCGGATATTGGCGAATACGGTGATGGCGAAGGTCCGCAGCACTTCGTCGCCGGTCGGATGACCATAGGCGTCATTGATGCGCTTGAACCAGTCGAGATCGATCAACGCGATCGAGCACGGTGTTCCGATGCGGTGGGCGCGGTCGATCTCGTCATCGAGCATCCGCATGATGCAGCGGCGGTTGAACGAGCCGGTGAGTTCGTCGAGTTCGGCGAGTTCCTCGATGCGCTTGTAGGCTTCGCTGAGTTCGGCGCCGCGCTTGTAGAGCTTCTTGCGCAGCGAGTCGCCGTACAGCCCGACGAATGCGCATTGTCCGATCGTGAGAATGAAGCACAGCGCCGCGGCCAGACGCTCGGTGGCGGTGGCGACCGGCATGCCGATGGGAATGCGGGTAAGCAGGAAAATCGGAGCGATGCCCAGCGCCGTCAGCGCCCACGCAATGGTCGCCTGACGCGACGTCATCCGCAACGCGGCGACGCCAAAGATCAGAAACAGGACGTTGAGGAAGGCGTAACCGATCTGCGGCGCTGCCAGCACAAAGCCGAGTTGGACCGCGACATGGCCGCCGACCTGAAAAACCGTGAGATAGTGGTCTTCGAAGCGGTCGTTGAGGTGGGTTTCAGACAGGATAACGAAGACGCCGATCAGGGTGACGCCGGACAGAAAGAAGGCCGACGGGATCACAACCGTGATGGTGCCGGCGCTGGCGTAGATCATGAGCACGGCGGCGCCGATCGCATAGCTTGCCACCTGCACCGCAAGCGTATGCCGCCGATGCGCAGCGCGGCGCTTCAGGACGTCGAGCGGCAGGTCGCCGGCGAATCCGACCGTGCCGCCAGAGCCCTGACCTTGAAGCAGTGAAGCCGCGCTGATCATGTCCTGCCGTGGTGGAGTACATTCAACGGAACCTTAGGGAGAAAAGCCTTTAGGTTTGGTATCTTTCGCGGCCAAATCTCGGTCGTCCGGGCTGATACCGCCGATGTACCACAAAGGAAATTCCGGGAATCGGGGTCGTCTGGCGCGAGCGGCCAAACCCGGTCGGATCGAAGCGCCGGCTGGTTGTTGCGCAAAATGCTGTGTTTCCGGCGAACCCTTGCTAAGGTCGGGGCCATGCCGGTTCCGACCCGGAAGAAAGAGCTCCTGTATTATGGTACCTCTTGATGGGTTTCGGCCGGCAGACGGCGCTCGGCGGTCGCCGCGCCACCGCGCTTTGTGGGATAGCTCACAGACGCCGGCGAGCCGCTATGCCAGGCTGAAGAATTTTCCCGTTTCCGTCGAACCAGCTGGCGGTTCAATCCGACCAACCCTGCGAGACGGCCATTGAGTGCGGCACAGGCGGCTTCGGACGACGTCCTGATCGCCCGAATCGCTCAAGGCGACCGGCTTGCCATGCAGGTACTGTACGGAAGGCACCGTGTCAGGGTGTTTCGTTTCGGGCTTCGGCTCGTGCGGGACGAACAGGTCGCGGAAGATCTCATCAGCGAGGTTTTTCTCGATGTGTGGCGCCAGGCCGGCAAGTTCGAAGGCCGATCCGCCGTTTCCACCTGGCTGCTGGCGATTACGCGATTCAAGGCCCTGTCTGCGCTGCGGCGCAGGAAGGACGTTGAACTGGACGACGAGGCCGCCCATGCGATCGAGGACGAATCCGACGATCCCGAAGTGACGGCGCAGAAGAAGGATACCAGTCAAGCGTTGCGCAAGTGCCTGACCGCGCTTTCGCCCGATCATCGAGAGATCGTCGATCTCGTCTACTATCACGAGAGATCCGTGGAAGAGGTGGCTGAAATCGTCGGCATACCCGAGAACACAGTGAAGACGCGCCTGTTCTATGCGCGCAAGAAACTGGCCGAACTGCTGCAGGCAGCCGGCGTGGAACGAGGCTGGCCATGATGGCGATGAAAAAACTGCTGGAGCGAGAGCCCGGCGAAATCGAGATGCTGTTGCCATGGCATGCGGCCGGCACGTTGAATGCGCGCGATGCGCGCCGCGTCGAGGAAGCGCTTGTCCGCGATCCCGAATTGTCGCGGCAATACACCGCGATTCGCGAAGAGTATGCCGAGACCATCGACCTCAACGAGAGCCTGGGCGCGCCATCGGCCCGCGCCATGCAGACGCTGTTCGCGGCGATCGACGCCGAGCCCGAACGCAAGCCAACCGCATCGCGCCGTATCTCGCGCGGGATCGCCGGGTTTTTCGCAGCGCTGACGCCGCGGACGCTCGCCTGGTCGGCAAGCCTTGGCGCCGTGGTGCTGCTGCTCCAGGCCGGCATCATCGGCGCGATGCTGATGCAGAATCAGCCGGCTTCGTTCCAGACCGCGTCGCTCAGCACGAACGAGCCGATTACCCGGACCTTGAGCTCGGAAGCGCCGCCGCGCGCGCTGGTGCGGTTCGCGCCCGATGCCCGCGTCGCCGACATCATAGCGCTGCTCGACACTTATCGGGCGGCGATCATCGACACACGCGGCGGCATGTTCCGGCTGCAATTCGGCAACAGGGCGATGTCGAAGGACGAAGCCGCCGGCCTGATGCGCAAGCTGCAGGGTGAGAAGATCGTCAGCGTTGCGGTCGCGACGCCATAGCGGCGCGGGCGCAGCCACTGCTGTCGCGGCGGTTTCGGACCCGCGTCCCCCGGAAAAAACCCAGCAACAGCAGGATGTTCCTCCAACCCGAGCGCCGGACACGCCGATCCCTGCCACGGTCGCCGACAGGCCGGCCAACGGTCCCGACAGGCCATGATCTCCCGTCGGAACGGCAGCTAAAAAAATCTCGGGACGACTTTGAACGTCAGACGGCCTGTCGGCGACAAACTAACCGTGGGAGCGGTAGTTCCTCCCCATCGAGGCTGTATCCGGCGCGAGCGCCCATCCACCCCAAGCGCCCTTATGGCTTGACCCGTCCGGTTGTCCCCCCGGACGGGTCTTTCGTTTGGCGCGTCCTTTCGCCGCGCGGCGCGATTTGAATGCGGTGCAGTCCGTCGGCCGATGGGCGTGCGGAACCGCGCTATGGACAAAATAATAGTTTTCCACAGAATATCCTCGTCGTGTCCAATTGATTCGTCCGCGTTGCGTCGGCGTCCGTCTTTCTCCAACGGGCTGGTTTATGACTCACCGACTCGACGTGGCACGCGGCCGCCACATTGTGGCGCGCTGGTGCAAGCTGGCCGAGCAACGGCTGGAATACCTCACTGAGCTGTCCGAGACCGGCCGCTGGCGTCGCTTTCATAGCGAACGAGACATTCTTGAAAATATCCAGGAGGCGAAGACCGCGGTGGAGACCTGGCGCGATCTGCTCACGCGCGAGGCGTCACGGGACAATTCCGCTGTCGACATGTCCTGGCTGAGCCGCGGCAGAACCACGCTGCCGCGCGCCGAGATGCTGGGCGATCAGCTGCGTCGGCTTCCGCTGCAACCATTGCCGACGCCGGCCGAGCCGCCGCGGCGCGATATTCCCGCCGCCGTCAAGATCGTTGACGTGTTTTCGGACCAAGCGCTTTCCGTGCGAAAGCCCGGTTTGCAATCCGGGCTGACTGCCGCGCTGGACCCGGCCGCAAATGACGCCGCCGGCCTCGCGCCGGACGTCGCGGCGATCCGGCAACGCTATCCGTCGCTGCGCAACGCGCTGTGACGCAGACTATGCTCGAACCGAATTGGTCCCGATCATCACCTGTGCAAAGCGCTGCGCGCCGTCGGCGGTGAGATCCGGCGTGACCGGGCGGGCGTGATCGAGACCGACCACGGCGCCGCGCGGCGCCTCCGAAATCACGTTGTTGCTGATGAGCGCCGTGCCGGCACCTGACGCCACCGATACGCCGACGCCGACAAAGGCCTTGCGGATCAGATTGCCGGTAATGACGACGTCGCGCAGATATTTGCCCCAGCCGGCCATGATCCCGAACGCCGGTGCGTGCTCGATGACATTGCCGGTGATCGAACTGTCGGCCTCGACATAGATGCCGACACCGGCATCGTCATCGGGCGCGGTGCCGATCGGCCGCTTCGGCAACAGGTTGCGGATGATGTTGCCATGGACTACCGCAAGTCGCCCGCCCTCGTTGAAGTTGCAGACCGAAACGCCAAAGGCCGCGCCGTCCACGGTGTTGTTGGCGATCAGCGCGCCCTCGAAAGAAAATTCCGCATAGAGCGCCACCTCGCGGACGTCGCTGACGATATTGCCGGTGATCTGGATATTGGAAGCCGAATTGCCGCGTACCGCCGAATAGTCGCAATTGCGGATGCGGTTGCCGCGCACGATCACGTTTCCGGCGCGAAAGGCGTTGATGGCATTGCCGTATTGTCCGGAGCCGCCGGGGCCGGCCTTGATGTCCTCGATGCGGTTGTCGGCGACCAGCGTGCCGTCGTCGCCAATCGCGGTGCGCAGGATTTCGATGCCGTTGTCGCCGGTGCCCAGGATGGTGTTGCGTGATACCAGCAAGCCCAGGGCGTCGAACGAGACGATCGCTGTGGCGGCCGATTTGGTGATGATGTTGCCGCTGACGTCGCCGGAGACCTGCTCGAACCAGATGCCGGCACCGCCGCTGTCGTTGATTTCACAATCGACGATGCGGATATCGTGGCCGCCGAGGCAATGCAGGAGGCCGCGCCGCGCCGGCAACGCAATGCCGCTGCCGTCAAGGGTGATGCCGGTCAGGCCGGCGCCTGCCGCGCCTTCGCCCTGAAGCATCGATGCGCCACCGGTGAAAACGAGCCTGGTCGCGCCGCGCACGCCCACGAGTTGCGTGCCGTTCTTTAGCTGAAGCATGCCGGTACGGTAGACCCCAGGCGGCAGCGCCAGCGGCACCTGCGCGCGCGCCGCCTCGTCGATGGCGTGCTGCAAGACCCGGGTCTGCTCGTCCGGGCTGCCGGGCCGGACGCCGTATTGGGTGGCGTCGCGCCCAAGCAGCGAGGTGAGGGGCGCCGCCCGCGTTGCATCGGGCAACATCGCCAGCGCGCCGGCAACGCCGGTGACGGAAGCCCCGATGAGATGACGGCGGTTGAGGTCCATGATCGCGTTTCCTGCACCGACGCGATTGAAGCGTCTACGATGCCGGAGTAACGCAAAAATGCGTCCGCGCGCCGCGACCACGAGGGCGAAAGCCCGCGATTGTTCGGGGTAGGGTTAACAACCCGTAGGGCAAGCCATGGATGACGATCCGTAGCCCGGATGGAGCGCAGCGAAATCCGGGGCCGCCCATCCGCATTGCGATTCCCGGATTGCGCTGAGTTTATCCTTGGGCACGCCGAAGGCGTGACCCGAGGGCTNCATCCGGGCTACGAGACTACGACAGCCGCGCCATTCGCGTCAGCTTCACCAGTTCCATCAGCACCGCTTCGCCGGCGTCGACCAGTTGCTCCAGCGTGAGCGGTGGCGTTGTCTGCCGGCGCTGCGACGAGCCGTCGCGCGCCAGCAGCGGCACATGGATGAACGCGGCAAGGCGAGGGCCGTGGCCGGTTCTGACCGCCTCGATCGCCCGCCAGCTTAGATAATTGCAGAGATAGTTGCCGGCATCGCGCGAAGCTCGCGCATCGACGCCGGCGGCCATGGCCGCGCGCAGCAATCTGGCGGTGTGCGGACCGAACATCATGGCGTCGGCGTGACCCGCGATCGATCCCTTGCGATCGTGGGCGTGGTCGGCGTCGGGCCACGTCATCGTGACGGCGTTGCGGGCGCGGGTTTCGACCCGCAGATGCAGGCTGCGCGATGCAAGGCCGAACATCAGCAGCGCCTGCGGTTGGTGCTTTGCGATGAGCTGCGGCAGCTCGCGATCAACGGCCTGGTAGGTCACCGGGAAAATATGTCCTGACAGCGCCACATCGGCCAGCGCCGGCCGGCGCAGCCGCAGCAGCCGCGCCACCAGTGGCTGCGTAGGGTTGTACGGCGCGCCCGGAAACGGCTCAAAACCGGTAAGGAGGACGTGGAGTTTGTCGCTCATCTCAACGCAGCATCTCCGCGATCTTTTCTGCCGCGACGGCGGGCGAGATGCGGCCGTCGGCGACCTCGGCTTCGATCTTCTTCACCTTGGCGCGAATGGCGGGATCGGCGCGCAGCCGCGCCATCATCCGCTGTTCCAGCATCGACCACATCCATTTCACCTGCTGCTGCCGGCGTCGCGCGGCGAATTCGCCGGAGGCCTGCATGGCGGCGCGGTGATCCAGAGCCTTCTGCCAGAGTTCGGCAACGCCGGCCCCGGTCAGCGCCGAATAGGTCACGACCGGCGGATGCCAATGCTCCGAGCGCGGGGTGAGGATGTGCAGCGCGCCGCGATACTCCGCGGCTGCGAGATTGGCGCGCTTGGTGCTGTCGCCGTCGGCCTTGTTGACGGCGACCATGTCGGCGAGTTCGACCAGGCCCTTCTTGATACCCTGCAACTCGTCGCCGGCGCCGGGCAGCATCAGTGCCAGGAAGAAATCCGTCATGTCGCCGACCGCGGTCTCGGACTGGCCGATGCCGACCGTCTCCACCAGCACGACGTCGAAGCCCGCGGCCTCGCATAGCAGCATCGCCTCGCGGGTTTTTGCGGCGACACCCCCGAGCGTGCCGGAAGCCGGCGAGGGCCGGATGAAGGCGCTGTCGGAGCCGGCAAGCCGCGCCATCCGGGTCTTGTCGCCGAGGATCGAGCCGCCGGTGCGGGCCGAGGACGGGTCCACCGCCAAGACCGCGACCCTGTGGCCGCGTTCGATCAGGAACATCCCGAGCCCGTCGATGGTGGTGGATTTGCCGACCCCGGGAGAACCGGTGATGCCGACCCGGATCGCGCGGCCGGTGTCGGGCAGCAACGCCTGCACCAGATCGCGCGCCGCAGCCTGGTGGTCGCCGCGCCGGCTCTCGATCAGCGTGATCGCCCGCGCCAGTGCCGCGCGGCTTCCGGCGCGGAGGCCTTTGGCGAGGGATTTGATGTCGGCGGGGTTATTGTCAATCATCGCTGGCGGTCGTCACCTTGGGCATCAAAATACCTCGGTAAGTTCGTCCGCGATTCGCGCTGCAATGCGCGGCTTTAGTAAATCCCGCATCGATATCTGCGTTCGAAGACCCGTCGCGTCCTCGATCAAATGCATCACCTTGAATAGGTCAAATGCTGGCGACGCTCCGCGGGTAACGGTGTCGACGAGAATATCGAAATCGCTGTCGGGCCGCGCATCGCCGCGCGCCCGTGATCCAAAGACGGCGAGCTTCGTCACGCCCTCGGCTTTGATCGCAGGCGCGATTCCGCGCAGCTTGGCGATGATCTCTTCCAACGTGATATCAGCAACGTCGCTCATGGCCAGATACTATAGCGTTTTCCAGTTCACTCGAATCATTGCCGCTACTCCCGAGGCCTCATGGTTCGAGACGCGCGAAGGCGCGCTCCTCACCATGAGGGTCTGAGACCTCATCCTGAGGAGCATCGCGAAGCGATGCGTCTCGAAGGACGAAGCCATTGACGTGGCACAACCTCCGCAGGCATTTTCACTCCGCCGCCTCGCTGTGTCCCAGCCGTGCATTGAGCTTGTGGATCAGCTCTTCCGCGGCATCCGATATCACGGTACCCGGCGGATAGATCGCCTCGGCGCCGGCCTGGTAGAGCGCGTCGTAATCCTGCGGCGGCACCACGCCGCCGATGATGATCATGATGTCCTCGCGGCCCTGCTTCTTAAGCGCCGCCTTCACCTCCGGCACCGCGGTCAGGTGCGCGGCAGCCAGCGACGACAGCCCAAGAATATGCACGTCGTTCTCGACCGCCTGCCGCGCCGCTTCCTCGGCGGTGGCGAACAGCGGCCCGATATCGACGTCGAAGCCGACATCGGCAAAGGCCGACGCGATCACCTTCTGGCCGCGGTCGTGGCCGTCCTGGCCGATCTTGGCGACCAGAATGCGCGGCCTTCGGCCCTCGGCATCCTCGAACGCATCGATCAGGGCCTGCACTTTTTCGACCCGGTTGGACATGGTGGACGCCTCCCGCTTGTAGACGCCGGTGATGGACTTGATCTCGGCGCGGTGCCGCCCGAACACCTTTTCCAGCGCATCGGAGATTTCGCCGACCGTGGCCTTGGCGCGCGCGGCGTCGATCGCCAGCGCCAGAAGGTTGCCGTTGCCGTCGCCGGCGCTCCGGGTCAGCGCCGCCAGCGCGGCGTCGACGTCTTTCCGGTTGCGCTCCTTGCGAAGCCGGGACAGTTTGTCGATCTGCAGCCGCCGCACGGTGGAATTGTCCACCTTCAGCACGTCGATCGGCGCTTCGTCGGTCGGCCGGTATTTGTTGACGCCGATCACCGCCTGCCGGCCGGCATCGATCCTGGCCTGGGTCTTGGCGGAAGCTTCCTCGATCCGCAGTTTCGGCACGCCGGCCTCGATCGCCTTCGCCATGCCGCCGAGCGCCTCGACCTCCCGGATATGGCCCCAGGCCTTGGCGGCGAGATCGTGGGTCAGCCGCTCGACATAATAGGAGCCGCCCCAGGGATCGATGATGCGGGTGGTGCCGCTTTCCTGCTGCAGGAACAGTTGCGTGTTGCGCGCGATTCTGGCGGAGAAATCGGTCGGCAGCGCCAGCGCCTCGTCAAGCGCATTGGTGTGCAGCGACTGGGTATGGCCCTGGGTCGCGGCCATCGCCTCGATCGTGGTGCGCATCACGTTGTTGTAGACGTCCTGCGCGGTCAGCGACCAGCCCGAGGTCTGGCAGTGCGTGCGCAGCGACAGCGAGCGCGGGTCTTTCGGGTTGAACGGCTTCAGCAGCTTGGCCCAGAGCAGCCGCGCCGCGCGCATCTTGGCGACTTCCATGAAGAAGTTCATGCCGATCGCCCAGAAGAACGACAGCCGCGGCGCAAAGCGGTCGACATCGAGGCCGGCGGCGAGTCCGGCACGCAGATATTCAACGCCGTCGGCCAGCGTATAGGCGAGTTCGAGGTCCTGCGTCGCGCCGGCTTCCTGCATGTGATAGCCGGAAATCGAAATCGAATTGTATTTCGGCATCCTTTGCGAGGTGTAGGCGAAGATGTNGGAGATGATCCGCATCGAGGGCGCCGGCGGATAGATATAGGTATTGCGCACCATGAACTCTTTCAGAATGTCGTTCTGAATGGTGCCTGAGAGTCTTTCCGGCGGCACGCCCTGCTCCTCGGCGGCGGCGACGAACAGCGCGAGGATCGGCAGCACCGCGCCGTTCATGGTCATCGACACGCTCATCCGGTCGAGCGGAATGCCCGCGAACAGCGTGCGCATGTCGTAGATCGAATCGATCGCCACCCCGGCCATGCCGACATCCCCGGACACCCGCGGATGGTCGGAGTCGTAACCGCGGTGGGTGGCGAGGTCGAACGCGACCGAGAGACCCTTCTGCCCGGCGGCAAGGTTGCGCCGGTAGAAGGCGTTGGAATCCTCCGCCGTGGAGAAGCCGGCATATTGCCGGACGGTCCAGGGCTGGTTGACATACATGGTGGGGTAGGGGCCGCGCAGGTATGGAGCGATGCCGGGCCAGGTCTCGAGGAAGTCGATGCCTTCGAGGTCCGCCTCGCCATAGCCGGGCTTGACCGGGATTCCCTCCGGCGTGAGCCAGGGTTCGGCGTGGCCCACGGGGCCGGCGCCGGCGGTGCGCTCGAACGCGATATCCGCAAAGTCGGGTATTCGGCTCATACTATCGGTCTCGTTCGTTTGTCATGGCCGGACTTGTTCCGGCCATCCACGTCTTGCTTTCCAGACGGAAGAAAGACGTGGATGCCCAGGGACGAGCCCGGGCATGACGCGCTTGGTGGCGAGCATACCATGATAGCCGTGAGCCGTCATTTCCGTCGCGGTCGCCATCTCAATCATGGTCCGGGTGCTGGTGGCTGACGATGCCGTTAAGCTTTTCCGCGCCGTAATTCTGCAGCGTGGTCTGGCTTGGCAGATTGGCGATCGCGACCACCCAGCCAAGCCGGGCTTCGGTTCCATATTGCCCCGTCGGCACCACCCGGTCGGGCCGGTCGAACGCGCCGGTCATGATCTCGATCTTGGGGCCGTCGATGCGCCGAAAGCTCAGGGGCGTGCCGCAGGCGGCGCAAAAATCGCGCTCGGCGAGCGAGGAGGAACGGAATGCCGACGGCTGGCCTCGGGTCCAGGCGAAAGCGCTGCGCTCGATCTCGGCGAAGGACGCAAACGGCGCACCGGCGGCTTTCTGGCACATCCGGCAATGACAGATGCTGATCTTCACCGGCGCTGCCGACAACGCAAAGCGCACCGCGCCGCATTGGCAGCCGCCGGTCAGAACGGGTTTGTTCGCCGAACTCATGTTTCACCCATCAGCCGATAGGCATCCTGAAGCGTTGCCAGCGCATCGCCGCCGGCGAAGATGAAATCGCCGACAGCAGCATCGCGCAATGCGGCTTCCTGCTCGCCGGGCCGCCCTGCCAGATAGATATGTTTCCCGCCTGCCGCGTGAAGGGCCCTGGCGGCAGCGACGGCTTGCCCGGCATAGATTTTGTCGGAAGAGCAGAGACACACCAGGGCCACGCCGGACGCCTTGAACGCGGCGGCGAGGGCGGCCGGATCGCCAAATCCTTCGCTATCGACGGCCTCGATACCCCCGGTCTCGAAAAAACTCCTGGCAAATGTCGCCCGCGCAGTGAAGTCGGCGGCCGTGCCGAGATTGGCGAGAAACACCTTTGGCCGCGCGCCGGTCCGCTTCAGCCGGTCATCCGATTTGTCCCGCAGGCGCTCGAACGGCTCGGCCAAGCGCAGCGGCGTCAAGGCGTCGAATTTGATCCTGGCCTCGCCATAGGGTGCAAGCGCAACCGGCGTCGCGTCCTCGATTGCGACAGCGGCTTCATGCAGGTTGGGAAATTCGCTGGCGCCCGTGAGCACCTCCTTGCGTCTGGCGATATTGGCTTCGCGCGCCGTCCGCGTTGCCGCGACCTTGCGCTGGATCAGGTTTTGCTCGAGCGCCGCGAACACCCCGCCGGCTTGCTCGATTTCCTGAAACAGCGACCATGCAGCCTCGCAGAGCTGCCGCGTCAGGGTTTCGATCCCGCCCGAGCCGGCGGCGGGATCAGCCACCCTGGCGAGATTGGATTCCTCGAGCAGCACCAGTTGTGTGTTGCGGGCGATGCGTCGCGCGAATGGATCGGGCAATCCCAGCGCCAGCGTATGCGGCAATACGGTGATCGCGTTGGCGCCGCCAAGGCCAGCCGAGAACGTCGCCATGGTCGCGCGCAGGATGTTCACATAGGGGTCGCGCCGGGTCAGCATTCGCCACGCGGTTTCGGCAGCAATGAAGACCGGCCTCGGCGCAAGGCCGCATGCGCGCTCCACCCGCGCCCACAACGCGCGCAGTGCCCGGAACTTTGCCATGGTCAGGAACTGATCGGAATCGGCGCTGAGGCGCGCATAGACCATGCTTCGCGCATCTTCGAGCGCGATCCCGGCACTCTCCAGCGCGCGCAGATAGGCGACGCCGGCCGCCAGCACGAATGCCAGTTCCTGCGCTTCCGATCCACCGGCGTCATGGACGACCCGGCCATCGGCAACCGCGAATGGGCCGCGAAACCCGCTTGCGGCAAGGCGCTGGATCGCACCGGTGACCGCCGGCACGATTTCGGGCCACGCATACGGGCTGGATCCCCACACCGCGCAGGCGCCGACCGGGTCGAGGCCGAAGCGAATATCGCAGGCTGCGGGCGCGATCCCCTTGCGCTTGACATGGTCGTCGAGGTGGACAGCGGCCATGCGGGATTGCGGGCCGATCTGCAGTTCGATGGCGATACCGGCATCGACGAAAACGCCGTCGAGTACCTTGTCGATGGCGTCCGCGGTCGGCTCCAGTCCATAGCCGGCCGCCCCGTTCGCTCCCGCAAACACCAGCGTCAGCCCGGTGGCGCCATTCCCGAGATCCTGCAGCGCCTGCGCATTGGCCTTTGCCGCGTCGGGATGGTCGATCCGCTGCATGATTTGCCATGGCGCGGCGGCCGCGCGGCCGGCAATCGGGGCGGCGTCGCGGGCGCGCCGATAGATCGGCTCGATCCGCAAACCGTCATAGCTCTTGCCGACCAGTTTCTCGAACGGCGCTCCCTTCAGCACGCCATCGACCAGCTTGCGCCAGTCGTCATAGCTCGCCGCCGGAAAATCCGCTGCCAGCCGCAGATCGTCACTTGCAGAGGTCATTCGGCGGATCGCTCCCTTGCGGCCGATGTGGCTGGACTGGCAAATTGCCACGGGCCGGCTGTCAAGCCAAACGGTTGTTTTGGTCCCGTTTTGCTCAGCCGCGCTCGGGCAGCCGCTCAATTCCAAGGGTTGGCAGTTGCGCCAGCGCGGCCGCAATGCTGCGTCCCGCGATCAGGCGATCGGGCGCGATTTCCACCAGCGGCACCAGAACGAACGCGCGTTCGAACAGGCGCGGATGCGGCAGCGTCAGCTCCGGTTTTTGCAGCGAAACATCGTCGTAGGCAATCAGGTCGAGATCGAGGGTGCGCGGTCCCCAGCGCTGTTCACGAGAACGATCACGGCCGAACTTCTGTTCTATCCTGTGCAGCGTGAACAGCAGCGCATGGGGATCAAGACCGGTCTCGATTTCGATGCAGGCATTGATGAAGCGTGGCTGCTGCTCATCGCCCCAGGGCGGCGTGGCATAGTCGGAGGAGCGGGCCAGCAGCGCAGCCTGGGCCATGCCCAGGATATTGGCGATGGCTTTCCGAAATGTCTCGCGGACATCACCGATATTTCCGCCCAGCGCAATCAGGACGTCAGCCATGGGCGGACGGCTGGCGCGTGCGGGTCAGGACCACGCCGACATCGCCGAAGATCGCGGCGATTGGGGCGTGCGGCTTGTGAACGGTCACCTTGACGGCGCTGACGCGNGCAAAGGCTGCCAGGATGGCGTCGGCGACGGCGCCGGCGGCGCGTTCCAGCAGCTTGTAATTGGCGTTCTTGAAGGCCGCCGTCGCGGTTGCCACCACGTTGGAATAGGACACGGTATCGGCGAGACGGTCGGTGCGCGAAGACTCCGAGAGATCGGCGGAAAGCTCGAGGTCGATCACGAACCGCTGGCCAACTTCGGTCTCGTGTTCCATGACGCCGTGGCGGGCATGGATGACCACGCCGGTGATGAAGATCAAATCGGTCATGCCCTGTCCTCGATCGCCGCAGCCACGCGCAGCGCCTGCACCGTTTCCGCCACGTCGTGGGTTCGGACGATCCGCGCGCCACCTTTGACCGCGATCAGATGTGCCGCGATCGAGCCGCCGATCCGCTGCTGCGGCTCGGATGGCGTCACCGAACTGATGAAGCGCTTGCGCGACGCACCGACCAACAGCGGCAGCCCGAAGCGGCGCAGTTCGCCGAAGCGGGCCAGCACCGTCATGCTCTGTTCCTGGGTCTTGCCAAAGCCGATGCCGGGGTCGAGCACGATGCGATCCGCCGAAATGCCCGCCTTGGCGGCGATCTCCAGCGAGCGCTCAAAAAAGACTGCGATATCCTTCATGATATCGAGGCCGGCCTCGGCGCTGTCGCGGTTGTGCATGATGACGATGGGCACGTTGCGCCCCGCCAGCAGCGCGGCCATCCCGCGATCGCGCTGGAGGCCCCAGATATCGTTGGCGATGGTTGCCCCCGCATCCAGCGCCCAGGCCACCACGGCCGATTTCATGCTGTCGATCGATACGGGAATACCGAGCGAAACGATTTCGGGCAGGATCGGCTGCAGGCGTTTCAGTTCTTCGGCCGCCGGGATCGGTTGCGCGCCATAGGGCCGGGTGGATTCCGCGCCGATGTCGATGATGTCGGCGCCCCCCGCGATCATCCGCCGGGCCTGCGCCAGCGCCTGCTCCGGAGCGATGAACCGTCCGCCATCCGAAAATGAATCCGGCGTCACATTCAGGATACCCATCACGGCGGGATGCGGCCGGGACAGGACAGTCTGCAACACCGGCTGATCGGCCGGGGCGTGCGCCGGGGCGGGTCTGGACGTGGTCGCGATCATGCGGTCGCTTTGCGCGGTCCCTGCAAGGGAGTCAAGATGCAGGAATGCGCTGGCCTGGCCGGTCCGTCGGCCGCTAGTAGGTGATTTTGGGCTGAAGCTTGCGGGCCTGCGCGATCAGCTGCTCGACCGACTTTTCCGAGGGCAAAACGCGCACCAGTTTGCGCTTGGTGTTCACGTCCTTCATGTTCTGCGCCAGCCGGGCCGGATTGCGCAGCGCGAGTTCGCGTACCGTGGTGACGCCGGCGGCGCGCACCAGCCCGACCTTNGCCTTGCCCATGCCGGGAATCCGCATGTAGTCGGAAACATTGGCCCATTCGAGCAACTGCTGCTCGCTGATGCCAGTCTTCGCCGCAAGCGCCTTGCGTCCTTTGACGGTGCGCGCGGCCTCGAGCAGCGCGTCGGTAGTGCGGATGCCAAGCGATTTCAGTTTCGACGCGGTGAAGGCGGACAGGCCGTCAAGCTCGGAAATTGGATATGTCATGATGCTCAATATGAAAAAGGTGCTTCAAGCAAATTGTCTGAGGCCCGGCGTCCCTGCAACGATCTCGCCCATCTGATCCGCTCCGATTTTGTCGCGACCGAACCTCAAAAGTTCACGCGCGATGTTCTGTATCTCACCGATGCCCAGACCGAGTCCCATCAGCCTGGTGCCCAACGCCATCAGGCCACCGCCCATCAACCTGCCAACACCGTCGCCCCCGCTGGAGGCTGCGATGGCAGCTTCCGCGCCCGAAATGCTGTCGATCAAGGTCTGAACTTTGTCGGAAGGGCCCTCGTTGCGAAGAAATCCCAGGATGATGCCGATGGTGTTTTCAGCAACGGCATTCTCGATGCCGGCTTTCGCAGCCAGCCTTCCTATCAATTCGTCCATATGGCCCCGCCCTCAACCGGTTGCTTGCCGGATCCTTGATTGTGTTTTTATCTTGGTCTCCTGCCACACGAAATACAAGCGATCACCGCATTGCAAAGCCGATTCCGGTTCGATCGCTTGCCGAGTGTTGCAGCAATGCAAGAGCAAGCGTGGAATTGGCGGTCAAATCGTCGCGGAAACGCGGCGGTTACAACTTTCGTCGGTTGATTGTGCGGCCGAACGATCGCTTGTCCGGCGCGCCCGGTTTCATCTCACGCGTTGACCGGTTTCATTCGGCTTGCAAGATGCAGTATGATTGCGGCGCGGGGGCCGACACCCTTGATGCGTGTGAAGAGGCGATGCCATGGCGACGTTCGACGACAAGATGGCCGATACCGGCGGGAAAATTTTCATTGGCAAGGGCGAACAGCCGGTCTGGCTGACGCTCGCGCTCGGAAATCGCCATGGCCTCGTCACCGGCGCCACCGGAACCGGAAAAACGGTGTCGCTGCAGGTGATGGCTGAAGGATTTGCGCGCGCCGGCGTCCCGGTTTTCGCGGCCGATATCAAGGGAGACCTTTCGGGCATCTCCGAAGTCGGCGAGGCCAAGGATTTTATCGTCAAGCGCGCCGGCGACGTCGGCCTCACGTTCCAGCCCGACCGGTTTTCGACGGTATTTTGGGATGTGTTCGGCGAACAGGGTCACCCGGTGCGCGCCACTGTCACTGAAATGGGCCCGCTGCTGCTGTCGCGGATGCTTGATCTGAACGATGTACAGGAAGGCGTGCTGAACGTCGCCTTCCGTGTTGCCGACGACAACGGTCTTGCCCTGATTGACATGAAGGATCTCCGGGCGCTGCTTGACGCGATCGTCCCGGACAGCAGCAAAAAGGCGGGCGACGGCGATGATCCGCTGGCTGCGATCCGCAAGGCCGCGCAAGGCTTCGGCAACGTCACCAAGGCGACGGTCGGAACCATCCAGCGTCAGCTCCTGGTGCTGGAGAACCAGGGCGGCACCAGGTTTTTCGGCGAGCCTGCGCTTGCGCTGAAGGATTTCATGCGCACCGACCGCGATGGCCGGGGCATGGTCAATATCCTGGTGGCGGACAAGCTGATGCAGAGTCCGCGGCTGTACGCGACGTTCCTGCTGTGGATGCTGTCGGAATTGTTTGAGGAGTTGCCGGAGGTCGGCGATCCGCCGAAGCCGAAGCTCGTGTTCTTTTTCGACGAGGCGCATCTGTTGTTCGATGGTGCGCCAAAGGCGCTGATGGACAAGATCGAGCAGGTGGTGCGGCTGATCCGCTCCAAGGGAGTTGGTGTTTATTTCGTGACACAAAATCCGGTCGACGTCCCGGACAAGGTGCTCGGACAGTTGGGCAACCGCGTGCAGCACGCGCTGAGGGCGTTCACGCCGCGCGATCAGAAGGCGGTTGCGGCGGCGGCGCAGACGTTCCGGCCCAATCCGAAGCTCGACACCGCCCAGGTCATCATGGAATTGGGCAAGGGCGAGGCGCTGGTGTCGTTTCTGGAGGGCAACGGCACGCCTGCGATGGTCGAGCGCGTCCTGATCCGGCCGCCTTCGGCGCGGATCGGGCCGATCACGCCCGAGGAGCGCAAGGCGATCATGGACAACAGCCCGGTCAAGGGCAAATACGATACCTCGATCGATTCCGAATCCGCCTATGAGATTCTGCAAAAACGGCTTGCCGGAACGGCCGCCACGGCGGACGGGGCGAGCGCAGGCGGTGGGGTTCTCGGCCAGATCGGCGCGATGGTCGGGACGATTTTCGGCGCCAACGTCTCGCGCGGCAGGCTGTCGACCGGTCAGCTCATCGCACGGAATGTCACCCGCTCGGTCACCAACAAGGTGGTTGGCGGGGTCGTCGCCGATCTCGGCAAATCGGTGGGCGGCTCGATCGGCGGTTCGGTCGGCCGCGCGCTGGTACGCGGCGCGCTGGGCGGCCTGCTGCGACGCTAGAGGCTTTTCTGCTCGCTGGCGCACGCTCTGCAAGCTTTCGGGATCAACCTCGCGGCAACGGTCGCGATCGCCGGCGGACTGGTCTGGCACATTCCGCATCCGGCCACAGACGGCGTCGCCGGCACCTTGTCGCCGGTGACCGGCGGGCTACAACAGGGTATCCAGAGCAGCGCCCGCCAGCCAGGGGAAGACCAAGATGTCCAGTGCCTCACAGCTTCAACCGGTCCTCGATCGCATCGACGGTGATTTCGACAACAGCCTGCAACGGCTGTTTGCCCTGCTGCGGATCAAGTCGATCTCGGCCGATCCGGCCTTTGCCGGCGATTGCAAGGCGGCCGCCGATCATCTCGCCAGCGATATCGCAACGCTTGGGTTCGCAACCGAGGTCCGGCCGACGGCCGGTCACCCCGCCATCGTCGCCAAAGCCAACGGCAGCAAGGACGGGCGACCGCACGTGCTGTTTTACGGTCACTACGATGTACAGCCGGTCGATCCGCTCAATCTCTGGCATCGCCCGCCCTTCGAACCCGTCGTCACCGATCACGCCGACGGGCGAAAGATCATCGTCGCGCGGGGCGCCGAGGACGACAAGGGTCAGCTGATGACTTTCGTCGAGGCCTGCCGCGCCTGGAAGCAGGTCACGGGTTCGTTGCCGGTCGACATCACCATCATCATCGAGGGCGAAGAGGAAATCGGATCGAAAAACTTCGTTCCGTTTCTCGAGCAGAACAAGCACGACCTCAAGGCCGACTTTGCCCTGGTCTGTGACACCGGCATGTGGGACCCGAATACGCCCGCGATCACCACCTCGCTGCGCGGGCTGGTTTACGAAGAGGTCCGGATCAAGGCCGCCAACCGCGATCTGCATTCCGGCATCTTCGGCGGCGGCGCGCAGAATCCGATCCGGGTATTGACCCGCATCCTCGGCGGCCTGTTTGACGATGATGGCCGCATCACCATCCCCGGCTTCTATGACGGCGTGAAGGATCTGCCCGCCGACATTCTGGCGCAATGGTCGAAGCTCAATCTGACGGCGGACCGCTTTCTCAAGCCGATCGGCCTGTCGATTCCCGCCGGCGAGAAGGGCCGCCTGTTGATCGAACAGATATCGTCGCGCCCGACCTGCGATGTCAACGGCATCACCGGCGGTTACACCGGCGAGGGCTCCAAGACGATAATTCCGGCGGAAGCCTCGGCCAAGGTTTCGTTCCGCCTGGTGGAGGGGCAGGAGCCCGCCAGGATCCGCGACGCGTTTCGCGATTATGTGAGGGCACGGCTGCCGGCGGATTGCCGGGCCGAATTCGGCGACCATTCCAGCGCGCCGGCGATTGCGCTTGACTGGAACATGAAGCCACTCGCTGCCGCGAGGCGCGCACTGACCGACGAATGGGGCAAGGAAGCGCTGCTGATCGGCTCCGGCGCATCGATCCCGATCGTGGCGGACTTCAAGCGCACGCTCGGCCTCGACACCGTGCTGGTGGGCTTTGGCCTCGAGGACGACAATATCCATTCGCCGAACGAAAAATATGACCTGAAAAGCTTCCACAAGGGCATTCGTTCGTGGGCGCGAATACTCGCCGCATTGGCCGACGCGCCACGCTGATCGAGCCCACGCAAAAACGCCGCCCGGAATTGGGCGGCGTTTGGCTTCGAAGTGTAGAGGTCGTTGTGTGCGATACTACACCGAATCGGCGAGATTTCAATTCCTGTAGCTGGGATCGAGGCGATCGAGCTTGCGCAGCAGCGGCGGCCAAACCAGGTTGGTCGAACGCAATTCGGAACGGTCGGGATTGGAAAACACCTGCTCGTTCTTGTCGATCACGGCCTGGTCGACCGGATAGGCGGTCGGGCCCAGCATGCGCGTGCGCACCTGCATGGTGCAGGCCCGTTCGAGATGGTACATCCGCTCGAAGGCGGAGGCGACCGAGCGGCCAACTGTCAGCGTGCCGTGATTGCGCAGCAGCATGTGGTTCTTGTTGCCGAGGTCCTTCTGCAGGCGCGGGCGCTCGTCATGATCAAGGGCTACGCCTTCGTAGTCATGATAGGCGAGATCGTGGGTGACGAATTGCGCGGTCTGGTTCATCGGCAGCAGGCCCTCCATGCAGCTTGCCACCGCGGTGCCGTCGGGCGTGTGCAGGTGAAGCACGCAGCCGGCATCCTCGCGCACTTCATGGATCGCCGAATGGATGGTGAAGCCGGCCGGATTGATGCTGTAGTCGCTCTTGGTGAGCTGGTTGCCGTCGAGATCGACCTTGACCAGGCTTGAGGCCGTGATCTCGTCGAACATCAGGCCGTAGGGATTGATCAGGAAATGATGTTCCGGCCCCGGCACTCGCGCGGAGATGTGGGTGTCAACCAGATCGTCCCAGCCATAATGCGCGACCAGCCGATAGCAGGCGGCGAGATTGACACGCTGGTTCCACTCGGCCTCC